>Ga0081455_10001447_pt1 | contig 29367 bp, 31 predicted proteins | sample TabmetS3T2R1_FD_70207 | JGI IMG/M metagenome (GOLD analysis project Ga0081455, IMG submission 70207) | Tabebuia heterophylla rhizosphere microbial communities from the University of Puerto Rico - S3T2R1 | ecosystem: Host-associated > Plants > Roots > Rhizosphere ... | reverse complement strand
TTGATCACATCCTCAGAAATCAGGCCTCGGCCCATGGGAGACACAGCTCCTCAACCCCGCCAAAACCGGCGGGCTCGTACTCCTAAGTGATCGAAAAAATTGACCGGTCAGGTTAACAGACGCAAAGGAAATCTGTCAATGTAACGACTGCGGCAGATGGAAGCTGTGTGTGGGCTCACTAACCTGGGGGCCAGTTCAGGTGTCGGCCACCTAAGACATGGAAATGGAGATGGAACACCGTTTGGCCGGCGTCTCGTCCGGTGTTCGTGACGATACGGTAGCCGGCATCGGCCACGCCTTTTTGTTTTGCCACGTGGGTACAGGCACTCAAGAGATGGGCCAACAGATCGGCATCCTTGTCGAGGCAATCCTGCACCGTGGACACATGCATTTTGGGAATGATCAGCGTGTGGACCGGCGCCTGTGGGTTGATATCGTCGAAGGCCAACGCGTGATCATCCTCGTGCACAATCCTGGCAGGGATGGCTTTCTGGATAATTTTGCAAAATAGGCAATCGGTCATGGCATGCCCCCAGGTGACTGTCGCAGACCGGATTTCCCATAACGTGCGCCCAATTCCTGATAGATCTCGTGAAGAGACAGGTCGTGATAGCCCAGGACCATCAAGGTGTGGAATAATAAGTCGGCCACCTCATGAACGATTTCCTCTCTCTTGCCACCCTTCGCAGCGATGAGGACTTCTCCGGCTTCTTCCGCAACCTTCTTGAGGATCTTGTCCTGACCGGCCTCGAGGAGCTTGGTCGTGTAGGAACCAGGCTGTGGAGAGGCCTTGCGGGCCGCAATCACTCGTAGCACGCTGTCGAGGATTCCACCGTGGGCCTCCGAAGTCTTTCCAGTACTGTCGAGGCCGCCATCGTTGAATTTGGAGAAAAAGCAGGCCCGTTCGCCGGTATGGCATGTTGGTCCGGTCGGTTGCGCCTTCACGAGAATCGTATCGCAATCGCAGTCGACAAAGAGGTCCTTCACCAGAAGTTTATGACCCGAGGTTTCGCCTTTCTCCCACAGCTTCTGTCTAGACCGGCTCCAGAAGTGGACTGACTTCGTGGCCAAAGTTCGGCTCAGCGCTTCTTGGTTCATATACCCGAGCATGAGCACGGTGCCATCCAACCAGTCCTGGATGACGGCTGGAAGCAACCCCTGCTCGCTGAACTTGAGCTCGCGATCGGCCATCACGCCACCTGGCCAGCCGGTGTTTGTCGTACCGGCACCCCACGGTCCCGAAGATAGACCTTAGCCTGCGGAATCGTAAAGGTCCGAAAGTGAAAAATCGAGGCAGCGAGAACGGCATCCGCCTTCCCTCTGACTAGCCCCTCGTACAAATGCTCCAGCGTTCCGACACCGCCAGATGCAATCACCGGTATAGAGACACGGTCGGCCACAGTCGCCGTCAATTCGAGATCATAGCCGCGCTGTTGACCGTCTTCATCCATACTCGTTAACAAGATTTCTCCCGCCCCGCACTGCTCCATCTGATGAGCCCATTCGATCGCATCAATACCGGTCGGTTTTCTCCCTCCATGTGTGAAGACTTCCCAGGCATGGGGTCGCGCAGCCCGCTTGGCGTCAATGGCTACGACAATACACTGTGTCCCGAAGCGTTCTGCGGCCTCCTTCACGAAATGGGGCCGCTCAACCGCAGCGCTATTGATGCTGACCTTGTCTGCGCCGGCATTGAGTAAATTGCGGATGTCGTCGAGTGTGCGTACACCCCCACCTACCGTCACAGGCATGAAAACACTTGCGGCGGTGCGTTCCACGACGTCGATGATTGTCTTCCGGTTTTCATGCGACGCCGTGATATCCAGAAAACACAGCTCATCCGCGCCTTCCCGATCGTAAACCATCGCCGCTTCGACCGGATCACCGGCATCACGAAGATTCACGAAGCTGACGCCCTTCACGACTCGGCCGTCTTTGACATCGAGACAAGGAATGATGCGCTTGGTCAGCATGGTGCTCCCCACATCAGTCTCGGCCTGCGTTGGTCGCGTGGAGCGCGGCGACTGCGGCGCGATACTCGAGCTTTCCGTCGTAAAGCGCCTTCCCCACAATGGCCCCGACGACCTGGGGACCCAGCGACCGTACGGCCGTCAAATCTTCGACGCGAGAGATTCCTCCCGAGGCAATGACCGGAAAAGGGGAATAGGCCGCAATCTCCCTGAGCGCAGAGAGATTCGGCCCGCCGAGCATCCCATCTCGTGCGATGTCGGTATAAATGACGGCCCCGATGGAATAGCCGGAAAGTTCCTTGAGCAGGTCGATGGCGGTGGTTTCGGATACCGATGTCCATCCTTTGACGGCGACCTTGCCATCCCGTGCATCCAATCCGAGAAGAATTCGCCGTGGAAACTCGCGGCAAGCCTCCTCGAGAAACTTCCGGTCCGCCAGAGCGGCCGTGCCCAAGACGATACGAGTGATGCCGGCCTCGAGATACCGCCGGGCGGTCGAGAGATTGCGGATTCCTCCGCCAACCTGGAGATCGGTGTGCACGGCCTGTCGCACGGCTTGGATGTGGAGAAAATTCTTCGGCTCTCCCTCCACGGCACCGTTGAGGTCGACAAGATGAATCAGGTTTGCCCCCGCCTCTTCCCACCGTCTGGCCATCGACGCGACGTCAGAAGCATACACGGTCTCTGCGGCCATATCGCCTTGACGCAACCGGACGCAGCGTCCATCTTTCACATCGATGGCCGGAATGACCAGCATGCCTTACTCTCCTTCGTTGCCGAACGGAAACGTTTTTAAGATGTGGTCAGCGCCGAACCTGGCCAACTCTTCCGCCGTGACAAAGACTCCACCATGCTGAAAGAATCCGAGAAAATCCTGGGTCATTGGCTGCTGCCGTTCATAGTAGTTGCCGATCCATAGCACTTGGCCGTCTGGTGCCACGGCCTTCACTTCAAAGCCGACCGTCGCGGGAGGAGAGGCTCCCAACTTGCCGCCCGAGCGTTCCTGATAGACGAGCACCTGTCCCATCAGGGCGGCATCAGCCTTGAGTTTGGCGGCGACATCCGCGGCCTGCCGTTCCGGCGATGTCTTTGTCGCCTCTTCCGCTGGTTGAACAGACGCCTTAGCGGCCTCTGCAGGTGGGAGCACAGTCACTCCTTGCCGATTCTTGAGCCTCGTCCAAAACAGCTGGGTCACCTTCTCAGCGGCGTATCCAGGCACCGTGGCGGTCTGTTTCATTTGACCCTCGACGCTCGAGGGCACGCCCAGCGAGATATCGGAACGTTTTACGCTTTGCGGGGCGGACATATACATATCGGCGGGATCTCGCATCTGCGGAGTCGTCAAGCTGGTAAATGGCAATAGGGCGATCGTTCGTATCTGATAGCGAGACAGTTCCTCGGATGTCTGCGTCGTCACCTTGCGGCCGCTGCACGCCATCAGGAACGAACCAATCGTCAGCCCATAGAACAGAGTTTTGAACCACGCGACCTTACGCACGCCACGCTCCAAAGTTCTTGATCAACCGCAAACCCACGGATTGGCTCTTTTCGGGGTGAAACTGGCAAGCCACGACATTGTCCTTCCAGACGGTCGATACAAACGGAACACCATAGGTCGTCGTCGTCGTTGCCACGATTGGGTCGGCCGGGTCGACAAAATACGAATGCACAAAATACCAATCGGAACCGTTCGGGATGTTGGCGAAGAGCGGACAATCCCGCTGAACATGCACCTGATTCCACCCGATATGCGGTACTTTTAATCCAGGGTCAACGACGAACTTTCTGACTTTTCCAGGAATAATGTTCAGCCCCTTGTGAACACCAAACTCTTCGCTTTCCGTAAATAAGAGTTGCAAGCCGAGACAGATGCCCAGAAATGGCTTGCCGGATTCAATCGTCGTTCGGATGGAGTCGACCAGCTTCAACTTCTCCAAGTTTGCCATGCAATCGCCAAACGCACCGACTCCCGGCAACACGACGTGGCTGGCATTTCTGATCGTGGCTGGATCTCGTGTGACATCGGCTCGATGACCGACAGACTCGAAAGCCTTCGAGACACTGCGCAAATTCCCCATACCGTAATCGACAATCGCGATCATGAGCGGTTCCTTCAGAAGGCTGTAACAATACCGTAACCAGGTCCGGCCTGCTACTCCCTCTCTGCGTGGCCCAACAACAAAAGGGGCAGGCTTCTTTGAAGAAACCTGCCCCTTGCCTATGCGGACAATTCGAGACCCTACAGCATGCCTTTGGTCGAGAGTACCTTTCCGGCCAACCGATCCTCCAACATCGTCGCCTGATCGAGGGCCTTCGCGGTGGCTTTGAAGATCGCCTCCATAATGTGATGCGGGTTGCGGCCATAAAGCAGATTGACGTGCAGGTTCAGCCCTGCATGGGTCACAAATGCTTGGAAAAAGTCTTCAAAGAGACCGAGATCGAACGCCTTGATCTTCCGGTCTGGCAGATTCACGTTGTAGACCAGAAAGGGTCTGCCGCTGAGATCAACCGTGACCTGCGCCAACGTTTCATCCAGAGGGGCGGAGGAAAATCCAAAACGCTTAATGCCCCCTTTTTCACCCAATGCCTGATGCAGCGCCTTTCCCATGACGATCCCGACGTCCTCGACCGTGTGGTGTTCGTCGATGTCGAGATCGCCCTTCGCGTGAACGGTCAGATCGAAGAAGCCATGCCTGGCCAACAACTCGAGCATGTGATCGAGAAACCGGATACCCGTGTCGATCTTGCCCTGCCCGCTCCCGTCAAGTGTCCATTCGACGCGAATGTCGGTTTCCTTCGTTGCGCGATGCAGTGACGCCTGCCTGGGTGCCGATCCATTTTTTTTCATGAGAACCTGCTTTGAGCCGATTTGGCATGCGCGTCGAAGCCTTCGATCTGCGCAAGCCGGACAAGGTGATCCTTCACTTTGCTGAGCTCTTCCTTCGTATAGTGCACAATGTTGCTGATCTTCGTGTAGTCATGAATCGACAGCGCCGAGAAAAATCGCGCTGTCGCTCCGGTCGGGAGCACATGATTGGGCCCGGCGATATAGTCCGCCACAGAGGGCGGCGTATACCGGCCCAGGAACAGCGCCCCGGCGTGCCGGATCCGTTCCAGATAATCAAACGGCTCGTCCACCGAAAGCGTGAGATGCTCAGCCGCAATTTCGTTGGCCACATCGATCGCTTCGTCCATCGTCGTCACGACGAATGCGACCGAATATCTCTCGACCGATTTCGTCGCGATCTTTTCCCGTTGCAAACCTTTCAATTGCCGTTCGACGAAATCGACGGCTTCCTTGGCAAGCGAGGCGGAGGTCGTCACCAGCCAGACCTGCGCCTCCTCGTCATGTTCAGCCTCACAAAGCAGATCCGCCGCGACATGGGCGGGCTTGGCGCCGTCATCGGCAACGACGAGTAACTCACTGGGACCCGCCACCATGTCGATACCGACCGTTCCATACAGCATCCGTTTTGCCGTTGCGACATAGAGGTTGCCGGGCCCGACGATCTTGTCGACCCTGGCAATGGTCTTGGTACCGAAGGCCAGTGCCCCGATGGCCTGCACGCCTCCCACCCGATAGATTTCCGTCACACCGGCAATATCCGCAGCAACCAGCAGATAGGGATTGATCCCGCCTTTGTGAGGCGGCGTGCACATCACGATCCGCCGTACTCCGGCAACCTTGGCGGGGATGGCACTCATCAATACCGTCGAGGGATAGACGGCCTTACCGCCAGGCACATACACGCCGACGGCATCGATCGGCGTGACGACCTGACCCAAGGTTGCCGAACCGTCCTGATACATCCAAGTCTTCGTACGCTGTCGTTCGTGAAAGGCTTCGATCCGCTGCGCCGCGAAGCGGAGCGCATCGCCTTCTTCCTTTCGAATATGGAAGTAGGCTTCCTTGATTTCTTCAGGAGTCACTTTTATCTGATCCGGAGTGAGGGTGACCTTGTCGAATTGCTTGGTAAAGCGAAGAACCGCTTTGTCGCCGCCGCGTTCGACGGCCTGAAGGATCGTCCTTACCGGCTTCTCGACCGCAGTTCCTTGGACCCGCGCACGCGCCGCCACCTTCTTGAGGGTGGGAAGGAATGCACGGTCCGTGGAGGCGACAATTTTCATGTGCGAGCCCGTTTCTCCTTCCGGCCACCCATTCGTAACGACTTCGGCGATCCTGCCCGTGCAGGTCGTTGCATGGAAGTGCAAGCCAGTCGGAGGTTTTTCAGTAACTCCGCAACGGCCTGGTGTTTCAATTTGAGACTGGCTCTGTTGACAATCAAGCGCGCCGTGGACCGGGCGATGCACTCGATCTCGACCAGACCATGCGCCTTGAGTGTGTTGCCGGTTTCAACGAGGTCGACGATGCGATCCGCCAGGCCGACGATGGGAGCGAGTTCAATCGAACCGTACAGCTTGATAATTTCAACCGGCACACCGCGCTGATTGAAGTAGCGTTCGGTAATCTTCGGGTATTTGGTCGCAACGCGGATCTTTGATGAGAGCCGATCGCGCGCGACTTGCCCCCGGAAGGCGGCGACGGCAATTCTACACGCTCCGAACCCCAAATCCAATGGCTCATAGACGTCGCTGTCCTGCTCCAGCAACACATCCTTACCGACTATGCCGATGTCGGCCGCTCCATGCTCGACGTACGTGGGCACATCGGTGGGTCTCACGATCAGGAACGTCATACCGATTTCGGGGCAGGGAATCAGCAGTCGGCGGCTTTCGGCGGCCGGCTGGACCGCGCCATAGCCTGCCTTGGCAAACAGCTCGAGCGTCGGCTCGATCAACTTCCCTTTGCAGAGCGCAACCGTCAGCATCATCTATCCTTTTTGCCGCTCGATCACGGCGCCGACTCCACGGAGCTTCTCCTCGATTCGCTCGTAGCCACGATCCAAATGATAGACCCGCAGGACTTCTGTGGTGCCCTCGGCCGAGAGACCGGCCAGGATCAGGCCGGCACTGGCGCGAAGATCTGAGGCCATCACCGGAGCCCCCGCAAGCCGGTCCCGGCCGGTCACCACAACGCGGTTGCCCTCGACGCGGATATCCGCCCCCATGCGGCGCAGCTCTTCGACATGCATGAACCGGCTTTCGAAGACCGTTTCCGTGATGATGCTCGTGCCTTCCGCCACCGACATCAAGGCGACCATTTGCGCCTGCATGTCGGTAGGAAATCCAGGGAAGGGCAGCGTTCGGACATCGACGCCCTTCAATCGGACGGGTTTCGTCGCATCGATGTGGACCCGTTCCTTTTCGACACTGACCGTGACACCGGCCTCTCGAAGCTTGTTCAACAGCGGTTCGAGATGCTCTGGACGGCACCTATCCACAGATACCGCTCCTTTGGTGATGGCTGCGGCCACCGCATAAGTGCCAGCCTCGATGCGGTCAGGGATCACTTCATGATCGCTTCCTCGCAGCTCCCGAACGCCTTCGATCGTAATGATGTCGGTGCCGGCGCCGGATATTCGCGCACCGCGCTTAGTCAGGAAGTCGGCGAGGTCGACGATCTCGGGTTCTTTGGCCGCATTCTCAATGACCGTCGTTCCCTGGGCCAGTGAAGCAGCCATCATGAGATTTTCAGTTCCGGTAACGGTTGGCACGTCGCAATAGATGGGGGCGCCCTTGAGTCGCTTGGCTTTCGCCCGAATGTATCCGTGTTCGATGGACACCTCGGCACCCAGTTTGGCCAAGCCGGCTAAGTGCAGATTGACGGGGCGCGAGCCAATCGCACAACCTCCGGGCAAGGAGACGACCGCTTCACCCCAGCGAGCGACGAGCGGCCCCAGCACCAGAACGGACGCTCGCATGGTTTTCACCAGCTCATAGGGTGCCTGCGTCGAACGAATGACATCCGCCTTGATGACCGCGCGATTGCCCTCGTGATGGACATCGGCTCCCAAGATCCCGAGAAGTCTTCCCATCGTGACGACGTCAACGACCCGAGGCACGTTGCTGATAATGCACTCGCCGCCGCCGAGGATCGTCGAGGCAAGGATAGGTAGCGCAGCGTTCTTCGCCCCGCTAACCCGCACTTCCCCATGCAGCGGAATGCCGCCAGAAATAATGATCTTATCCATGCACAGGCTCCCTCATCTGACACGCTCGACGATCACGATCCGGTCGTTTCCTACCTCATCCGGCACAATCTCCATACGCCCGTAGGCGGACATGGTCTCGATCTTCCTCCGAATGTGGCCGCTTTGACCTTGTCCTAGCTCCATGGCCAGAAACCCGCCTGGGCTGAGATAAGAAGCCGCCTCGGCAAGGAGCCGTTCATGGAGTTCAGTGCCATTCACTCCGGCGACCAGTGCCATCCGAGGCTCATAGCCGCTGACCTCTGGCTGTAATCCGCTCCATTCGGATTCGCGAATGTACGGCGGGTTGGCGAGAATGGCCGTCACTGCCTCCTCACAGCCCAGACCGGCAAGTGGAGCCAAGAGATCGCCTTCCAACCAGCTGATCGATGTTTCGACGCCATGACGACGAGCGTTTCTCTTGGCCGTCTCCAAGGCATCGACGGAAAGGTCCGTGGCGAGCACCCTTGCAGCAGGCAGGGCGTGGGCAAGCGTCACAGCGAGACAGCCTGATCCTGTGCCGACATCGACGACGGTAGGACGAACGCCCTGCGGAAGACGACGAATCACTTCTTGCACCAGCAGCTCCGTCTCAGGGCGGGGAATCAAGACGGCAGGATTGACCTCGAATTCGAGGCCGCAAAATTCCTGGGTTCCCAGGATGTACTGGAGCGGTTCACGTGCGGCCCTGCGGGTAACATAGTCATCGACTTTTGCGATCTCGCGCTCAGCCAGAGGGCGTGTGCGGTCAAGGAGCTGGCTTGCCCTCGTGAGACCCAACGCATACTCGATAAGCCAGCGCGCTTCGCGGTCGGCGCCCTCGATACCGGCAGCCTCGAGTCGCCGGCAGGCCTGTACCATCAAGGATCCAAGTGTAGAAGAGTCGGCTTGGGCGTCGGGAGCGGCACGTTGTGTCATGACGCCTCCGCGGCAGCCGCATGATCACGTTGTGCACGCAATGCTTCGACAAATTCGTCCATATCGCCTTCGAGCACCTGCTCCAACTTATGCAGCGTCAATCCGACGCGGTGATCCGTCACACGGTTTTGAGGAAAATTGTAGGTGCGAATTTTTTCGCTGCGATCACCGGTTCCGACCTGCGCCTTCCGGCTTTGCGCGATCTCAGCCTCCTGCCTCTCGCGCTCTGCTTCAACGATTCTGGCACGAAGCGTCCGCATCGCCTTCGTGCGATTCTTCAGTTGTGACCGCTCGTCCTGGCAGGAGACGACGACACCGGTCGGAATATGAGTGATGCGGACAGCCGAATAGGTCGTGTTCACGCTTTGACCGCCGGCACCGGAGGAACAAAAGGTATCGATGCGCAGATCTTTCGGATCGATCTGTACATCGACTTCATCGACCTCCGGCATGACGGCGACGGTCACCGTGGAGGTGTGAATCCGGCCGGCAGCTTCCGTCACCGGCACGCGTTGAACACGGTGCACACCGCTCTCGTACTTGAACAGCCCGTAGCCGCCCTTACCTTCAATCACTGCGATAAGGGTCTTATACCCGCCTTTGCCGGTTTCAGACGCTTCAACGATATCGACCTTCAGCTTGCGCCGCTCCGCAAATTTCGCATACATGCGAAAGAGGTCCCCCGCAAATAGGGCGGCCTCATCCCCACCAGTCCCGGCTCGAATCTCCAAAAACAGGTTCTTCTCGTCCCGCGGATCTTTCGGTGTGAGATGCTCAAGCACACGCCGTTCGAGGTCCTCGCGCTCAAGCTCTAATTGCGCCGTTTCCTCGGTGGCTAATGAGTGGAGCCCGGCTCCAGCAGAGGGATCCGACAGCATGTGCGCCGCCTCGTCCAATTGCTTGAGAATTTCCTGATACCGGTGATACAGCTCCGAGACCGCTTCCAGTTCCGTGCGCTCCTTGGTCAGTTTGACGAGCAAGGTCGGCTGACTGATGACAGACGAATCCATGAGCTGGCTCGTCAGCTCCTCGTACCGGTTGGCCGACGCCTCCCACTTTTTTACCAAGCCCGCATCCATGAACGATTCCTCAGTTCCCTCACGCCTTGTGGACAAAAAAAGAGACCCTGCCTCTGCGAAGCAGGGTCTCTCCTATGTTGGCCTAGCCTGACTACTTGCCCTTCTTCGCGTACTTCTTCTTAAACCGTTCGACCCGTCCTTCGGTATCGACGATCTTTTGCGTACCTGTAAAAAAGGGATGGCAACTGGAGCAAATATCGACGTTGATGTCCCCGACAGTGGATCTGGTTTTGTAGCTGTTGCCGCAGGCGCAATGCACCGTCGCCTCTCGATACAGCGGATGAATGCCCTTTTTCATGATCGCGCTCCTGGCATTAATGCGTTCAGCCTTCGCCTATTCGAAGGCGCGTCACTGTACCCTGTCTCGATCCACAGATACAAGGCTACCGTTTTAAGGTTACCGGTTCATGGACTGCAAGAATTCCTGATTGGTCTTCGTGCCATGCACTTTGTCCATCAGAAATTCCATGGCTTCCATGGTGCCCAACGGGCTCAAGACCTTTCGCAAAATCCACATCTTGTTGAGCCGGTCCTTGTCCACCAGGAGTTCTTCCTTTCTGGTGCCCGACTGACTGATGTCGATCGCCGGGAAGATCCGCTTGTCGGCCAACCGACGGTCGAGGTGGACTTCCATATTACCAGTGCCCTTGAACTCTTCAAAGATCACGTCGTCCATCCTGCTGCCGGTGTCCACCAGTGCGGTGGCCATGATCGTCAAGCTGCCGCCGTTTTCAATATTGCGTGCGGCTCCGAAGAACCGCTTCGGCCGTTGGAGCGCATTCGAGTCCAGACCGCCCGAGAGGACTTTGCCACTCGGCGGTGCGATGGTGTTGTAGGCGCGGGCTAGACGGGTGATGCTGTCCAGGAGAATCACGACGTCCTTTTTGTGCTCCACCAACCGTTTGGCCTTTTCAAGCACCATTTCCGCGACTTGTGCGTGCCGCTGAGCCGGCTCATCGAACGTCGAGCTGATAACTTCCGCTTTCACCTGCCGCTGCCAATCGGTGACTTCCTCCGGTCGTTCATCGATCAACAGCACGATCAAGGTGACTTCTTTATGGTTCTTGAGAATCGCCCGGGCGATCGCCTGCAACAACATCGTTTTTCCCGTCCGGGGGGCCGCCACGATCAACCCGCGCTGGCCCTTCCCGATCGGCGTGGTGAGATCCATGACCCGGGTACAATATTCCTCCCGGTCGAACTCCAATTGAATGCGTTCTTCCGGATAGAGAGGTGTGAGGTTATCGAAGAGGATCTTGTCGCGGGCCACCTCGGGATCTTCGAAATTGACTTTTTCGACCTTCAAAAGGGCAAAGTAGCGTTCGCTTTCCTTCGGTGGCCGGATCTGCCCCGAGACGATGTCGCCTGTGCGAAGGTTGAAGCGGCGGATTTGCGAGGGTGAGATGTAGATATCATCGGGACCAGGCAAATAGTTGGAATCAGGAGCCCGTAAAAAACCGAATCCATCGGGCAGGGTTTCCAGCACCCCTTCTCCGAAGACGACACCGTTCTTTTCGGTTTGTGCTTGAAGGATCGCGAAGATCAGTTCTTGCTTGCGGAGATTCGCCGCCCCTTCAATCTTGAGATCACGCGCGACATCATTTAAGTCGGCGATAGTTTTCTGCTTCAATTCAGCCAGATGCATAACCTCTCCCTTAGTTTGTGCCATACGTATCCTCTAGCTTGGGGCTAATGGTAAGACGAGTATTGACGCGGAAAATGATCAACCATTGAAACGATGCGCAACAACTGTTCGGTAGTGAGTTGATTATTGTGTGTTTGCTAGAGGGGATGTGCCGTGAAGGACGTGTCCGTTATCCATAAGGTGGATGCGCCTGTCAACTGCAACCAAAGCCGAACTCATCCCTATACTTGTCATCTGCCCGAAAGTTGCTTCGGAAGTTCTTGTGTGTGGAGAGAACGTAGATTCGACCCGACATGGAACGCTACTGAGGGAGCATACCCCCTGGGTCGATCATTGTCAACACCGGTCTCTCTTCTGGCAACGAATTCTCCATGGAAGGGCATCGGATCTCATTCACCCGAAAGGGTCCGGTTGCAGCCACTTGGAAGGGTGTGCTACATCCAGGCGGAAGGAGAAACGTGATGGGCCGTGACGACGAAGAGCATGACCGGTTGTTTAGCATATCTGAAGCGAACCACCTCATCCCTCAATTAAATACACGACTCGCTTCCGTGCGTCAGGCGAAGGCCGTTTTGGCTCGGACAAAGGACGATATCCGCCGAGCGAGCGCACGAGCGGAATACGGGGGCGGAAGTGCCGCAGGTCCACTATATATATCCAGCCTGCACCAGATCAGCACAAATCTTCAGGCCATCCAGGAAATGGGCGTCCTGGTCAAAGATGTCGATCTCGGCCTCTGCGATTTTCCTCATCTTCGAGATGGGCGAGTCGTATTTCTCTGTTGGAAATACGGCGAGTCAGAGATCAAATGGTGGCACGAAACCACCACCGGATACAAAGACCGCTGCCCGCTGGAAGGGTCGGTCTAGGCCTGCCGTTGCGACATCATGAAATTCGTCATCATCGGTTTTGATGGCCCTGAGGGCGAAGCCAAACGAAAGATCTACCGTCCAGCCCATCTGGCGAACCTTGAACCGCTTGATCAAGCCGGCCGGGTTGTTCTGGCGGGACCGCTTACCGATAAGACCGGCAGCCTCATCGTGATCGAGGCAGACTCGCTGGAAGACGCCCACAAGTTTGCCAGGGAAGATCCCTACACGGTTCACGGTGTCTTTGAACGGGTTGAAGTCCATCCCTTTACTCAAGTTCTCCCCAAAGTGCACTAGCTGCCTAAAATCAATCGCTTACAGGATCACTCCGCCCTTTAGTCCCTTTCCTCCCCCCTCCGTCTGGTGCGTTGCCGAGGTAGGGAGCGGGCGGTATAGTTGATGACATGGGTCCTCAATGCCGGCTAAGTTTCGCCGCCACGGCTGTTCTTATTGTCTTCATTCCCAGCGCATTTGCCATCCCCACGAAACGTGTGATTGCCGACGCCGAGTACGTCATGGCGGACGGAGATACTCTGGCGAGCGCCGAAGAAAAAGTCATGCAACGCGCCCAGCGCAAAGCCGTGGAAGAAGCGGGCGTCTATCTGGAATCCACGTTCTATGATCTCGAAAAGGAATCGCAAGGACGGACGATCCGAAACACGTCATTGGAGGTCCGCACCATCGCGGCTGCCATTACGGAAACGGAGGTCCTCGAATCGCGCCGGTCGTTCGAGAATGATCGGCCTGTGTTTTACATACGCATCCGCGCCGACGTGGACCTGCAACACCTGGCGAATGCCGTTCGGCGACTTCAGTCTGAAGCCCAGTTGGCCAGGCATTTTCGTGAGCTTCAACAGGAGAATCTGCATCTCCGGTCCCAGTTGAGGGAACTGCAACAGGAACCGGGGAGCGTCCGCATGCTGATGATTGAGCCTACAGGAAAGCCTGAGCCGGTCCTACGCGCTAAGCAGCAGCTCGAAACGGCATTTCAAACTCCGGACCTCTGGAAGAAAATTCAACTCGCCTCCGACGCCGGCCAGTTGGACCCGCATTCAGCCGAACCATTGATCGTCAGGGGGCAGGCATATTTGCGCCTGGTGTCCATCGCCTATTCGGAACACAGCGCCCCAAGCGGCTTTTCGGATCATATCGAGAAAGCGCGTTCGGATTTCGACCAAGCGGTGCAATTGGACGGCAAGAATCCCTGGGCATGGATCGGAAAAGGCGACGTACAGACCTGGATGAAGCGAACCGATGACGCAGCCTTCTGCTATGAGCGGGCTCTGGCCCTCGATCCGTTTTTTGACACGGCCCGGCAGAGACTGATCGGCCTCTATACCACCCAGGCTCGACGCCAAGCCAAAGCCAAACAGTGGCATCAATCACTCGCGACGTTAAAGAAACTTCTCGATGCACAGACACCGGAAAGCTGGTTACCTGAACAGAAAGAAGCCTATCTTCTCCGCAGCGACGTCCTGCTTAAATTGAACCGTCCGGAGCAGGCGCTCGAGGATTTATCAACGGTCATTAGATTCGATCCGACGAACGTCAGCGCCCTCCTCACACGAGCCAATCTGTACAGAAACCGGTTGCAGGGACGCCTCGCGAAGGACGATTTTGAGCAGGCCTGTGCGCTGGGGTCCATTGAGGCCTGTGAGCAACTTCCGTAGAATAAGACTTCAGATAAGCTCTCGTTAATCAAGACGATTTCACATCTCGAAAGACCGTTCCCTCCCTCATTCCCCCTACGGAAGTCTGTTTGACTTCGCAGAACCGGCACTCCTATAATGAAAAAAAAGCTGTGAGACCGGGCCAATAGCGGTTGTATGACCGCTTGTGGGCAGAAATGGGCAAAAGGCCTAAGGCGCTTCTGTCCAGTAGCCCATTATTTCCGTATGTTGGGCCTTCTGCGAGGTTGCAGAGATCCCGTGAAAAAGCTTAGATTGTCTGCAGGTCGCTTGGCTCGAACAACTGACCGCTCTTACCGGTTAACCCCATACGCGGAGTGTAGGCCGCAATGACTCAATATCGCGTGCTCCCTGGGCCAGAACATTTCCTTCCTCCTGCAGCAGCCTCGATGGGTGTGTACCTCCCGAATCCGGGAGAGGCCCACATCAATGGCGTCATCGTGTCGGAAGAAAAGGCGTACGAAGAGGCCGCACGCCAATTTTTGATGGCCAAAGTGCCAACAATCTTCCCCGGTCCCTTGGTGCTTTGGGCCTGGAACGAAAAGGCGGCGAAGAAGGCTACCGCGATTCGTCACCTCTTCAACACACTGAAGGAATGCGTGCAGTCTGGCCAAAAGCCGATGCTGATCCCTATGCCGGATTACCGACCGAAATATCCCAAGATCAATCCAGAAGTCGAAATCAACCCGAACCATCCCAACCTGACTATCTGGCACAATAAGATCGATTGCTGCATGTTCGTCGGCGTGCACTGCCACCAAGCCAATCTGTCGCTCAAGATCATTCGCGGCGGCACATCCTGCTACACCATCGCGATGTGTGCCCAGGCAGGCCATGAAGATGCCATGCTCTCCTTCCGCGATGCATCGGTTGAAAAGATCATGAAACTGGCGGACACGGTCAAACGATTAAAGGGTACAGTGCAACCAAGAGTAACCAAAAACGGAGCTTCCAGTTAATCCTGGAGGATCGAGGCGAGTGAAAGGAGGCTGGGTCCATGGCTAACACCCCCTCAGTCATCGGCACGCAAAACAAAAAGGGCCAAACGTTTACCGATCCGTGGAAGATGCTTCATGAGGCGCCTCGCACTCCGTCGTTCTTCACGGGCAGCGAAGTCATCAAGGAAGCCGTCCGCCGCGCCAGCTGCGACGTCATGATCGCGTACCCCATCACTCCCCAGAGCGAAGCAGCCGCGTTGATCGGCGAACTCTTCGCCGAAGGCTACATTGGCGATTATTTCCGCGGTGAGAGCGAGTTTGCCGTCATGTCGCAATGCGCGGGCGCTGCCTTCGGCGGCGCGCGTGTGTTCACAACGACTGCGGGCCCCGGCACGATGCGTGCGATGGAAAACTTTCCGATGTGGGCAGGCGCGCGATTACCCATCCAGATGATCGTGACCTGTCGCGGCATCAACTCGCCGCTCTCGATCCAGCCGGATACGCTCGAAATCGCCTATCTATTGAATACCGGCATGTTGGTCTGGCACGCCGAAACAGCCCAAGACTTCTTTGATTGGATTCTTAAAGGTTACATGGTCTCGGAAGAACCGGATGTGCATCTCCCGCTGGCACTCTGTTGCGACGGGTTCTTCGTGACGCACACAAAGGACGTGGTGAATCTCACTCCGACCGATATGTGCCTACCGCCTTATGACCCCTATCGATCGCCGGTCCCCTGCATGGACATGGAATGTCCGCCGGTTCGCATGATGCGCGATCCGTTCGTGATGAAGAGCAACTACATCAGCTATGCGACGCATGCCTCCTGGCAACAGGAAATCTGGGCAGCGATCGAACGCTCACGAAAACATTCGATCCACTGGCTCAATGGCCTGATCGACACGGAGAACATTGACCAAGAGATTATGATCGTCGCCTCGGGTACGGCTGTATCGCAGGGACGTGAAGCCATCCGTCTCTTGGAGGACGAGGGTGTGCGCTGCGGCTTGGTCAAGATCAAGACATTGCGCCCCTGGCCGGAAGAAGAGATTCGCGAAGCGACGAAGAACGCCAAGCATATCTTCGTGCCGGAGTTTAACGTGACGGGATGGCTGGCGAAGGAAATCCGCGCGACGATTCCGAATCCCCATCGCGTACATGCCGGCCCGCACGTGTGCGGAGGCATGACCATGCCGCCGGAGATTATCGTGTCGGAAATCAAGACGGCCCTCGGGATGAAGAGCTTCTCCCTGGCCGGTCGTGGAAGCTGAGCAGCACACATTCTGAAAACTGTTCGCTCCCGCGAGCGAAATCTGAGGAGGCCATAATGAGTAAGGAACGCATCAAGATTTCTGAAGATCTCTTCGACATCATGCCCTCGGACTACCAGGATCTGGTCAAGAGCGCGACCTACGGTAAAGAAGATCGGGGTTGGAAAGACATCGGCTCTTCCAAGGAGCTGATCGAGCAGCATTCGCTCTGCGCCGGCTGTCCCGAGTCCATGGCGTTCCGGTACATCCTGGCCTCGTTACCGAATCCGGAAGACACCGTCATGGTCGGTTCCACCGGTTGCACCAGCCTGGTGTTCCCAATGGTGGCCGTCCACAACATCCACTCACTGTTCGGCAACCAGAACGCGATCGCGTCCGGTCTCAAGCGCGCTCTGAGCGTCCGGTTCCCAGGCCGTGTCAAGGATGTGGTCGTGCTCGCCGGCGACGGCGCGACCGTCGACATCGGCCTCGATATGACGCTGCAGGCCTGGTTTCGTCAGGAAAAATTCACGACCATCTGCTTCGATAATGAGCTCTATGCCAACACCGGTGGTCAGGAGAGCGGCCTCATGCAGAAGGGCTTCGTGGCTAAGATGGCGCCGGTCGGTAAATTGTTCGACAAGGTGCGGCTACCGGAAATTGCCCGTGAATCGGGTTGCCATTACGTCGTGAATTGCACGGTCAGCAAGCCTTCGCTCGTGGAGAAAGTCATCCGCAACGCCGTGCATATCGCCCGCGAAATCGGCCCGACCTATCTCCAGCTCTACACGCCCTGCATCCTCGAAATCGGAAAGAACAGCATGGAAGGGCTCCAGGAAATGCGGGATTCGGAGAAGCCGGCCGAGCGGTTCGCGTACAAGGAGTACGTCAGCGAGCCGGCGAAGCAGTTATTGGCTGAACTCGCGGCGAAGGACAAAGAGCGGAAAGCGGCATCCAAGCAGTTGGCGGGCCAAGCGCAAGCCTGAGGAGGCCATATGATCAAGAAGCGACTGAATATCCGGATGTCAGGCTTGGGCGGGCAAGGTGCGGTCACGGCGGCGCACGTCTTGGCAATGGCCGCTAACCGGGACGGCAAGTTTTCCATTTCTAATCCGTTCTTTGGCGCAGAAAAACGGATGGCACCGGCCGAGAGCTATTGCCGCATCGGCATTGAGCGAATTTACGACCGCGGCGAGCTCGTGTTCCCTGACGTGATCCAGGTATTCCACCCGCAGGTCATTACGATGGGGAAGAGCTATACCATGCCGTTTTACTCCGGTGTGAAGGAAGGTGGTGTGGTCATTATCAATTCCGCTCAACCCCTCCTCTCGGAAGAGGACGTGCAGCGACTGAAGGATTTGAACGTCGCGGTGTTCTACATCGCAGGCACGGAGCTCGCCATCGAAGTCGCCGGCACTGAATTGTCGACGAATATGGCTATGATCGGGTCGGTATCGGGCATCACCAAGTGCGTCACGATGGAGGCCCTCGATGGCGCCCTCCAAGAGCGGTTCGGCAAAAAGTTCGTCGCATCGGGCGGTACCGCTTCTCTCGACGAAGCCATTAAGAAAAAGTTTGCCAAGAAGGAAATGCTGTTAGCCAAAAATCTGGCGACCGTGAAGCGGGCCTACGAGATCGCCAGTGAGTGGGCGGAAAAGAACAAGGTTGAGCTGCAGGTCGGCAATCCGGCCGTCGCCGCGTAAGAAAAGGAACCAACTTGAATGTATAACGTCGCACAAGTCATCGACGAGAAATGCACGGCCAAGAAGGGCTGCCGCCTCTGCATCATGTATTGCCCCGAGGCGAACTGTCTGGATCTGAACTCCGCCAAGATGGTGGCAGAAGTGAACATCGATCGCTGCAAAGGCTGCGAGCTGTGTGTGGTGGTCTGTAACGCGGCCAAACACGAGGCCATCCTCATGCAAGCCGTCAGCGCCACCGGACAGCTGATGTCGAAAAAGGGAGAATCGGCAGCCCTCGGACAAGCCTACCAAGGGTAACCGGGCTCGCATGGCATTGCACAACCCCATAGCGTTCGCGCTATGGGGTTTTTTGTTGGTCGTTCAAGAGGTAACTGATGGAAAGCGAAGACAACGTCATTGACGAGCTGTTAAAGGAGATCTCCGGTCTTATTACGGCGTATCCCAAGGCCATCGAACGGCGCGCCGCCATGATTCAAGCTACCGGCAAAGACCCGGAGTTGGTTGAAAAACTGGTGAAAGCTGCTGATACAATGCGCGACAGCGGCAATCTCTACCTCACCTGGGCCAAGCACTACGCGGCACTCGCCGAGGGAAACACCGACGCCTCGTCGGACGAAGACGAAACCGAGGATTTCGACGTCTAAAAAAGCGTTCCACCCACCACTCACATTTGCTACAATGCATCTTCTTCCAGTTGACCCCTTTGTTCCCCGGTAGCTCAGTTGGTAGAGCAGCCGGCTGTTAACCGGCTGGTCGCAGGTTCGAGTCCTGCCCGGGGAGCCACACTTTCCACCCTCCCCCACAAAGTGATAAAAAAAGACGGTTACATCCAGGTCTTTCATCGGACTCAAGCGCTGATTTCGAGCGACAGGTGCCTCGGAATTGGAGACGCAGCTCAGGGGGCGCATTGAATACCGTTTTACATCTGCCAGACCTTCTGCTCGCCATTTCCCTTCTGCTCGGCATCAGCGCCATCGTGATTCCCATCGCCCGTCGACTCGGCATTGGACCGGAGCTGGGCCTGTTGTTGTCCGGAGTCATTCTCGGATCCTCACATTTTCTCGGTCCCACGCAGGTTGATCGGTTGCGGGAACTCTCCGAACTAGGAGTCGTGTTCTTCTTATTCATGATCGGCCTTGAGCTTGATCTCGGACAGGCATGGCTGTTGCGACGCTACGCATTCGTGTTGGGAACATTGCAAGTGCTCCTCACAGGCCTCGTCCTTATGTTGTACTGGCGCCTCTTTACTTTGTCTTGGTCACTGTCGCTTCTCATCGGATTGGTACTGGCCAATTCTTCGACAGCTCTGGTCTTCCAAATTTTGGAACGGAAGCAGGAACTCAATGAGGAACATGGTCGAGCTGGATTCGCCGTCCTTCTGTTTCAAGACCTCACCGTCGTGCCCCTCATCGCCCTGGTTCCCGTCCTTGCGGGGACGGGATCCGCGGATTATTCCTGGTGGAATGTTCTGCCGGCCGTCGCGTTGATGGCACTTCTCTTCTTCATCGGCCGGAAGGTCTGCCCCTGGTTGTTTGACTTGGCAGACACAAGACACATGGCCGAAACGTTTACGGCGGTGCTGTTCGTCGCGATTCTGGGAAGCGCCTGGGCCGCCTCCCGCGTCGGGCTTTCGATGGCCCTCGGTGCTTTCATCATGGGTGTGGCGCTCTCAGGGACCGTCCATAGGCATCGGCTCAGGGAAGAAGTCCTGCCATTCAAGAATCTCTTGCTGGGACTCTTTTTTGTTTCCGTCGGTCTCTCGATCAATATTAACGTGCTCAGCGAGAACCCGGCAAAGATCCTGATGCACGTCCTAGCGATCGTGACGGTGAAGACGATGGTCCTGTATCTCGCTGCTAGGGCCATCAGAATGGATCACGCTCCAGCGGCCCGTCTCTCCTTCCTGCTTGCTCAGGCCGGAGAATTCGGCTTTGTCATATTGGGAACGTTGCTGGCCACCGGTGTCGTCACTCACATGCAGTTCGCCAACGGCATCATGGTGATTGCAATGACGACCATCATGACGTCGTGGCTCGATTCGCTCGGCGTCGCATTCAGCCGGATGAGCCGTCCGGCAATACCCACTCCAAAGATCTCGACATCCTGAACACCTATGGCTGCGATGGGGGGAGAATCAGTCCTTTCCGATGGTGCTCCTGTCCGCCCGTCCGGGCATTCGTCCTTTCCAGCGTTCGTGCCCGCAAGGCTCCTCCGCAATCGTCATCTCATGACGCTCGTAGCGCGGTATTGGTCGCGAGGACCACTCTTAGCCGGTATCCCCGTCGAACGTCGGATTTTTTCCACAGATCCTGAGACTCAGCTGGTCGGGTTCTGTCATTGGCAGCCCGACCGCCGGACGGCTCAAACCGTTCTTCTGTTGCATGGGCTCGAGGGATGCTGTGATTCACATTACATCCACGGAATTGCGGCGAAAGCCTATGCGGCCGGGCTCAATGTTGTCAGGATGAACCAGCGCACATGCGGAGGCACCGAACAGCTCTCGCCGACCCTCTATAACAGCGGACTCAGCGCAGATTACCGGAGCGTCATTCGTGAATTAGCCGAAACTGAACGGTTGGATCTCATTTGGCTGGTTGGTTACTCGATGGGAGGCAACCTTGTTCTCAAGGCTACCGGAGAAATGGGCGGAACCGAGCCTGCGCTGGCCGGCACAGTGGCGGTGTGTCCCAATATCGATCCGACCCGGTGCGTCGCCGAGTTAGAACGGCCTGGTAATTGGCTCTATCACCGGCACTTTCTGACAGAACTCAAAGCACGCGTGAGACGCAAGGCCGCCCTCTCGCCCGGCAAGTGGGATCTGACCGGGATCGAGAGCATCTCGCGCATCAGCGACTTTGACGATCGATATACCGCGCCGGACGGAGGGTATCGCGATGCTGCAGACTATTATGATCGGTCAGGAGCCCGTCACGTCCTGGATCATATCGCAGTGCCCACCACGATCATCACTGCTCAAGATGATCCCTTCATTCCCTACTCGATGTTTGTCACGCCGGTCATCCAACAGCATGCTTGGATCCGCTTGATTGCACCCGCGCATGGCGGTCATTGCGGCTTCTTCCAGACGAGACAGAGACATGAAGACCGGTATTGGGTGGAGAACCGGATTATTGAGATTGTGACGGGTGTGTGGTGAGTGTGATCCGGTTGCCTCAGTGAGGCAACCGGATAGGAGAGAATCTACGCAGCTTTTCTCATCCGGCGTGAGTCCATTGAGGCCATCTGTGGCACGCACTTCTGAAGCCAGGTGGCAATCAGCCATACGCAGCACGCGATGAGACCCACCACGAAAATCCAGTTATAGATTTCCTTGCCGCCCTTCCCCAAGAAGGGCTCGCACGCATAGAGCAGTACTTGATAGGCCAATCCCACGATGAGGAGCGTCGTCACGGGAAGGATCAGCGTCCGATAGGGAACCAGCCATTTCCAATCTTCAGGCGGCGCATCGGCCAATTGACGTGCGCCAAACCAGGCCAAAACAATCGCCCCTCCGTATCCAATAAACTGGACCAGATCGGACGCGTGCAGTTTTCCTATGGTCGCTTCTCGAAACAGCGACAAATGCCCTAGAATCACCGCGCAGACCACAGCCAGAATCATGGCCACGCCATATTCCATCATCCATTTTCGTGCATTCATACCGACCTCCCTCTCAGCTCACTCACAACAGTTGGGCCAGCAATAAGCATAGCACCGGCTGTTTTATGCAAGGCGATCAAGGGGTTGTAGGTCACCGGTTGGCGAGATACGAGCGGACTTCCTGGACGTAGGTCTTAAAGGGATCGGCCATGGGGAACGCCTCCTGACCCCGCACCTGAAAAATCGACCAGTTGATGACGTACGCCGGGAAAAACCGTTCCTCTTTCCCTCCCATCTCGGATTCAGCCGGCGGGCCACAGTTCAGCAAATGTTTGACGAGCTCTCCACGCCCAAAAGCGCGCGTGTTCCGCGGAGGATGTACGGCCGCCAAATCGACGACCGTATCGGTGGTCAGTCGCGGCACCCGGCCCTCCTCCTCAAGGCCGTAATACAGGCCCTTCTCCGGGTTGAGATTGTGGTATTCCAGATCAAGGCTCTTGAGCAGCGGATCGTGCCAATCGAGCTCTTCCGCCTCACGGAAGGTTTCCAAGAGCCAGAGTTTGGACGCCCAGTCGACGCGTCCAATCAACCGTCGGTAATCTCCGCGCAGATCATGCAACACGGTTTCCCATTGCGCGAGCACCCAATCGGTCTCTTCATCTTGACCCTTGCAATGCACCTGCGCAGCCGCCAGGAATTGCTCTTGGACATCAATTGCCGAAAGGCTTTTCCCTGACTCCAGCTGCACTATCCATTGGTGCTCTTGATCTTGCGAGATTTCTTGAAGTGTTTCGACTGGCTCATTGAGATCCAAATCTCGAGGGGCCTTGCCCTCTTCGATGAGCTGCAGCACCAATCCCGTCGTCCCGAGTTTCAGTGCCGTGGCATATTCGGCCATGTTCGAGTCGCCGAGCAGGAGATGAATGCGTCGATACTGATTCGGATCCGCCAGCGGCTCGTCTCTCGTATTGACGATCGCGCGGTTCTGCTGCACCCATTCAAAGAAGTCGTTCACGATATGATCCGCGCGCTGTGAGATCTGAAACGGTAGTTGCACAGGCGCGCCGCTATGGCCGATTGCCGCTCGGGGCACGATTAACCGGTCCATCTGAATCCAGGCATCCTGCGGGCTCGCGGCCCCGACGCGGCCAGAGCCGGTAAAAATTTGCCTGGTCACAAGAAACGTCACCAGCGGAGCGAGGCCTCTGCGGCTGAACGGAAAGCGTCGGCTGACCAGATAGTTTTCATGGGAGCCGAACGTCGCATCGGTCTCATGATCCACGTTGTTTCTGATCAGCGAAATTTGCTCGGCCAACCCCAGATCCTGAACGGCTCGTTGGAGAATCATGTCCCCAGCGCGATCGCTCGCCACCACATCAGTCAATGAATGGCACTCGGGCGAGGCATATTCCAAATGTCCCATGTCGAGATAGATGCGCCCGGCGTTCATCAAGAAACCGCCGTTCCCTGGTGGCTCGTCGTGACCGCGATGATGCAGGTCCAGCACACCCTGACGTTGCGTGTGGAAGATGTGGTCGCGGAGTTTGTGAGCAAACCAGGTGGGGGAATGGTCGGGACGATCTTGGTGAACGAGAAGACCGTACTCGGTCTCCAATCCGAAGATGCGGTTCAGCATGGCGTTAGGACAATGAAGCTTGCACGTCCTTCGGCAAGAACCGGCCCAGCTCGTCCGTCGTTACGGCCCGATACTTCGACGAACCGGCCTGTGTGCGGTCCAGCACGGCGCACTCGATGGTTTTTTCGGCGACGGTTTCACGGAGATGGGCATACAGTTTCGAAACGTCAACAGATGATGCGTCTACCGATGTTTCGCGCTCTCTGTCGCCGTCGGCTTCAGCAGCCTGCCGCTGCAATCGGTCCCCCAATGCCCAGGCCCGGAGTGCCGCTCCCACCGATTGCTCGAGAGAGAGATTCGCAGGCTCAGCACGAAGCGACTTGATCATCTCCTGTTCGACTGTCTTGTTGGCGGCGAGCACCGCACAGTGACTGCCCTCTTCAAATGTCCCATCATAGTTGATGACGAGAAACGTCTCTTTGCCGGCTTTCTGTCCAAGTTCCGCCAAGAGGATCTTGATAATAAACGGCGCTTTGAAAACTTCTTCGAAGGCCTGTTTGATCACCGGCGCGATGCCATATTTCACCATGCGGCTGCCTGTGACATCCGAAGGGGAACGGTTGAAACCCTCGACATGCGCCATTTCCAGGAGGTTGAATCTGAGTTTTTCCAGATCCGCCGGATGGCCCATCCCCGCCAAGGCAAGGCGGTCGTAGATCTCGTAGAGTTTTGGCGTGCCCTTGCTGACGGTCAGTAGCACAATCCCCGAATCATAGGCCAGGCCGACAACAGGGCTCCCCTGCTTGAACTGTTCGTCCAGGTATTGTCGACGATTGCCGACCGCTTCGACCCACTTATACGGCTCTTCGTACATAGATTATTCCCTGCCGGTCAGATCAACCGTGTCGACTGACGCTCGCCTCAAACCTGTTCTTCAGGTCGACTTCAGGCAATGTCTTGATGCCCTTCGCCGTAATCAGCTTGATCACCGGATAGAGGTTGGCCTCGCGATTGATACCACCCGTCGCGCTATCGAATTCCGCCGCGCTCGTCAGAAGGCGCAGAGCTTGAACCGTTGATTCCTCTTCGGTCATCGCACTCAAGGGCTTATCGCCCCAGGTATTCACATAATGCAGAATGCCACGAATCGTCGGAGAACCTGACCCCGAAACCGCGTATTCTACGCCTTCGAACTCAGCGCCCAGAATGTCGTAAAAATAGATCTTGGCACTTTCCTGCTCGAAATCGTACCCCGCGAAAATGGGGGCGACAGCACCGGTGCCGGCCAGTGCAGCAGCGACATTCTCCTTGAGGAGCTTGGACACGGCCCGCAGCTTGCCCTCGAAACTCAGCTCTTGTAGTTGTGTCCGTCGATAATACTTGAAGGAGTGTTCCAGGATCCGCACCATTTCATAGGCCGTCGCGGGGACTCCGGCGATGGCCATGACGCTGTGTCGGTCGATCTCCAACACCTTGTCCGTGCGATCGTACATCACCATATTACCGGCCGTCGCACGCCGATCGCCTGCGACGAGCACGCCGTCGAGATACTTGAACGCGAGAATCGTGGTCGCAGTGGTGAACTCCTGATCGTGGCCCGCACTGCCCGCGGCACCGAACTGATAGCCTTGTGCCTTCAGCAATTGAAAGAAATCTCCCTGCATTCCCATCGCTTCACCTAACGTTTCTGAGAGAGATGAGCGTCTCAGCACTCATTATTCACCCGTTCGTTGCCGGTACCGCTCTGCCTGCTTTGGATCAACTTTCCGCATCCGCTTCATCAAACTGTCCTGGTCCGGCGAGCCGCGTTCGGGACGTCGAGGTCCTCCACCCTCTTCTTGGGGTGAAGGCGACTTGGGCATTGGATTAACAGGTCCTTCGCGTCGTTCTGGCAGCAGGCGGAATATCATGTCGAGGTTTCCTTTCTTATGTTCCAAGCGGCAAGCGCGTCGGCCGGAGAAGCGGCGCTTTCCAACAAGGCGGCGCACCTCCGTACGTCGTCAGGATCGAAGAGGTCTCCCATCTCCAGGGTCAACGGTCGCCAGCCGCCGGAGAACTTGATCCGTTCCCATTGCATCTGGCTGATCCGATCCGGAAACCGCCGGACGCAGAGCCCGCGTAGACCTCCCCGCGTATCGGGTGGCCCTGTCGACAGGGCCTGCTCGATGTCCTCGTCCGTCGTGAGGCGCCAGACCTTTCCTGCCTCGGCCTCGAGACCTCGGTGAAGGCCCCGATCGGGATTGATGTTATGATATTCCAAATCGAGGCTCGCCAACCAGGGATCGTCCCAGCCGATCTGTTCCTCTCTCACGAACGTTTCCAACAACCACTGTTTCGTAACCCAGTCGAGCTTTCCGACCAATTGACTGCGATCTTGCATCAGCAGCCGTAATGTCTCGCTCCATTCCTGTAAAATCCAGTCCGTCTCAGGATCCGTGCCAGACAATTCTCGCACAGCAGCCTCACAGTAACATTCCTGGATCTCCACACCTGAGAGATGGCGCCGGTCCTTGAACCTCACGGTGGCCTTCAAATCGGCATCGCGTGAAATCTGTTTGACCGCCGTAACCGGTTGATCCAAATCCAGGACGGGGGCTCGGTCACGGGCGAGCAGCTCCAGGACAAGCTGGGTGGTCCCCACTTTCACGGCCGTCGCATACTCACACATATTCGCATCGCCCAGAATGAGGTGGAGTCGGCGATATTTCTTCCCGTCGGCATGGGGCTCATCCCTGGTGTTGAGAATCGGCCGGTTGTGCATCGTATCGACGCTCAACTCCGTTTCCATGAAATCGGCACGCTGCGAGAGCTGGTAGACGCCAGGAACAAAACCGGATTCCTGCGCTTCGACGCCGACTTTTCCTGCACCGGCGATCACCTGCCGGCTGGCGAGGAACGGCATCAAGCCGCTCACAAGACGGGAGAACGGGATCGAGCGTGCCACGAGGTAATTGTCGTGGCAGCCATAACTATGGCCGTGAAAATCGGTGTTGTTCTTGTAGAGATCGACGGTCTCTCCGCCGAGCTGCCGATTGCGGCGGTCGGCCGCCTGCTGAACGATGCGCTCTCCCGCACGGTCGTGGGCCACCAATTGTTTGAGCGTTCGACATTCCGGCGTCGAGTATTCGGGATGCGTATGGTCGTTGTAGAAGCGGGCTCCGTTGGGAAGCACCAAATCACTTTTCATCTCGTGAAATGAAAACGGACGATGCGCATCAAGGCGCGCGAACTGGTCCTCTTCCTTATCCTGTGCCAAACCTGACACACGAAAGCCCCTGGCATCCTCGTGCGGATCTTCACCGGCATAGTCCCAGCGCCGCTCGAACGGCCCCATCAGATAGGCCCGCACCAGTTCCATAGACTCTACAACCGGATCAATCTCGTCCCGGTCATGCCGTGCGATGCCATACTCCGTTTCAATACCAAATAAACGCATGCTGTTCAGAGATCAAATGATCTGATTGACCAACCGTTCTTCGGTCTGCCGTCCGCGCCGGAACGACGAAATGCCGACGACCTGTTCGGGATGATGATCGAGCAGTTTTAACCATTCTTCCGCAGCATCATCAGGCGGCAGCACTTCGCCTTCTCGGAATTCCTCCGACACGGCATCCAAGAGATCCTGCGCCGAGAGTCCAGCCGACTGGCCTCTCTGAATGGTTCGGTCGATTGCCTTTTCCTTCGCGCGCTGGACGATCGAGGCCAAAATCGCCCCGCTCACCATATCGGCTCGGTACAGCACTTTCTGCTGGCCGCTTCGAAGCCGGATGGACAGCAACCGATTCTCGTCGGTCTTACGGAAGATGCGCTCGATGATCTCTTGACCTACCGAGGCCATCGCCTTCGTCTGCTCACCGCCACGCTCAGCCAGCGTTGTCTGATCAAGCGGCAGATCGTCGGATAAATACACTTTCAAAATTTCCATTGCCGCCTCGCGGTTCGGCCGCGCGACCTTGATTTTTCGATCGATCCGACCGGGCCGCAGCACCGCAGGATCGATCAAATCCGGCCGATTCGAGGCCAGGATAATGACGACATCCCGCAGCGACTCAATTCCGTCCATCTCACTGCAGAACATCGGCACCAGTGTATTGGAAATGTTGAACGAGCGCATGGCGCGTCTAGTGCCCAGAATTGACTCGGCCTCATCAATAAAGATAAACGGAAGCGCGCCATCCTGGCGTCTGGCCTTCGCCTGCGCGAAGAGATCGCGCACCATCCGTTCGGATTCGCCCAGCCACATATTGAGGATTTCCGGTCCCTTCACATGAAGAAAGGCACCGCCGGTAATCGGTGCACGGCCATCGTCCTTCTGTCCGCGACCTGGGCCCGATTCACTGACGAGCTTGGAAAGACTGCCGGCCGCTGCCTGGCCGATGAGCGTCTTGCCGCACCCCGGCGGCCCGTACAAGAGAAAGCCTTTAGGTTGGGAGAACTTGAATTGCTGAAAGGTGGAGGCATGCAACAGTGGATACTCAATCGCCTTCCGAATAGCCGCGATGGCTTCCGATTGCCCGCCGATCTGCTCCCAGGTCACCTTCGGCACTTCGTCAAGCACATGCTTGGTCATCTTGCGATCGGTGAGTTTCTCCAGGGCGATCCGGTGCGTGGGATCGATCCGAAGCTCATCGCCCGGTTTGAGTTCCATCCCGATGAGGTCGCTTGACCGCCGCAAGATCAGCGATTGACGTCCCATTTCCTGTTCGAACCGCAGCCGGCCGTCGGCCATCGCTTCGGTCAGCTTCAGAATGGGGCCGTTCAAGTCGTAGTCCAACGTCCTAATGACTGCATAGGCCTCATTCACGAGAATTTGTGTCCCGATCTTGAGATCTTTGGCCGCCACGCGGGGGTCCACGTTGGCATAGTATTCGGCGCCGCCCACCATAATATGCGCAAGCTCATCGCCCGGGAGGTCTAACAGCATGCCGATGCGATTGGCAGGTGCCGTGAGCTTGGCAACCACTTCGCTGACTTTCTTGAATTCAACTTCCCGCTGTTGGTTGGCAGCTTGTGACAGCATCACCGCATGACGCAATTTGTAGAGCAATTTTTGCCGGGGATCTGATTCAGGAAACAGTGCGAGACACTGCTCAAGGAGTTCAAGCGGATCGGAGCCGGTCTTGCCAGCGGGATCTTCGCTTTTGCGTTTCGGCTCTTGGGGGGAATCGGGGATACGGCGGTCGCTCATCGATGGTCCTCCACACGACACGAATGGATGATCCTACCATAGCGGCCTTGCGGATTACCTCAAGGGAGCGGCGGGTTCGGCGGAGATCTCAGCGGAATCTATAATTCGGAGTCTAATTGACCGCCTGGAGGGTCACCATGACCTTTTCTCTTCGATTTCCCCGGAGGATCTCTACGGGCACTTGATCACCGACCTTGTGATGTTCCAGCACATCCATGAGCTCATCAATCGTGGTGACCGGCTTGCCGGCTACAGCGACCACGATGTCGCCTAATTCAATTCGTCCTGTTGTCGTTTCCCTCGCTCCCTTGAGGCCGGCGCGTTCGGCGGCACCGCCGTTGGAGACCTTCCCAATGACCAACCCTTTGATGCCCCAGCGTCTGGCCATGGCGTCAGGAACGAGTGACACACCGAGACCAGGGCGAATGAGCTTTCCATGTTTGATAAGCTCTGGCACGATTCGGTTGACGGTATCCACGGGCACCGCAAAGCCAATTCCTGCATAGGCTCCGCTGGGGCTGATGATCTGTGTATTCACGCCGATCAGCCGCCCTGCGCTGTCGAGCAGCGGTCCGCCGGAATTGCCGGGATTGATCGCGGCATCGGTCTGGACGACACCTTCGATGGTCCGGTTCGACATCGACTTGATCGTCCTGCCGATGGCACTCACGACGCCTGTGGTGAGAGTGTGATCCAATCCAAACGGATTGCCGATGGCCAATACTTTTTGCCCGACGCGCAACTCTTGTGACGTGCCGATCGCGAGAGGTTCCAGTGTCGTCTCCGGCATCTGAATTTGCAGGACGGCCAAGTCGTGATCGGGGTCCGCGCCGACGAGTTTGGCCTGATGTTCG
>Ga0081455_10001446_pt1 | contig 29390 bp, 35 predicted proteins | sample TabmetS3T2R1_FD_70207 | JGI IMG/M metagenome (GOLD analysis project Ga0081455, IMG submission 70207) | Tabebuia heterophylla rhizosphere microbial communities from the University of Puerto Rico - S3T2R1 | ecosystem: Host-associated > Plants > Roots > Rhizosphere ... | reverse complement strand
ATCTGTTTGATTTTCCTTTCATCACCCACGAACTCCCCAAGACGCTCGTCAACAGTAACATCGAGATTGATTCCATGTTTTGTAGCCCGCTCACGAACAAAGGTTCGGGCGTTATCTATTGCCAAGGGAAGATCAAACTTAGCCAGCTCCAGCTCCATCCGCCCTGCTTCAACCTTGGAAAGATCCAGGATCTCGTTGATGAGGGACAGCAGATGGCGGCCCGAGGATAAGATATCTTCTGTGTACTCGGCTTGCTTCTCGTTTAATTCGCCGAACATTCTCTCCCCCAGGACTTCAGAGAAGCCGATAATGGCATTGAGCGGCGTGCGCAGCTCGTGGGACATATTGGCGAGGAATTCTGACTTATGCCGGTTGGCGGCCTCAATCTGACGGCTTTTATCCTCAATCTCACGGAACAGCCGAGCGTTCTGAATCGCCAATACAGACTGCGTAGCAAAAGTTTTCAAAAGGTCGATCACTTCGGGGCGAAACTCCCCAGTAGATTTTCGCCGTACCACCAATCCGCCGATGATGCGGTTTTCGCGTAACAAGGGAACGGCCAGGCTTGCACGGAAACCGAAGCGCTCCAGCATCTGGCGCATGCGCGGCGCGTAAGCGCGCTCTTCGAGGATATTGGGGATCTGCACCGGCTCACGGCTCGCTGCCGCCCGACCTATCACTCCATCTCCCAGACGCGGTGGATTGGCGCGAAGCGCATTGATGAGTTCTTCCTCCATATGATCAGTCGCCCGAAGTAAGAACTCTTCCGACTGCTCGTCGTATTCGTAAATCGCTCCGCCGTCGGTGCCGCTCAACTGAACCGCGTGGGAGACGATTCTCGTCAGCACGGTTTCGAGATCGAGCGTGGAGCTGACTGCTTGACCAACTTCACCCAAGGCTTTGAGTTCTCCAACAGATCGAGCTAGATCGCGCGTGCGCTCCTGCAACTCTTGGAATAGCCGAACGTTCTCGATAGCGATGACGGCTTGTGAGGCGAACGTTTCGAGAAGCTTGACCTGCTTCTCGGTGAACGGCCGCACTTCCATTCGGCGAACTCCAATTACACCCACAGGGATGCCCTCTCGTAGCAGCGGTGTCGCTAGGATCGTCCGATGACCAATACGCTGTTGGGATGCTTTCGCCTCAGGGAACTCGGTTTCAAGTTCGGCAGCCAGGTCGTGAATATGGAGAGTTTTTCGGTCTATAAATATTCGCCCAAGTGGCGAGCCTCGGTTGATAGGGACTTCCTCACGCGATGGAATAGGACCGTAATTTGCCACGAGCCGCAAAACATCTCCGTCGAAACGAAAAATTTGAGCATTGGTTGCTTCACATAGCCTCGCAGCATTCTCGGCGACCACATCGAGCACAGGTTGAATATCTGTCGGCGAGCTGGCGATGACACCCAAAATTTCGCTCGTGGCGGTTTGCTGCTCCAATGACTCTTTTAGCTCGTTGAACAACCGCACGTTCTCGATGGCGATCACTGCTTGGTCCGCGAAGGTTTCAAGCAGCTTGATCTGCGCCGGGGTGAAGGGGCGCACCTCCATGCGACGCGCCGTCAGCGTTCCGATGAATTCTCCTTGCTGACGAAGGGGAACCAACAAGAAAGTACGCGCGCCGGAGACGGAACCCAGAGTTGGAAAATCATTCCTCTGCGCGCGGACATCCGGAATCTGGAGCGTGCCATGCTCGCGCACCCAGCGAAACTCTGGCGCATCCATACTGATCTCCGCGGGTCCCATAGTCATGGGACCAAAATGAGCCCGCACGACCATAGCGGCCTCTTCGTGAAGGCGTAACACCACATCATCGATCCCACAAACCCGCCCTGCGCTCTCAACAATGGCGTCGAGAACCGGCTGCACGTCCGTGGGCGAGCGGCTGATGATGCCGAGCACCTCGGCCGTTGCCGTCTGATGCTCTAGAGCTTCGCGCAATTCTGCATTGCGCGATTCGAGTTCCTTGAACAGTCGGACGTTTTCAATAGCAATCACGGCTTGCGCAGCAAAGGTCTCCAGTAGCGCCACCTGCTTGTCAGTAAAAGGCTTCATCTCCGTGCGGCGAATATGAATCGCCCCGATGGCAATTCCCTTCCGTAGCATCGGCGTGGCAAGTACGGTTCGGGTACCTGAGAATCGTTGTCTCGGCTTAGCTTCTGGGAACTCGGTTTCGGTCTCTGCGGCGAGGTCATCGACGTGTATCGTTTGGCGGTCAATAACGGCTCGGCCGGCAGGCCAGTCACGACTCATCGGCCGCTCGTGCTGTAACAGTGGCACTGGTCCGTAATGCGCTGCTGATTGCAAACTTTCTCCATCAGCGCGCCATATTGCCGCGTCAGTCGCATCACACAGCCGCGCCGCATTCTCAGCAACCACGTCTAATACCGGTTGGATGTCCGTCGGCGAGCTAGCGATAACACCTAAGATTTCACTTGTCGCTGTCTGCTGCTCCAACGACTCCTTCAACTCATTGAACAACCGCACGTTCTCAATCGCGATTACTGCCTGATCGGCGAAGGTTTCGAGCAGCTTGATCTGCCGTTCGGTGAACGGTTCGACGAAGTCGCGCCAGATCGTGATCCCGCCAATTGGTGTTCCTTCTCGCAGCAGAGGTATCACTAGCAGAGTTCGTGCGCCGGTCTGGCGCACGAGCGAAGCGACTGGTTCGGGTTCTAATTGAACATCCAGAACGTGAACCGGTTTGCGCGCGCTCAATGCTCGACCCATCGGTATGTCTGGGTTCGCGGGTAACGGGTTAGCACGCAAGACATTAACTCTTTCCGCGCTCTCGCCATAATGGGCGACGACCCGATAATATTCGCCGTCGACTTGACGGATGTGTCCAATGGTGGCACCGGAAAGCTTAACCGCGTTGGCGAGCAATGTATCGAGCACTGGCCCAGGCCTTGATCCCGGTTCTGCAGAAGCACATCCCTGGCAATCCGACGGTCGTAGTCCAGTTTATGGCAGGCGCTGGTGGCAGAACGGCCGCCAACCATCTTTACAACACCGTACGTAACGACGGCTTGACCATTGGCCGAGTGAGTAGTGGACTCGTGACGGCTGCTATTCTCGGTCTCCCGGGAGTTCAGTACGACATTAACAAATTCATTTACCTGGGCTCTGGTCACAACGAGGTAAACAACGTCTTTTATTCACGAACTCAACTCGGCCTGAGTAACCTCAATAAACTGAAAGCGGTTACGGGGCTAAGGATCGGGGGACAGTCGGTTGGGCATTCCAACTATGTGATTGCAAGACTTTTTGCTTGGCTGCTTGATCTTAAAGACCCCAAATTTGTCGTAGGCTTTTCCGGGGCAGATATGGATGTGGGTCTCTTACAGGGCGAGTTAGATGCTCGAGCGAACAGTGCGGAAACGGTCGTTCAGCGAACTCCTGATTTCATTGATAAGGGACTTATGAACTTTCATGGCGTGGCCGAAATCCCGCACGGATTTCGGTACGATCATCCCGCCTTTCGCGAGCTCCCCGCATTGCATACTTTTGCTAGGACGGAGAAGGAGAAGAGAGTACTCGCAATGTTCACTGCCTTCGGGCGGTTCAGCCAGGCTTTTGTTCTACCACCTGGCACTCCGGAGGAGCGAGTGACGATTTTGAAGGATGCTTTAAGGATGCTTTTAGGAAGTCATGGAAGGACCCCGAATTTCTTGAAACCTGGAAGAAGATGACACGTGCAGATGCGTCTCCGCTCATGCCAGAGGAATTGGAGAAGCTAGTCAGAGCTATCCCAAGAGATCCCGAAGATATCAAGCTCTATAATATGATCGCTGGAGCAGAATCTTTGCCTAAGCGCTAATGGACGAACAAAGAATTAGAGATAACAACGGGATGGAAAGTAACAAACAAGGCGGGACGTTACTGGCTGCTTCATGGGAGCTGCTCACGCGAGGACGTTAGTAGGAACAACCGAATAAAAAAATTCAAGTGACAGAAAAAGTTTTCGAATTGTATTCAAAGCGCCAATAAAATCAAAAGGAGGAGCAATTATGGGCCGTATACGTCACATTGCGATCGTCACTTCTAACCAGGAAAAATTGGGAAACTTTTACAAAACCGCCTTTGGGATGAAGGAGGTAAAAGGCATTGGGTCAGCGCTTTACCTTTCTGACGGGTATATGAATCTCGCCTTGATTAAGAAGACGCCAGAAGTAAAGGCTAAAGAAGGTCTCTACCATTTCGGGTTCGAGGTAGACGATGTAGAGCCGCTGAAAAAAGTTTTTGAACAAGTCGGCGCCTCAAGCGAGGTGCAACCCAGGCCAAAAAATCGCGACGCCGAGTTCAGGGTTCACGATCCAGATGGGAACGCCATTGACCTGGTATCTTCCAGGAAATGGCCTGTATAGGCTCTGACACAAAGCTTGCGGGAGTTATCTGCAAGGCGCATGGGGAGAGATCTGCACCGGGTCGGGGCAGCTTTTTCGAGTTGAAACCGACGCTCTCACGCAAACGGAAGCCCGGTCCAGTTGTTCCAATCGTTCCACCGCTTTGCTCCGTTCAAATCGTTTAAGAAATTGAGACTCTGTCGAGATGGAAGGTTCAACATTTGTTTAACGTTTGCGCGTGACCGTCGCCGTTACTTGCGTTTTCGAGGTAAGAAACGCCTGGGTCTGTCTGTCCTCAATTATGCGGTGACATCTAATCACGTGTCATCTCTTGGTCAACGACAAGGGATCCGACGTCATCGCTCAAAGCATGCAGTTAATCGCCGGCCGCACCGCGCAGGAATATAACCAGCGCAAAGGACGCCAGGGAATCAAGGAAACCCCCTTCCGGGGTCGCCCAGCGGAAGTTCTTGATTTTGCGTTGTGAGTTGGCGTAAAAGCGTCGTTTGAGGGCTTAAAGCTCACTTTTCTAGGCCAAAAAGCGGGGCCTAAGGAGAACCGATGCCGTGCGCCAATCGCCATTTCCTCCCCGGCTGCGTCTGGCACATCACTCATCTAAACAGCACCCAGTTCCAATTGTTCCAGTCGTTCCACCGCTTCGCTCCATTCAAGTCGTGAATCAGTCCGGGGACATTCAGCTGACTCGCAGCAATCGGTGTCTCCTGCTATAGATCAATTCTAAATGAAACCCATAAGACTCTCGGCACATGCGTTGAGTTACATCACCAAGCGAAGGTTTACAGTTGCCGAGGTGGAGGATACGATACAGACGAGACGATGGGAACCGGCGGAACTCGGCCGCATGGAGTGTCGCAAGACATTTCCGTTTAACCGAGAATGGAACAATAGACTCTATGGAACCAAGGAAGTCCGACTATCTTTGTTGAAGAGGCGGGTGAAATCGTGGTTGTGACGGTTTATACTTATTACTCTTGACTGGGAAGATTCTATGAAGATCAGTTACGATGCAGAAGTCGATGCGCTGAGCATCACGTTTCGTGAAACAACTGTGACCACCAAGCATCTGGGAGAAGGGATAGCGGCTGATTACGACGCCGACGGAAAGTTGGCCGGCATAGAAATCCTGGATGCTATCAAGCGCTTCGGCGGCAAAGAAACGTTACGTCAAGTTGTTATTGAAGGCATCGGTCCTACCCAAACCACTTAAGTGTCTTGATCCCATTATCTCGCCTCTAGTCGGTATGGTGAACCGGCAAGTCAGCTTGGATTATCTAATCCTGCCGGCAAGGCCTCCTAGCGGGTCGCCACCAGAAGGCGTGTCAAGAGGCACAGACGTTCCTGTGAGAATTTGTCGACGGACCCAGAGCCTTCCGCCGGGTCGCCCAGCGCAACCCATTGATTAAGCGATAGAAGATTGTATAAATAGCGCGGTCTAGAGGCTTAGAGTGGGTTTTTTCGCTGTGAAAAAGCCAGTCTAAGATACAAGCAATGCCGCGCGCCAATCGCCATTTTCTACCGATCAAGTCTGGCATATTACTCACCGCTGCCCAGGAAAGTTTGTTCCAATCGTTCCAGTCGTTCAACCGCTTCGCTCCGTTTAAGCCGTTGAGTAGGGAGACGGATAAGATTCCACTTCTTCGGAATGCGCGATCGGCGCCGTTATTTGCACTGGATTTTCGAGGCAAGAAAACGCTTCGGTCTGTCCGTGCTCAACTATATGATCACCTCGAATCACATTCATCTTTTGGTCAAAGACACAGGCCAAGATGTGATTGCTCAAAGCATGCAGCTCATCGCGGGCCGCACGGCACAGGAGTACAACGAGCGCAAAGGGCGCCACGGGGCGTTTTGGGAGGACCGCTACCATGCAACCGCAATTGAGGCCGACGAGCACCTGCATCGCTGCCTAATCTACATTGATCTAAACATGGTTCGCGCTATCGAATACTGAAGCCGGTTCCAGTTGTTCCAAACGTTCAACCGCTGCGCTCCGTTCAAAACGTTTCAGATAAACGATCGTTCAAAGTTCAAGGTTCAATGTTCAAGGTGAGACCCCTGAGGATTAGACGGGTTGTGCGGCTTTACGGATCGGAGAGATTTTCAAAGAGCACACCGTCAATGGGTCGAGCAGGCGCTGGGAAACGGCTGCGCTCCACGCGACTATCGCTGGTCTGAAGCGATCGCCGTCGGAAGCTTGGCTTTCGTTGAGAGGGTCAAAAGCGATCTTGGTATCAAAGCCATGCATCGGGAAGTGCTAGAAGCAGACGGGACTTATGCACTGCACGAGCTCAGTGAATCTTACACTCGCAATTTGACCGACGAAAATGAGGCTCTAAGGTCGGAAAATACAATATTCTGGGAGGAAAATGCCGGAATTACCGAAACATAACGTGGGCGACCCCGGTGGCTCTGCGGCTCTAAGGTACGACGAAACCGGTGCTCAGCTCGCCCATTTTTCCGGCAAGATGATCAAGGACACCGAGGAAGAACAGAAGACGATGGCGAAGGCGCATAGGGCGAGGCAGTGAGAGTACAAGCAAGATAGTTTCGCGCAACGGCTTCGACAGTGAACTCAACCGAACGCCGCAGGATCACCAGGAGAGCTAGTTAAGTTACAGGAGGGCGACAAATTCTTCGACACTGAGACCGGATGCGCGGATGAGAGCGCGGAGCGTTCCGGGTGCTAGCTCGCGGTGTTGAGGAATCGATAAGGTAGCATGATGGCCTATTTTGGTAAGAATGACATGGCTGCCGCGCTGACGATCTTCCTGCCAACCAGCGCGTTTGAATGCACGAACCGCTTCCGCTCCCGAAATAGACGGAAGCTCGGCCATCAGAGGTTGACTTCCACCTCGCGGACGTCGACGGTTAGCGGCATTTGGTTGGCTGCTCTGGTCTCCAGGCAGCCGACAATCGCTTCACGAATGTTAGCGATGGCCTCTTGCTCGGTCTTGCCCTGGGAAATACATCCAGGGATGGAAGGGCACTCGACGACAAAAGTCCCAGTTTCGTCGCGTTCTAGGGTTACCAGCAATTTCATTCAAAATAATTCTACCTGCGACTCATTAATTCGTCAACTTAGCTATTCTTTCAAGGTGACGGCAGATGTTTTCGGCAAGATGATCCAGGACACCAAGGTGTTTTTGATCCCCACCGGAACGGATTCACTGCTCACCGCGGGTAAGTTCGGCCTCGGACCTACCGGCGTGGCGCTCAGGCAGGAAGGCCCATGGACGTTTGGCATGCTTTTCATCCATGTCTGGTCAGTGGCGGGCTGGGAAAGCCGGCCAGACGTGAACAATACGTTCCTCCAGCCCTTCATGGCATACACGACACAGGACGCCGGACGTTCACGCTGAACACCGAGTCCACCTACGACTGGCGAGAGGAAAACTGGTCGGTGCCGCTTAATTTCATGTTGGCCAAGCTGACGAAAATTGGTGGCCAGCCGGTTCAATTCCAAGTTGGACGCGTTATTCGACAGAGAGCCCGGCAGCGGTCCGCACGGTTGGGGCGGGCAATTCAACGTCATCTTTTTGTTTCCGAAATGATCGATTGAAATTCAGAAATCATCGGGGGGAAAAAGTCATGGCACAACGCAGGAAATCGTCAGCTAAGAAATCAGCGGCGAGGGTCGGAACTAAGAATAGAGATCGCGGGCATCCTAACTGAAAAACCAAAGAAGACCCTATGACAGAACAGAAAGAAACCTCGCGCTTCACGAGCCGGCGCGCTTGCTGGATAACATCAAAGAGATTATGCAGCGCATCTGACAGTCGGTAACACCGCATAGGCTCAATTCGGGGGAAGACATTGGAAAAGATTCCAGAATACATCAACATCCTGAGCTACCTGTTCGTTGTAGTCTACATGCTCTCGGTGCCGCTGGAACGACCAGAGGGGAAATAATCCAAACGCTCGGTCATTTGAATCTGATGGGCCGCGCCTTGCTGGCCAACTTCGTTATCATTCCCATTATTGGCATCATCATCGCACGATTTTTTGTTTACCGCCGGAGATCAGAACCGGATTCCTGTTGCTCGCTATGGCCCCGGGCGGATTGCTCGCTTTACAGTTTGCGCGGATCTCCAAGGGCAATCGCGTGTTTGCGGTCGCGCTCTTATTTGTTTTCTGCCTGCTGGCAATCTTGCTTACACCGGCGGTAGTTCTTTTGTTCTTTCACAGCGAGGGAGCGGGAAAGTTGCCATTCGCTTGGCTGATCCTGATGTTGTGCCTCCTTATTGTTGTGCCGGCGCTGGTTGGGCGCGGCTTGCAAAGACTTATTCCCGGACACGCACCTAAGCTCGGTTTGTGGTTGGGCAGGCTATCCATCGTGATCTTCATCATCGCTCCGGTGATGGCCGGTCGATATAAGACGCCGGCGATCAAATTAATGGGTACGAACGGCATCGAGGCGATCGTGCTATTAATCCTTTGCTCCTGGGCTCTGGCTGGTTTATGGGTGGACCGGAAGTTAGAAACCGCAAGGTGCTGGCCATTAGCAGCAGCATGCGCAATATCGGTGTCTGCTTACCCATCGCCACCAACTATTTCACCGGGACAGATGTCTACATACCGATACTGGCCTTCAGCGGTATCATGATTCCAATGAAAATGGTCTTTGCGCTCGTGGCCGGTCGCATAGGGCGCGACGAGCAAAAGACAGCAAAACCGACCAAGGCGTAAAGGGGAGGAGAGAAGAAGATTATCTTCGCGCAAAAGCGCGAACGGCGCTAAATCGAAGATGGGTCGAATTTAGCGAATCCAAACCGATTCCAGACAACGAGATGCCAAACTCAAACAAAAGGGCGAGTAGGTTATCGACGGAAGTTAATGGGCACTGGTGCGGCAGGCGGATCCCGAGTTTTCTTTGAGAAAGGCTGTGGTTTTTTGTCTGACGTCCTCAACCGGTAACAGATGCCCACTATTGGGATAGAGAACAAATTGGTAGGGTTTTTTCGCGGCCTCGAGGGAGTCGCGCAAGAGATTCGCCTGTTGGACGGAAACCACTGAATCTTTTCCACCATGCAGGACTAGGGTCGGAGCGTGCCACGAGGAGACCTCCGGCAGGATGCTGATGAGCTTCGGGTTCTCATCGCCATCAGGATTCAAGATGGAACGAACCCACGGTGCTTCTTGATAAAACCGATTGAGGTCGTATGCGCCTGAGCGCAAAATTATGCCTTCGATTCCCTCCATCCGGTTGGCCAGCAGCGACGTGAAAAACGCGCCACGAGAAAAACCGTAGAGGTAAAATCGCTTCGAATCTATCCACGGGAGCTTCTTGACTAGGGAAGCGGCGTCCATGACGACGTTCAAGGTAATCTTGGGATCTGTCCCCGGCAGCACTTCTGTTGCGCCATAGCCGGGCAGCGAAACGGCCAAACCGGCATAGCAAAGATCGCTGGCAACCGCTTTCGCCTCTGCCAGCATGCTTCCAGCTGCAATGGGTCCAATAGTGTGCCCGTGGAGGAAGATCATAAGCGGGAATGGGCCGGGTCCTGCGGGTTTGACGAGATAGGCTTCAGCATTCGAACCGGAGGTCGGAAAGACAAAATGACTGGTGACACCGGCGGGAACGTCGACCAGCGCTTCTATGGATATTGTCTTCGCGGTGTTGCAGGCAATGAGGTAGCCAGTACAAAGAATGGGGAAAATGACTCGGCGAAGTATCGGGTGAATGCTTCGGTGAAGTGTTCTTCGGGTTTGATGAAAGTGATTGGCACATACGGACGCGAGAATTACGAACGATGAGACTTTTGCCAACCTCTTGGTGTTCCGCACGCGGTACACCGGCGCGCAATTCTTAAGCCAAGGGAACGGCTTGGGTAATTTGGCGAATAAGGGAGCTTCTATCCCTCTACAATGACATTACGCGGAGTTCGTGAGGTTGAAAATGTTCCGTTTGACTGTAATTGTCCGTAATTTTACCTCTGAGCTTCTCAGTTTACCGGGGTCTAGACGAGATCTGGTATGTTCTGGGAAAATTTTTGCCGGCGATTAGCGATTAAAGTTCGGCTCAAACTCGGGGCCAGAGGAAGTGCTATCGTTGAATAGATACGAAGGATATCACGGCAGCACGCGGCACAATGCTTTGGCGATGGTCGGCACCAGGCGGGGCCTTACCAACCGCGCGTCGTAGTGATCCAGCCGTCGGGCATTCTCCGCCAGACACAGTTCAAGAAAACGGCGCGGCGTGATCTCTGTAGTGATCTGCTGATGCGCTTTCATGGTAAAATCCTTGTTGGTGCGCGCCCCTAGCGCAATCTTTAGGCGCTTGTACGCTTGTAAAACTCTTTCCAGCGCGCCGCGCCCCAGGCGCAAAGGGCGTTGCCAGAGCGGGCTCCGAACCTGATGGTAGGCTTCCCAGTTAACGAAAAAGAGCACGTGACGCGCCTCCTCCTGGATGACCGGCTCAAACGTCTCGACTAGGGCCCGCGGAACCAACCCCGAGTCCCTTGCAATGGCAAAAAGCGCACAGGTGAAAAAAGCATCGAAACACTCGCTATAGCCGAAACGCAGGAATTCCCATTCGGCATCCACCGGAGGTTGTGGCGGCGGTAAATCAGGCAGCGGAATCCCATAGCGGGTCGTTAGACCTTGGATAATAGCAGCATGACGCGCTTCTTCCTGGGCTAGGAGCGTCACAGCCTCGCGGATCAAAGGATCGGTCTCCAGAGTCGCACAGCTCTGAATCGTGCACGTCCCCATACGTTCGGTCTCCATGGCTTGCGCCCATACGGGCAAGCTGTGGAGCAGTTTGAGACTGCTCTCATCGAGGTCGGGCCATTCGATAGCGGCAGGATCAAATGTGATATGCGTATCGATAAAGAATCGGCAGAACAGTTCTTTATGTTCATTGGAACCAATCACAAGAGGTTCCGTCATCCATAATTGCTTTCGGGTGCTCTCGTACATAATTAAGGCAAAGGAACGCGAATGTATTTGTAACGCTGGCGGGAGATCATCGAGGCCCGCCCAACATCCAACAGCCAACTAATCTTAGACCGTTTACCAAAATCGGGCCTCAGATGTCCAGCCCTATCCACAACTAACGCCGTAACCGCTGCAAAACGCTCAACGGTACCCTTCCGCCTGCAGGCCAAACAGGTGGCCATAGATGCCTCTCTTGCTGAGGAGCTCCTCGTGGCTGCCGATTTCCACGATCCGCCCTTCTTGAATGACGATGATCCGGTCGGCCATACGCACGGTGGAAAAGCGGTGCGAAATCAGGACTGCCATCTTGCCTGTCGTGAGTTCTTTGAAACGACGGAAGATCTCATATTCGGTCTCGGCGTCGAGGGAAGCGGTCGGCTCATCCAAAACCAGTATTTCTGCGTCTCTCATGAAGGCGCGAGCCAAAGCAATCTTCTGCCACTGGCCAATGGAAAGCTCATGACCGCCGTGAAACCACCGGCCGAGCATAGTCTGGTAGCCGTTCGGCAGATTCTCGATGATCGAATGAGCGCCGCTCTTACGCGCGGATTCGACGATCTGCTCCTGCCGGTCCAACGCTTCGATTTGGCCAAAGCCGACGTTCTCACTGGCCGCCAAGTGATAGCGCACGAAATCTTGAAAGATGACGCCGATTCTTTGTCGGAGGTCCAGCGGGTCCAATTCTCTTATGTCGATGCCGTCGATAAATATCCTGCCCTCGGTTGGATCGTAAAGGCGGCTCAAGAGTTTGATCAAGGTTGTTTTGCCGGCACCATTGGGCCCCACCAACGCGATTTTCTCACCAGGGGCGATGCTCAGATCGACATCACGCAAAGCCCATTCTTCGCTTTCCGGGTAGCGAAACCCGACGCCGCGAAATTCGATTCCCCGTCTTAGCGGAACCGGCAATCTCTTGGTACTAGAGGCAACGCCCATCTGAGCTTTCAATCCCAGGAAATCGAAAAGATTGGCCATGAACAGATTGTTCTCGTAAATGTTACCGATGCCCGACAGAATACCTTGAAAGGTGGTTTGGCCCTGGCGAAAAATAGTCAGATAGAGGGTCATATCGCCAAGGGAGATTCGGCCGTGCACAGTCTGCCAGACGATCCACGCATAGGAGCCATAGAATCCCAAAGTGGCGATAAGACCCAGGCCGAACCCGGCGATCGCACGCCGCAACGCCAGCGATTTGTCTTCACGAAAGAATTTTTCGAAAAGCGTCATGTAACGTGCAAGCAAAGTGTCGCCAAGGTTAAAAAGTTTGATTTCTTTGGCTGAGGTATCTTCGGTAAGCAAGCGCGAGAGGTAGTTGATCTGCCGGGTTTCCGGCGCCCGGTAGGTAAGCAGTCTAAAGCCCTCTTCCGCGAAGCGTGTCTCGGCAATGAAGGCAGGGATGCTTGTGACTAGTAGGATTATGACGAGCCAAGGACTAAAGTGCAGCAGTAGCACGGCAAACGATATCAACGTGATCGTGTTTTGCACGATCAGGAAGGTATCATTGATCAGATCGACGGGCTTGTAGCCTGATTCTCGGCGAGCGTTCTGCAAGCGGTCATAAAAATCGGGATGTTCAAAGAAGGCGAGGTCCATGGTCAGCGCCTTTCGGATGATCTCTCCGCGAATTCGGTTGGCGAGCTGAAGCTGGATCAATTGTTGGATGAGCCTACGCGCATGATTGAGCCCGGCGCTCAGCAAGAAAAGAGCCAGTTCGAGGATGAGTAAGATAAAAACCGTCCTCACTACTTCCGGGTCTGCGCCCCGCTGGATAGAGGCGACCACTCCATCCACGATGAGCTTGCCTACCCACGCCTGAGATACTGGCAGGAGGGCGCCGGCGAGTGTGAGAAACCCCAAGCCTATGGTGGCCCAGCGGTTAGTTTGCCATACGAGCCTAACAGCCTCGGGAGTATGGGTAAAAGAACGATGGAGTTCCTTCACCCTTTGCAAGAAAGGGGTCATAGAGAACGCCTCCTAAACAGCGCAACGTAGAGCGGCAAGGTAGTCAGAATAACACGGCGGGTGTTTCGAAAGGACGCCAATCCAGTGAAGATGAAAAAGGCTCGTTATCCCCTAGGCAAGTTATAACCCCAATTCCTTTTGCGCTTGCCTGAGGTAACTGAGATCGACATATTTTTCCGGGGAAGGCAAAGGCTCTTTAAGAACCCCGTCTCGGGCCTGCACTTCGATATTCATCTTCAAGCCATCTAGGGTAAGGGCGCCGTCGATGGGGAAGATTTTGTTCTTGGTGAAATAGTCGACACCTCTGCGCGCGTAGGGCGGCTTGACCCCCATCTCTTGAGTAAAGAACTCGGCGGCCTGGTCGGGTTGCTCGTAAATCCAGCGTATGCTGCGGATATGGGCCTTGAGAAATCTGACTGTGGTATCGCGGTTCTTCTCTGCCCAAGCGGGATTGATGGTAATGGCGTTGAATTGATACGTGGGGATCAATTCCAGCGTATCGCCTAGTCGGTTGAATCCTTGATCAACGGCAATGTCGGAGTATGGGATGCCAAGAACGCCGCCGGCAATCGCGCCGCTTTCAAGCGCAGTCAAGCGCGCCGACGTTCCGCCCGAAATGACCATCATGGAAAAATCACGGGGATAAAGGAGCCCTTTGCTTTTGAGATAATCCAGCAGTATCGATGTCGCTCCTCCGCGCAAGGCCGACACGCCGATTCTCGCTCCTTTGAGATCGGCGATTTTTTTGTATGCCTTACCGCCGACCAATATGTATGGCGCGGAATTGTCAACGCCGGCGATGACTTTCAGGTTCCCGCCTTTTTCGTTGATCACAATCGTCGCATCGGCATTCAAACTGCCAAATTGGATTTCTCCCGCAAGCAGGGCCGCAAGGTGGACGTCACTGCGTCCAATCAAGACGGGTTCAATCCTGATATTCTCAGCTGCGTAGAAACCTTTCTTTTGGCCAACGTAATAAGGCATAAAGAAGAGTGTCTTCGACGTGATTCCAACTTTTACGGTTTGCGCGCCAATAGGCGGCGCTAGAACCAAACCGCCGAAGAAGAGCCCCAGGAAGCCACTTATAAGTCGCGCGACCATCGGCAGTCCTTCTTTCATGATCAAAATAACAGACAGAGCGTATCTTATAATGGGCGACGCCGCCGCGCCAAGTAGAAAAAATCCAGAAAAAACGAGGCCTCTTTGGCCTGAGATGACGGCCTGGGAAATGATAGGAGAGTCGGCCTTTCTTAATCATTATCTCTCCTAGCCTCTGGAAGCGAACCACTAATCTTATCTTGAAACCGCCGTTCCTTTGTGAACCATCAATCCCGTTGACAAGTAAACGGCGACGGCGATAGTTTCACGTCATATTAGCTCAACGAGGAGGAACACTATGGATTTCGTCAGCTTGGATCAAAAGATCGGCGAAGCCGCCAAAGAAAAAATAAGAAACATGCCTCTCTTCGGAACCGAAAATTTTCGCTCATGGATGCTTTATTTTGAACCAGGGGATGGCACTCCCATGCACTATCATCAATCCCCGGAGACCTTTCTGGTCATCGACGGCAAGTGCGCGGTCAAAAGCATTGATGGTGCGGAACGAATTATTGAAAAAAACCAAATCATCTTTCTCGCCGCTAAGGATTACTATCAGCTTACCAATGTCGGCACCGAACCCCTGGTACTCTTCGGCAATCGCTCTGAACCCTTTGGCGTGCGTCCAGTTAGAGCGGGCGAAGAGCAAGCCGCGGAAAAAGGCGCCTAATCCATAGAAAGCGTCATCATGGTGCTTTGATTTCTAAGAAGGAACTACCCATGCCTGCTGAATTCATTGATTTGTTGGCGCTTCCCGAATTGGAGATCGGCCACGCCAAAAAAGTACTCTTCACCTCGGATCATTTTCACACCTGGGTTTGGTGATTATCCGGGAACCAAGGGCCCCATGCATAAGCACACCGCCGACCAGCAGTTTTACTGCGTTAGAGGAGAATGCACGTTTCATTTTTCCGACGGTTCGTCTCGCAAGCTCACACCCGGTATGCTGGTGACGATCCCCGCCGGCCAACTCTATCAACTCGACAACACCGGCGATGAGTACATGATTCTCTTGGGCGCGCGGGCCGAGGCCGCCGCCAAGCCACGATTTACCGGCAACGATCAGCTGGTGACGGTGAGTGACTACGCGCTACGGCATCTCGACAAGATCAAGGCACCAGAGGAAAAGAAAGCCAGAGCCAGGGTGAACTGCTGAATAGAGGAGAAAGACTCTAGGCTGCCAGGAGTTATTCCCTCTTTCGCTGCGCCACGCGTGACGCGCCGCTTCGAGAGAGCTTTGTTGAATTAGTGTCGTGGAACTGAGGTTCGAAAAAAAAGTCAGGGTCTCCCGACCAGTCATGCTCGCGAAAGCGGGCATCCAGAACTCTTTGAAATTCCTGGATTCCGGGTCGCGCTTCCTCCAGAGGCGGATCAGCCTGAGGCTGAAGCTATCGCCAGCTTGCCCGGAATGACGCTCAAGAATTCAACGGATTTCGGAAACACCACACTAACGGGTAGTTGAATCGGTCTTCAATCATTCCCTCCAATCTTTGAGTGTAGGAATTTTCCGCAGCCTCTAGTTCAAATGACGGTTAAATCATGACACGAGAACGTAGGAACGCACTGGCTACGACACTTTTTTTGCGAGGCACATTCATTGCACTCCTACAGTGCTGCGTAACACTCATCGTCAAGTGAATCACCCCGAGCAACGCCGACCCAAGGAGGTTAATAATGCGTCTGGGAGAAGTAATGACTAGGGATGTCGAAGTCATTCGCTCTAACGCGCCACTAAAAGAAGCGGCGGCCAAAATGAAAGACCTCGACGTGGGACTGATTCCTGTCTGCGACGGAGATGAGCTCAAAGGGACATTGACCGACCGCGACATTACCGTGAGAGCTACCGCTAAAGGGCGCAATCCGTCGAAGACCAAGGTGTCGGATATCATGTCCAAAGAGATCGCCTATTGCTTCGAGGATCAAGAAATCGAAGAAGCAATGAGCCTCATGGAAGCCAGGCAGATTCGGCGTCTACCGATATTGAATCGCGAAAAGCATCTTGTCGGAATCGTATCCCTCGGTGACCTGGCCGTGCACACGGGACAAAACGAACTGCTCGGTGAAACCCTCAAAGAAGTCTCGCGCCCCGCCGTTCCCCGGCGTGGCAAATATTAAATCGCTTGGGTTTAGGTTGCGAGACATTGATGTCGGCGAACATGGCGCCACCGGTAAAGCTCATGTTGCTCAAGTTCTAGGGTTGGGCTCTGGATATTCTCTCTGATGAGTGATTTTATTTTCCTGTTAGGATAGCTGCACGTAGGAGCTTCCATGGCGCGTAGACGACGAAACAAAAGAAGAGGCAGGGCTCGCGGCTTGGGTGACGCGAAAGCGACGCGCGGCCGGACGGTCAAGGTGAAGCACCGCAGCGACAAAGCCTGCACCACGATAAACCAGAAATCCATTGAGTAGCTGCAAAGAATCCATGCCGCGTAAAAAATCGAATCACAAGAAACCAAAAACACCGGCCAAGGCGAAATCCGCTGGTCGCCCGATTTGGAAGGGCGCCATTAATTTCGGACTCGTCAATATTCCCGTCGCCCTCTATTCGGCGGAAACCGATGGGTCCATAGATTTCGACTTGCTCGACCGGCGCGATTTTGCGCGGATTCGATATCGACGAGTCAATGAGAAAACCGGCCGGGAAGTACCGTGGAATGAAATTATCAAGGGTTACGAATACAAAAAGGGACAGTACGTCGCGCTGACCGATGATGATTTCGTCAAGGCCAACATCGAAGCGACGCAGTCAATCGATATTCTTGACTTTGTCGATGCAGAGGGTATCAGCCCGGTATACTTCGACAAGCCTTATTATCTGGCTCCGTTGAAGAATGGGCAGCGTCCCTATGCATTGCTGCGCGAGGTCATGAAGCGGACCGGGAAAGTTGGGATTGCTAGGGTGGTCATCCGCACCCGGCAACATTTGGCGGCGCTCCTCGTGGACGAATCTTTGTTGATTCTGAACCTGTTGCGTTTTGCTCATGAGTTACGCGACCCCGCAGCGCTTGGCGTGCCCACCGGATCCCCGCACGCATCAAAACAAGAGCTCAAGATGGCAGAACAATTGGTCGATACTATGGCGGGCGCGTGGAATCCCAAGAAATATCGGGACGAATATCATCAGGATCTTTTGGAGCTGATCGACAAGAAGATCAAGTCGGGTCAAACCAAGGCCATTGAATCGGCGGAAAGCACGCCACGACCCAAACAACAGGGCAAGGTCATCGATATCATGCACCTCCTGCGGCAGAGTCTGGAGCAAGGCCATAAGAAAAACGAGCCTTCCCGACGCCGTAAAGCGAGTTAGGTTCTTTAAAGCTTCCTGATAGCAGCTTAGGCCATGCGTGTGGATACACGTCGTCGCAAACCTAGCGATCTGGAAGCGCCGGAGCTCTCGGAAAGCTTTCTAATGGCGAACGCCGCCGCACAACAACCATGAAGCTGCAGACAGGCACTAACTCCATCGGTAGGCAGCCGACAAAAACCGGATCCAAGAAATCTGTCACGATTCAAAGGCACCTAGGGAGTATCGCTCAAGCAAGAAAGTCGAAGCTGCCGACTTTCGTTCGACCTCAGTTGGCGACACTGGTAGATGCCGTGCCCGAAGGCGATGAGTGGCTACACGAAGTCAAGTTCGATGGCTATCGGGAGCTCTGCCGAATCGACGAAGGCCGTGCGGTATTCTTAACCCGTGAAGGACAAGATTGGACGAGCCGTTTCGGTTCGCTGGTTGAGGCCGCGCAAAACCTGCCGGTGCGTCGGGCACTGCTTGACGGTGAAGTCGTCGCTCTTGAAGAGGATGGCAAGACCAATTTCCAACTCTTACAAAATTCGCTAAAGCGAAAGAATTGCGCGACCTTGGTCTATTTCGTGTTCGATTTGCTTTATCTCGACGGCTGGGATTTGACGCGCTCCCCACTGCGGCAGCGAAAAAATATTCTGCAGCAGATCCTGAAGCCAAAGCGCAAAGAGAAAGCGTCAAACGCTCTGCGGTGCAGCGAGCACTGGATCGGCCAAGGTGCGAAGCTTTTCGAGGAAAGCTGTCGCCAGGGCCTCGAAGGAATCGTCTCGAAGAAAGCGGATCAGCCTTACCGCTCCGGCCGGGGACGCGATTGGCTCAAGATTAAATGCTCCAAGAACCAGGAGTTCGTCATCGGCGGTTTCACGGAACCTGCCGGATCACGGTCTGGGTTGGGAGCGCTCCTGGTGGGAGTGCATGATGCATCAGGAAATTTGCTTTACGCGGGGAAGGTTGGGACCGGATTCACGCAACAAAGCCTCAAGGAACTGCGCTCCCGGCTCAATTCACTCGAGCGCGATTCACCGCCGTTCATCAACGCCCCTAGGGGCGCCGAAGCTAAAGGCGTTCACTGGGTGGAGCCAAAGCTTGTAGGCGCGGTGGCATTCACCGAGTGGACGGCAGATAACCTATTGCGCCATCCCTCCTTCCAGGGATTGCGCGAAGACAAACCGGCGGCACAAGTCACTCGTGAGAGAACGTGAGGCATCTAAAAAAATCGCCCGCAGCGAGTTCCAGAAACAATGCGGAAATCGCCGGCATCAAGCTTACCCATCCGGACCGCATTCTCTATCCCGATCAGGGAATCACCAAACTTGAACTGGCTCAATACTACGAGCAGGTGGCCGATTGGATGCTGCCGCATGTCGAGGGACGGCCCTTAACCCTGGTGCGATGTCCGTCAGGGCACAAAAAACAGTGCTTCTACCAAAGGCACGTGACGGAGTCGCTGCACGATCCGATCCGCAGCATTTCCGTTAAAGAAGGACGGTCCACCGTTGCTTATGTAGCGGTTGATTCGACTCCTGGGCTCATCGCGCTGGTCCAGATGGGAGTCTTGGAGATCCACACCTGGGGCTCCCGCCAAGACCATCTCGAGCGACCGGACCGTCTTACCTTCGACCTCGATCCCGATCCGGCACTGCCTTGGAAGCGAGTCAAAGAAGCAGCACTGGCGCTCCGTGGGCAACTTTCGGACTTGGGATTGCATTCCTTCGTCAAAACCACCGGCGGCAAAGGTCTACACGTCGTCGTGCCAATTCTTCCACGTCAAGACTGGGACGTGGTCAAGGCCTTTGCGCGAAAAGTGGCGGAACACTTCGCTGAAAGCGCACCAGAACTTTACATAGCTACAATGTCCAAAGCGAAGCGCAAAGGTAAGATTTTTATCGATTATCTACGCAACGCCCGGACGGCGACGGCGGTCTCTGCTTATTCCACACGCGCCCGTGCCAGCGCGCCGGTATCGCTTCCCTTGAATTGGGACGAATTGGCGACGGATGTTCGGGAAGACCATTTTACGATTCGCAATGTGCCGCAACGTCTCGCCCGGCTGCGCAGAGATCCTTGGGTGGGCTACGAGAAGCTCCGCGCTCCGCTTAGAGAATCTATGCTCAAAAAACTATGACAGGTTTCGCGCGGATTTCTGAGTGATTTGTTGTGAGCACCGAATCGAAGAAAGCTATCTACGCTGCTATTGCAGCGAATCTCGCCATTGCCGCAACCAAATTTACCGCGGCCGCGTTCACCCGTAGCTCGGCCATGATTTCCGAAGGAATTCATTCTCTAGTAGACACCGGAAACGGCGGGCTCCTCCTGTTGGGGATCAAGAGAAGCCAAAAACCACCAGACGCGGCCCATCCGTTCGGGCATGGCAAGGAACTCTATTTTTGGACCTTGATCGTTGCAATCATGATTTTTGCCGTCGGCGGCGGCGTGTCAGCTTATGAAGGCTTGCTGCATATTCTGCACCCTGAGCCGATCGCGAATCCGTCATGGAATTACATCGTGCTCGGTCTCGCCATTGTCTTCGAAGGCTATTCTTTTGCTGTCGCGTTTAGAGCATTCCAGTCGGTAAAGGGAACTCAAACCATTTGGCGCTCAATTCACACCAGCAAAGACCCGACGACTTTTACGGTTGTGTTTGAAGATACCGCGGCGCTGCTCGGCCTGGTGGTCGCCTTGGCAGGTGTTTACCTGGCGCACGTCTACGACAATCCTTACTTCGACGGCGCGGCGTCGATCGTCATCGGCATCATCCTAGCGGCCGTCGCTGTGCTGCTCGCGTATGAGACCAAAGGTTTGTTGATCGGTGAAGGTGCCAATCCTGAAACCGTAAAAAACATCCGCCGCCTGGCCGAATCCGACACCTGCGTTCAAGGCGTCAACAATATTCTGACGATGCATTTTGGACCGAACAGTATCATGCTCGCCCTGGATCTGCGGCTTCGCAGCGGCCTTTCCGCAGCGGAGGTGAAACAAACCGTTGATCGCGTCGAGAAAGCCATTCGCAAGCAGCATCCCGATGTCAAACACATTTTCACCGAGTTCGACTCGGGACCTGCGAAGTCCCTGCTAAGGGCGGAAACGTAAAGCGACGTGAGCAGCATCTGTGACAGAGCCCTCGCGACGTGGTTTTCATTAGCCTGTTAGAACATTTCCCTTAAAGCTTTTCGCGCCGCAAAATAGCCGCACATTCCATGCACGCCGCCTCCGGGCGGGGTGGACGCAGAGCAAAGGTAAAGTCCCTTTACGGATGTCGCGTACATCTTGAGCGTCGGTCGGAAAAAGAGCTGACGCAAGTCGGCAGCTCCACCATTGATGTCGCCGCCGATCAGATTTCCGTTGTGCTTTTCGAGCTCGTTTGGCGGCATGAGGCTACGCCCGACAATCAGATCTTTGAAACCTGGGGCGAAGCGCTGGATCTGATTTTCTATCCTCGCCGCCATATCGGATGTCGAGCCGTGTGGCACGTGGCAATAGCCCCAAAGTGTGTGTTGACCTTCGGGAGCGCGTGAAGAATCGAACAGCGAAGGCTGGGCCAGCAGTACAAACGGCCGCTCGGCAGACTCTCCGCGCCAGGCCGAGCGCTCGGAATAGGCGATTTCTTCCAATGTCCCGCCGAGATGGACGGTCGCTGCACGCTTACATTCGGCGGCCGTCCACGGCACAGGACCTGAAAGCGCCCAATCCATCTTAAAGGCGCCCATACCGTAACGATACCGGCGGAGTTTTTCGAGGTAGCGCGGCGAAAAATGGTCTCCCGCGATTTCGAGCAGCTGGCGCGGTGTTACATCGCAGAGAACGACTCGAGACGCAGGCAATTCGCTGAGTGAACGCACCGGCCGATTCGGAATGATTTCACCGCCGAGACTTCGGAGATGCGTAGCCAAAGCATCAGACAGCTTCTGGGCACCGCCGCGCGCGATCGGCCAACCAACGGAGTGTCCGGCAATTCCCAGAACGAGCCCAAATGCAGCCGAGCACCAATGCTCCAGCGGCAACATAGAGTGTGCCGCGACGCCAGCGAATAGTCCTTTAGCTCGTTCCCCTTGAAAGCGACTTTCAGCCAGGCGGCGCGCGGGCTGGATGCCGAGCAGACCGAATCGTGCCAAGTTCCATGGATGGCGCGGAGGGCGTAGGGGACCCAGCAGATCGATGTCCAAGCCATCCCAAGCCGCGACCAGGGGAGCCATCAGCTTTAGATAAGATTTCTCATCAGAGCCGAGTTGCGCCGCTGTCGTTTCGACCGAACGTTCTTGGGTCACTGCCGTTCCGTCATCGAATGGATGTGCAACCGCAGCGGGAGGTTGGATCCATTCCAGACCATGCCGCGCTAGGGGAAGCGAACGAAAAAAAGGCGACCCGATACCGAGCGGATAGACCGCGGAGCAGACATCGTGAACAAAGCCCGGAAAAGTCAGCTCCGCCGATCGTGCCCCGCCACCGATGTTTTCCTGAGCTTCATAGACGACTACGGATTTTCCCTCTTGAGCCATTGTAATCGCTGCTGCCAGACCGTTCGGTCCTGAGCCGATCACGACCGCGTCGTATCTGTGAGATTTGACCACGTGAACGTTTCTTCAGTTTCAGGTCCCTTCCAGAGGTTTTATCAGTGCCGAGCCTTTAATTGGAATCTACTCAATGCCAACTGAAAAAAATAGTTTGGATCTTGGCGCTCCAAAACTTGGACCTCCACTCTAACCTCGTTTTTTAGTTTCTCACTTGACCTTGCTCGTTCACTCGCCCTATTTTAGCGTGGATAGATTCGACGGAGATTGTACCGCAAGGAGGTGACAGATGTTCGAAAGTTGGAGAGGAGTCGTTGGAGACATCAAGCCTACACATCGGCCCGGTTCGCTGGAGGAATTTATTCGTCTGCTCCCCGAAGGAATCGGCGTAATTCCGATGACCGTCGGGATCAGGTCTGGAACTGAAAAGGAGTTCCACGACGTCCTCGCAGACTATCAGGCCAAAGCCACCGAGCTAGCTGAATTAGGAGTGAACTTGATTCATATCGGTGGCGCGCCGCCCATGATGGTTCACGGCTTCGCCGGCGAGGCGAAAATCGTCAAGGATATGGAAACGAAGCACAACATCCCTGTCAGCACCTCAGGCAGGTCGCAAATCGATGCGATGCGCGCGCTTGGCGTCAAAAGATTCGTCGGGGTTACTTATTTCAAAGAGAGCCTGAATCAAATTTTTACCCGTTACTTCGCCGAGGCGGGTTTCGAAGTGGCGGCGATGGAAGGGATTGACGTAGCTTTTAACGACGTCGGACGGCTATCCGGAGAAGAAATCTACGCCCACACGAAAAAGGCTTTTTTGAAACATCCGGAGGCACAGGCAATTTACATGCTCGGCTCCGGCTGGCGCCTGCTGAAGATCGTTCGGCTCCTGGAACAAGATCTTCAGGTGCCGGTGGTTTATGCGCTGGCATGCAAGCTTTGGGACGTTCAAAAACAATTCCACGTGCGCGAACCGATCAAGGGATATGGTCGACTCCTCGAGGAATTGCCGGCAACCAAGAAAGTTTCGAATTTCGGCTTCCGGGTTTCGAGTTAATTGGAAACGGCAATGTTCATTTTCGGCCCACCGGGATGCGGAACGTCTGCTGATATTCGGTAAGCCAGGTTTGAATGCGCTCGCTGACTTTGGCATCCGGTGGCGCGGGGTATTTGATTCTATCCAGACTCATTCTCGGAAAGCGCGGCTTGACGCCGCTGTGAGAGCTTAAGAAACCCTCTTCAGTGAAAAGACTCTGGCCTTCCACGGACGTGAGGAAATCTTCGAAGAGCCTGGCCGCGTTCGGATGCAGCGCTTTTTCGGAGATACCGACAGGATGAATGCTGATAACAATGGGGTTGGCTTCTTCGGACCAATCCACCGGCGCTCCCTTAGACCGCGCGTCCTCTATCCGATGCGCTCGAATAACCGCGACAGGAAACTCACCAGCCACCAAAAGATTGGCGGTGTTGGTGTAACCCGCTTGTGTCTGCGGATCCTGCTCCGCGAGGGCCTTCATGTATTCCCGCCCCGCCTTGTCTCCCATGTACGCGACCATGCCCCCGTACCATTGAAACGCTTCTGCAGGCAGACCGATCTTTTTTCCTTTCCATCTGGGATCTAGGAGACCCTTCCAGTCTTTCGGCGCGTCCGCGGGCTTCACCAGTCGGGTATTCCAAGCGATGGTCGCGATGGCGCCGTAAAAGCTGACCCAAGTGCCGTTGGGGTCCCGATGTTTCGGCGAGTACTGAGCAAATTCCGGCGGGGCGTACTTCGCGAGCGTGACATATTTCGGCAGCTCGAAGAATTGAATGTACTCCGCGGTCACAACATCCCAAAGATATTTCCCACTCCGCGCCTCGCTTCTGATTCTTTCAATCAAGCCGGCGCCGCCGAGGCGGAGGTATTTGACCTTGATGAAGGGATACTTGGCTTCAAACGCTCCGATGATTCGCCCGACGATCGAGCCGCCGGTGAGCGTGCCGTACCAGACGACCTCCCCTTCTTTCTTTGCACCTTGAACCTGTGCGGCGGTTTGTTGGGCAAAAAGCAGCGTAGTTGGCGGAAACAAAATGATGAGAGCCGTTACGAGTATGAACTTCTTGACAGTTTGCATAAACCTCCTCCCGTCATTCAGTTGACGTTGGGGTTGGACTCTCGCTCGGGGGTACTGAAAACCCTCATATAACGGATGGCAGCGGGCGCTGTAAACCCCGGCAATTTTCTGTCTTGACGGAGATGGATAATTCGCCCTATGTTACGGCGCATTGCCCATAGACTCTTTTTCCGTCGAACAAAAAGGAGGTTTCACGATGAAAAGAGGGATGCATTATTGGCTCTTGGCTTTTATTGTTTTCACTGCCCCCGTAGCAGCGCAAACCCCTTACTATCAGGGCAAGACCATTAGAATATTGGTGGGTTATCCGGCCGGCAGCCTCCATGATATGTGGGGTAGGTTGGTGGCTCCCCAGTTGACCAAAAATATTCCGGGAAACCCCGCCACGGTGGTCGAGAACCGGCCCGGCGCCGGCTCCATGGTCGCGGCGAATTACGTATACAACGTCGCCAAGCCCGATGGTTTAACAATCGGAGTGATCAACGCGGCGTTGTATTTCGATCAACTGATGAAGCGCCCAGAGGTGCAGTTCGATTGGTCCAAGTACAGCTGGGTGGGCAGTTCAACTCCGACCAATGCTCTCCTGTACATGTGGGCCAATGCCCCGTACAAAACCATTCAAGACGTACGCAGCGCCGCCGTGCCTCCCAAATGCGGCGTCACCGGCACCGGCAATACCGGTTATTACTTCCCCAAACTGCTGGAGCAAGCGATTGGGGCAAAATTTCAACTGGTGACTGGCTACCAGGGAGGCGCCGAAATTGAAATCGCCGTAGAGCGAGGCGAAGTGCAATGCCGAGCTTTTTCGGTCCAGGTCTTTTTCGGTCGGGAGCCATTCACAACCTGGCGCAGCAAAAACCTCGTCCGTGTGTTGGTGCAAACCGGCAAGAAGCGCGACCCTCGGCTGCCCGACACGCCGCTCTTTGACGAGCTCATGGATCAGTATCAAACCGCTGAGTCTTACCGACGTCTCTCAAAGGTCTTATTGGGCTCCGGTGAATTCGGCAGTGCGCCGATGATCGCTTCCCCCGGAACTCCTCCGGAGCTGGTGAAGATTCTTCGCGCTGCCTACGCAAAAGGCTTGAACGACCCGGATCTCACCGGGGAAGCGAAGAAGAAAGGACTTGATCCCGAGCTAATTCATGGAAACGATCTAGAGACCTTGGCCAAAGAAGTCATGGTCCAATCTCCTGAAGTGATCGCCCTGATGAAGAAGGTCATGGACTAGCGATAACAATGAATGGCCAGGACGCGAGAAACGTCTAATAGGACGAACAGGGTAAGACGGAGGATTCGAGATGGCCGCGAAGATAGATTTCATCAGTTGCCCGAAGCGTCCGAAGAGACGCAACCGAAGAAAGTAGCGGCGGCTCAACGACGAATCTTCCTGCACCAAAAAACGACCAAGCTCCTTCGGTAGAAACTACAGGCCCGGGCGCGATGACTCGGGCCTTTCTTCCTAGTCGGCCTCTGATCTCTGCTGTCATTTTTTGTACATTTCTGAACTGTTTTGCGCTCCCGTTTAAACCTCTGTGTTCTTCTAAGTTCTCTGAAGTCCTTTGGTATGTCTTTTGCGCCTTTTCTTGTCTTGTAGAAGCGCTTTGCAGGAACAAATCGGCAGCCTCGGGTCGCGACACAATCGACACAACAATAATCATGCGACACCGCTTCCGCTCTCAACAAAGCAAGGACCCTACAGGAGATATGACTATGGACGGTTCGATCATGCGCACTCAGGAATACAAGGGATGCGGTATCCACGCCGCCTCATATAAAGTGGGGCCAGAATGGGTTCCGGAAGCTTGCTTTTGGGTACGCACCAAAAATGGCTGGACGCGGATGTGGATAAACAGCTTCGCTCGCTTCTTCGAGATCCCCGAACTCACTTTCTCCAGTGAGACCGAAGCCGATGCGTGCGCCTTCCGATTGGCACGGGCACTAATCGACAAGACTTTGCCCGATCTGAACTCCCCAATATCGCCCAGCCGCGGTACACGGTCCGCCTACCTATCGAGAATCTTGAAGATCGCACGGCAATCGCTTTCTGCGTACACCCATCGCAAAGACCAAAAATAGCTTGGCTGGTCGCTAAGCGTTCTCACGTCCTTTGCCGCTCTATAGGCCTTTAGTTCCGAGGCCCAGCACGCGCGGGATCGACGAATCTCTAGTGCCGCCTCAACGCCAGACGTTCGCCTGCGAGCGACGATTTGACGCCTGCAGCGGCGCGAAGGTGTGATCAAAAACATAATCCGCAATCTGCTGGCCCTGGAAAATTCCTTCATTCTTGTCGAACGCCCAGTGGATGCCCAGGTAGATTCGGCTCAGGCCGTTTTCCTCTTCGGCTTCCGATAGAGAATTAAAGCTGCGCGGCTTCAGCGGACGGACCATGCCGTCGGCATCTTTTGTCACACCGTTATACTCATCCGAGACAAACGTGAATTGAATGTCGTCCCTATGGAAAAATTTTCGCAAGATCTGAAAAAGAGCGCCGCCAAAACCGGCATGGCCGGAGGGATAGGCGGGGAACGGCGGTGTGAAGTTAGGTCCGTTTAGATTGCTCGCGGGAGCGCCAAGCGGACTGAAATCTGGATCTCCAACCGTTCCCGGATTACCGTCTCCTTTGCCCGTCGGCCCGGTCCCCGCATCGGCTTCCCGAATCCCCGTGACCGGCCGCCAAAAATCATAGTAGTACTTCGATTCCCAAATCGCGATGCCGGCATCGGCCATCGCCGTGTTCACTAACGCCAGGAGACGCGCAAGCTCAATCCCGGTTAGGGCCATTTGATCGGCGATCTGGGTTGCGATCTGGTTATAGAGACGGGGTGGAGCACAAAGACTGGGAGTACCATCGTACGCCCAATAGATGCCGATCCCCGTCTGCTCACTAGTGCGTACCGTGGGTGTAATCACACCATCGCCTCCCAATTGTTTAACTTCCTCGAAGGCCGCCGCATATTCCGGACTTTCCAGAGCCGGGGGTGGCGGAACCCTAAACTGATTTGCCGACTTCATAGTAAACGGTTTGACCTCTGCCCAACGGGCACCGAGGGCAAGCGGAATCTTGCTGATGGGGTCCTGACGCCACTCCCCTGGCCCATCACCGGTAATGTAATCAACACCGACTCGCGGCTCTGTGTGGTCAGAGCCGTCAATCGCACGCAGCTCTAATATCGCAGCCGCTGCGCGACGCCCGAGATCTATACCGCGATTCTTTGCGAGTCCGTTTGAAATAAGATTCAGGTCATCATTGAGAGCCGTGTCAAAACTCGGCGCTTGCGAAGGAAAGAGGGCACTCAGCGTATCGTGGGCGGCCTGTGCGACGGCAGCGTCCATGGAAGTATCTCTAGGCGCCGCAGGGATGCCTGTGTAATTCCGATATCCACCGTTAATCGCGACCACTGCGTCGAAAATCGCGATGTGGACGATCGCCATCGCACGGCTTGCGCGCGTGGGACCATACTGTTCGCCAAAGACCCGTGTTTCACCGACGGCAACCGGCGTATGATCGAGACCACTGGCATCGATCGCGATCTGGTTCCAGTGACGCACAAAATCTATTGCCACGCGCTGTCGATGAGGGGAAAACTCATGGTGGCGTGGAATAGCCTGATAACTCGGTCCGAGAGCATCACCGTGACCTCGCGGGAAACCTTGCGCCCACAGGAAGCCGCTTGAACTGAAGATAAAAGCAGCCACCAATGCAGCCATTAGCCTACAGCAGGTTGTTGCAACCATCTAATTACTCTCGCTTTCTTCTAGTGATTTTCCCTTGGGTTTTCGCGGCAACACAAATACAAATCGCGAACTAGCGAAACCCTTCTGGTGGTAGCGATGGTGTTCAACTCGGTGATGGCAAAGCCGATGCCAATCCTCTGAGGAGTCGAAAATTTCTCTACACTCATTTCCAAAAAACCATGATTCGCTCGAGGTCGTGGACAGAAGTGTTTCTACTTGACACTATCCGAACTCATTTGTATTGAAGACCGAGAAGCTTATACTTAGAGACTAAGAGAGAGCGTTTGAACGCCTAGGGGGTTCTATGGATTTGGCAGAACTGAATCAGTGGTTGGCGGAAAGAAATCTAAAAGGGCACTGGGATCACCAGCAGTGGTCTCAAACGGTGAAACCGTATTTGTGGAAAGGGAAAGATATCTTCGAGGCACTCAACTTGTCCGGCGAGTTGATTACCACCGGTGAGGCCGGGCGACGCACAATTCAGATGCGCAACCCAGGGCTCGCCGCAGGTATGACCAACACTGTCCATATTTCTGTCCAACTCGTGAAGCCCGGAGAAGTTGCCGCGGCGCATAGGCACACGGCAGCCGCCATTCGTTTTATCGTTAAAGGCACGCCCAATGCCTACACGATAGTCGAAGGTGAACGTTTCCCGATGCTCGAGGGCGATTTCATCACTACGCCGAACTGGACCTGGCACGATCACTTCAACGGATCGAACGAGCCGGTCATGTGGCTCGATGGTTTGGATGTTCGTCTGGTGACGCATTTTGGAGCGATGATTCAAGAGAATTTCAAAAAGGCGCAGCAGCCTGTCGAGAGGCCGGATAACTTTGCGGCGAAAGTTTTCGGCCACGCGCGGCCAACCTGGATCAAAAATACTTTCCGGGCACCGCCGTATCGTTATCCATGGGAGGAAACCAACGCAAGTCTTCAGGCGCTGAAAGAAAACGTGGCTGATCCCTACGATGGGGTAATCTTGGAATACGCAAACCCGGTCGACGGCGGTCACACGTTACCGACCTGTTCCTGCTCCATCCAACTGCTTCGGCCTAGCGAAAAAACCAAGACCCATCGCCATACGAGCACAACGGTCTATTATAGTTTTCGCGGTCGGGGGATGACCAAGGTCTCGGCTAATGAGTTCAACTGGGAAAAGGGCGATATTTTTGTCGTGCCGTCCTGGCAATGGCACTCGCATGAGAACACGACAGACGAAGACGCGATCCTGTTTTCGATTACCGACCGGCCGGCAGCCGAGGTATTGGGGCTATTTAGGGAAGAGGCGGAAGACGCCTGAACTCACATAAAGTCGACTTGAAGATCGAGAATAGAGGATCGAGGGTCGCCATCTTCCATACTCTATCTTCTAT
>Ga0081455_10001445_pt1 | contig 29401 bp, 22 predicted proteins | sample TabmetS3T2R1_FD_70207 | JGI IMG/M metagenome (GOLD analysis project Ga0081455, IMG submission 70207) | Tabebuia heterophylla rhizosphere microbial communities from the University of Puerto Rico - S3T2R1 | ecosystem: Host-associated > Plants > Roots > Rhizosphere ... | reverse complement strand
CATGGTGCGGAAGATGCGGCCGGGGTTGGCGGCGAGCACCACGATCCGCGTCGACAGGAACACGGCTTCAAAATTCGGTACGAGCGCCAGCCCTGATCGCATCAGCAACCGCTCGCCCGCAAAGCCGCAGGATTCCTCCTTGCCTGATCTTCGAGCGCTGCCGCAGGTGCTCAAGCTGACGCGATGCGTCTCTCCCGCTCTCGCTACGCCACCGATGGAAGTTCAGGGGCGACCCGAAAAGCGTTCCGCCATGTAGCGGCCGGCGAAGTGTCGAGAGCCTTACGGAACATGGTCACAAAGCTGGGTACGCTCTCATAGCCGAGATCGGTAGCGACTTGGCCGAATAGAGGCGCCCTCAGCGAGCTACTTCACGGGCCAGCACGACCGCGAATTGCTGGCGCCAGCGTCCGAAACTCATGCCCGTCTCGCGGTTGATCAACCGCAATAGGGTTCGTTCGCTGAGGCCTGGGCGAAACATCATTCTCGGCTGCTTGCACGGTCAGGCGAAGAAGAGATCTTCGACAGGAGGGGCATTGCCCCTACGTACGTTTCAAGCAACGACTTTGCGTGAAATGCAGGCTTACCCGACTGGCGCCTCGTCAGCCTGCTCCGCCGGAGCGGCCTCGTCCCGCGTTGGCGGCAATGTAAATTGAAATACAGCCCCCCGCGGCTGATTTGCACTGGCCCACAGCCTGCCGCCGTGAGCCTCGATGATCGACCGGCAGATCGCCAGACCCATACCCAAACCGGCGGACTTCGTGGTGTAGAAGGCCTCGAAAACGCGGTCCGCACTTGTGGGGTCCAGGCCCGGGCCCGAGTCTCGAACGGCAACGAGCAGGTCGCCCGCGGCATCCTTCTGCGTCCTGATCAGCAGTTTGCGCGTCTCCTCTCCGAGATCGCTCATCGCCTCGGCTGCGTTCATGATCAGATTCAGGATCACCTGTTGCAGCTGGACGCGATCGCCGTCCACAGACGGTAAGCTCGTCGCGAGCTCTGTCTTCAGCTCGACACCGTGCTTTAGCACCTCAGTCCGGGTCAGGGTGATGACGTCGAGAATGGCTTCGTTCAAGTCGAATCGGCTGCTGCGGGGCGGTGCCTTCTTGATGAGGTCCCGGATTCCGTCGATGATGTCGCCGGCCCTTCTGCCGTTCTCGATGATCTGGCCGAGCGATTGCCGGACTTCCTCGAGATTGGGCGGGCTGGCGCGCAGCCAGCGCAAGGCGGCGTAAGCGTTGGTAACCGCAGCTCCGATAGGCTGCTTGACCTCGTGTGCGATGGAGGCCGTCAGCTGGCCCATGGTCGTCACGCGATTGACGTGCGCCAGCTCGGTCTGCGCCTCGCGCAAGGCCTGCTCCGCCAGCTTGCGCTCCGTGATGTGCCGTCCGACGCCGCGGTAGCCGATGAAGCGCCCATTTTCGTCAAAGACCGGCAGCCCCGAGACGGATATGTAACGCTTGCCACCGTCGGGCGTAGGTCGCGCCAGCTCGAAGTCACGGAACGGCAGGTGGGCATCAAGCGTCTCCCGATGCCTGCGCCAAGCCTCCTCGTCGGGCTCCAGGTAGGGCACTTCCCAACGCGTCTTACCGATTTCAGAGCCCGACGCGGGTGCGTCGACCAGGCCTTCGGCGAACTGCTGGCGCACGAAGCGATGCTGCGCATCGGATTCCCAGTACACGTCGAAGGAGAATTGCACGAGAGTCCGGAAACGCTCCTCGCTCTCTCGCAGAGCCTCTTCCGACCGTTTGCGCTCCGTCAGGTCGACGACGAAGGAGACGCCCTGGTCCCGTTGCTCGTCGAACGCAGCCATACCGATCAACACTGGTACGCGGCTTCCGTCCTTGCGGAAATACTCTTTCTCGAACGGCTGCACGCTGCCCATCTTCTTCAGTTCCGGGATCCACCATCGCTCGTGGCGGTCGAGCCATTCCGGCGGTGTCAGGTCAGTCCAGAGCAGGCGGCCTGCGACAAGATCCTCGCGGTCGTATCCCACGATGCGGAGAAACGCATCATTGGCCTCCAGAATTGGACCTTCAAGCTCCCAGATGATGATTCCGATGATGTTGGCGTCGACGAGGCGTCGGATCTTCGCTTCGCGTTCTCTGACATCGCGGTACAGAGCCGCATTTTCCAGCGCGATCGCAGCCTGCGAGGCGAGCAGCTTCAGCACCGGGATTCGCGCCGGTGCAAAAACATGGGGCGTCAATGTATTCTCAAGGTAGAGCACGCCAATGAGCTTGGCATGGTTGATCAAGGGTAAGCAGAGAATCGAACGAGACTGGTGCTGATTAACGTAGGGATCCGTGGCAAACGGAGGTTGGATCGCTGCGTCGTCGAGAACGGCGCAATCCCGGGTTCGCAGCACGTATTGGAGAACGGATTCCGGAAGGAGCGCCGCGGTCGCGAGGACGTCGCGCAGTTCCACAATAACCCTGTCGCCGCGGGTTGTGGCTTCGGCCTGGATGCGTGGCCCGGTGTTGTGCGACAGAATCAACAAACCTCGCTCTGCCCCCGCTTGTTCAATGGCCGTGCGCATGAGCGTATCGATAAGCTTCTCCAGCACCATCTCACCCGACACCGCTTCCGACACCTTGATGACGGTCGTGAGGTCGAGATGCTCGACCGGCGCCCCAATCGTGCTCATCGGCCCGGGCTCTGATCTCTCCTTCCTGAGGTGCGGGTACTTTTCCTCGAGTTGTCTCACCTTGCCGTCGGCTCGCCAGCGCTGGTAGCCGTAGTGGGCGTCCCGCAGATATGCATGCGCGATAGTCTCGAACCCGCGCGCGGCGTAGAAACGCGCAGCAACCTCGTTGGCGAGCGCTTCATCCTGCACGAAACCGTTCTCTCGGGCCGAGCGGATGGCCTGGTCGTAAAGATGCATGGCGTCAAGATCGCGATGTTCGATTCGCGCCATTTCAGCTTGCACCAGCACGGCGCGGCTCTCGAAATTCTGCGGGCAGCAATGCGCCCAGCTGTCGAGTTGGCGTTGATGTTTGGAAAGCAGGTGGAGAAAATGCGAGCGCTGCTCGACCGGCACCGTGTCCAGGTAAGCCGCAAGCGTCAGCGCGACATAGAAATTGTACTCCGAGATCTCGAGATAGGCGAGAAAAGACGGAGAGAGCAGCCGCTCTGCCTGAACTGCGGCCTCCATGGCCGATGCATAGTTGGCCGCGTAGTAACGTGCTTGCAGCTTGCGGATCCAATATCGCCATCCCGCATATGCCAGTCGCGGGTCGGCCGTGAGGTGGTCCTCAAATCGGCGCTCGTCGAATTCGGCATCGCTGAAGGAGCCAAACTCTGGTGTCAATCCGCGAAGCGTCCGGACCAGTCCGAGTTGTGTCCTGATCACATCGGTTATGAGGCCGAACTGCGTCTTTTGCGCGAATTCAAGAGCGGCTTCGGCTTCACTCTGGATCTCTGCGAGCGCCTCGCCGCTTGCGAGAAGGTGTGTGATTAAAGCGCCGCGCGCAATGTTGGCAAAGCTCAAGTCCCCTGTTTCCTGCGCCGCCCCGAGCGCGGTTCTCACCAGCGCAATGGCCGTGCGCACGTGGCGTGTCCAGGGAACAACGTGCCCGAATCCCAGGTAGACACGTGCCTTGAAGCCGAGCAGCCCCCGGTTCTCGACCAGATCCACACTGAGTTGGCCGAAGCGGAACCCCGATGGATAGTCGCCGAACCGGGGCCCAAGCAGCATTCCGAGCCAGACATAGGCGAAGCATGACGCGGCGCCGTTGCCATGCGCGAGACTCACGTTGGCCATACGAGCAATGACGAGACTGTGCAGATTTGTATCGGTGAACAGGGCCGGTGGCAGCAGCTCTGCGAGGACGTCTATGGTCGCGCACCAGGGCCGTTCATTCATCGCCGGCAAAGTGATGAGCGCTTCGATCGGGCGTTTCCCGAGCTGCCGCCACATTTCTTCGAATTCCTGCCGGACCTCCTCGTCCCCAGGATGCGGCGACCACGAGATGCCAACGCGCTGCAGATACTCGAGCCCTACCTCGACTGCGCGGTCGCTCTGAGCCAGAGTCATATAGAGGGGTACACGCGCACAGGTGATCGCGGCAAGATCGACCAGGTTTGCGGCTCGACGTGACAGGGTCGCAAGCCGTTCCTCCGCTGCCGCCAGCGCGCCGGTGAGGAATTCGCATTCGGCCCGAAGCAAGTTTAGCGCAAGTGCGAGTTCGTATTGCTGCTCCCAGCATTCTTCCGCCAGCAGACGCGCTCCGTCGACAAGATATTTCAGCGCCGGCGCATAAGCAGTCGAGCGTTTGGCACGTTTGCCAGCGAGCAGGTTGAGTTCAGCCAACTGCTCGCGTTCGTCTCGAGAGGTGATCAAGGCCGCGCCGCGGTTGAGCTGATTGACGATCTCGAAGATAACCTTCTCCCGGTTCTCAGGGGGTGTCCGCCCCAGCAACTGCCGACCGATTCGCAGATGGAGCGCCGCGCGTCGTTCATCCGCCATCAGCGCGTAGGCGGCTTCCTGCACTCGGTCGTGGACAAACCTGTAGGCTCCCGTCTGGTGCTCGACCAGTTCCTGGCGAACGGCCTCCCACAGAGCCGCATGAACCTGCTGCTCCGAGACCTCGAGGACGATTGAGAGTGTCGCGATTTCGGCGATGTTGCCGAGACAGGCCAGCTGCTGCAAGGTGTTCTGTGTATCGACCGGCAGGCGGGTCAGCTTGGCGACCATCAGGTCCGCAACATTATCGGTGTGCCCCTTGGCGTGAATGCGATCGAGATCCCAGCGCCAGCACCGTGCGTCATAGTCGAAGACGATTAAGCCCTCTTCGGTCAGCGCGTGAAGGAACTGAATTACGAAGAACGGGTTGCCGGCCGTTTTATCATGTATCAGCTGCGCGAGTGGCGCGGCACGCATCAAATCGCAGCCAAGAGCGTCAGCAATCAAATGCGCAACGTGTTCGCTGGCGAGGGGTGCAAGAATGATCTGCTCTACTTTTGCACCGGCGTTCTCTATGGCTTTAAGCTTGCGCCGCAACGGATGAGCAGCATCGACCTCGTTGTCCCGATAGGCGCCGATTAGCAATAAATATTGCAGATCGGACCTGGTCAACAGGTCCTCAATCAAATCGAGCGTGGCCGCATCGAGCCACTGGAGATCATCGAGGAACAGCGCCAATGGATGATCGGCGCATGCGAACACACCTATGAATCGTCGGAGCACGAGATGGAAGCGATTTTGCGCCTGCTGCGGGGGAAGCTCGGGAACCGGCGGCTGTTCTCCTACGATCAGCTGCAATTCGGGAATCAGGTCGACAACGAGCCGTCCGTTTGGGCCCAGCGCCTCATGAAGGGCTTGACGCCAGTTCGCCAGCTCGGCGTCATTCTTGCTCAGAAGAGATCGCACAAGGCTCTGAAAAGCCTCCACCAGCGTCGAATAGGGAATATCGCGCTTGTACTGGTCGAACTTGCCTGATGCGAACAGCCCGTGCGACGGCACAAGGCGATGATGCAGCTCATTGACCACTGAGGACTTGCCAATGCCGGAATAGCCGGAAACCAGCACCAACTCCGGCGCGCCGCTCCTGATCACGCCGTCGAAGGCGGCCAGCAGGGTTTCAATCTCTCGCTCTCTTCCGTAGAGCTTCTCGGGGATCAGCAGTCGGTCGGGCGTGTCGTATTGTGCGAGTGCAAACTCTTCGATGCGACCTCCGATTTCCCATTCACTCAGGCAGCGGCGTAGATCGTGCTCGAGGCCCGCGGCGCTCTGGTAGCGTTGTTCGGCGGACTTGGCCAGCAGCTTGAGGACTATGGCCGAGATTGCGACCGGTACAGTGCTCACCCGTTCGCTGGGCGCCACCGGCTTTCTCGCAATGTGGCAATGCACCCACTCCATGGAATGTGCCGCCGTGAACGGCAGCGAGCCGGTCAGCATCTGATAGAACGTAACGCCAAGCGAATAGAGGTCACTGCGGAAGTCGATCGAGCGGTTCATCCATCCGGTCTGTTCGGGCGCCATGTAGGGCAGTGTGCCAACGATGAACTCAGGCGGCCCGGGCGGGCGTCGCTCGCGGGCGAGGCGCGAGGCGATACCGAACCCGGTGAACCGGGCCCGTCCGTCCTCGCAGTTCACCAGGATATGCGCCGGCTTCACGTCCTTGTGGACGAGGCCGTGCCGGTGCACCTTGCCCAACGCTGTGACGATGCCGATCGCCAAGCGCAAGAACAGTCCCACCTCGATGGGGACGCCGAGCCGTCGGGCGAGGGGCTCGCCACCGGGGTCCTCGAGCAGGAGCATGGTCCCTTGGCTGCTCCGCAACAGCTCTAGTGGCCAAACTGCCCAGGCGCCGTCCAGTTGGTCCTTCAACCCAAATTCATGAGCAAGGCGATCGAGGTTCGAACGCGTCGGGTGCTCCGTGGTTGGCGATACGGTCAGCACCGGCTTGCGCTGGCCATCGGCGCCCAGGCGCCATCCGCGGCGAAATACCCGCTCGCCGTCCTCCCACAGGACCTCGAAGTTGCATTCCGCATCAGCGCCGAACCGAAAGGATTTTTCCAACGGCCGCACTCCGGCATCACTTTGGTGGTCGCTATCGGACATCGCGCCAGCCTTGGCTTTTACCGATCGTCCGCTTCAGCCCAAGCCGAGCTTCAACGACAATTCTGCCACAGCCAGCGTGGCATGGCATGTCTTCTGGCGCTTCCAATTCGTCGCAGGACATCGCCCGACCAAGGCGGAACCGACACGCATACTCGTGCCGAACGATGACGAGAGTAGCCCGGAAATCGCGTCGCGATTGGCATGCAACGTGTGCGCGACGAGAGGTGCCCATTGCAGGTAGCCATTAAGCGGCGGTCATCGACCGTGACGCATCACCTGCGTGTCGCGATCCAGAACCATCATTCATCGCAATCCATTCGAGCAGTGGGCCTGCTTCAAGGTAGGTGGCAAGCAGCTTTGCTTGAAATCAGCCGATCAGGTCAGCGCACACGGACCGTCGGCGGGTATCGTTGCAGCGGATACACGGCCAAGAATGCGGGGCAGTCCGTGAAAATGAATGTGCGCTGCGCGGCGATGCCTACAAAATGGAGCTGACTGCGAATATTGATCAAAGAGGTTTGGCGCTTTCGGGTAACTGGTTTGAAAGCCAGTACCGCCAGGGAGGCAAGATTTCAGGCCAGAACGTTAACGGCTTGATCGAAGCGAAAAGCCAAGCTTGAGGAGCCCCGTGAGATTTCAGCTCCCATCAGAGCTCATCCAGTATCGTCTCTTCCTTGGATCATATGCCTGCGGAGCGGCGCTACGGAGCTCTCAAAGAGACGCACCCTGGCGGTCTTCTATGAAGGCGATAGGCACGTAACGACGAGGATGTCGGTGATTGTTGACCGATGCGAGAGCCAGGCGTTCACCGCATTGACGAAGTCGTGACAGGTGCCTAGCGCTCCGAAGCGTGATTGTTAAGCCAGCTGCGAGAACCTCTCTTCACCGTCGACACGCGCGCAACGTTGCGCGAGGAACGTAGACGGCAGAGGCTGCTCGGACAGATCTGTTACGGCCAGATCGTTGAATCGGGTATAGCGGCGAACAAAGTCGGACAACCAGTCGCGGAAGGGTCGCTTGGTCATCAACAGGTCACCCCATCGAGCTTTGATGAGTTGTTACTGCTCGATGGGATGCAAGTTGGAGTAAGCATCCTCTTGTCGCGTGTCATCTGCGCGAGGGAACGCCTTGCGCGTAGTCCTCGGCGAGAAACTGGCTGATCGCGTCGAAGGCCTGCAGGCGGTTCTTCTCCAGAAGCACCATGTGCGTACCTTCGCCGATTTCCACCCATCGCCGATACGGCGCCCGTTTGAGCGAGAGAAAGAAATCCTGCGTTGAGGCCATGGTCACGTCCCGGTCCCATTCAGCGTGGACAAGGAGAACCGGAACGCGAATGTCGCTGGCGTCATAGAACGCTTTGCCTGCGGCCCAGTATTCGCGGATATCTAAAATCGGGCCGTTCACCGCCCGCATCACGCGGGGGCTTTCCACATTACCCTGCGCATCCGTTGCGAGCGAGGCCTCCGCCCAGCGTTCGAACCAGCCTCCCGGGACAAGGCTCGCACGCGCCGCTTCCGGCGCAGCCGCAAGCCAGCGCTCCCTGAAGTCCAGCACGGGGACCTTGCGATAGGCACCAAGCGCGCCCCCGGAATCGATCGGAGCAGGGGTGTTCAGCAGCCACAGCGGCGCAATCAGCGCGAGCTTCATGACCTTATCGTTGTTGTGAGCCGTGTAGGCTCCTGCGACCGATCCGCCCCAGGACATGGCGACGAGATTGAGGCGCGGGATGCCGCGGCGCTTCAGGATGTGTTCGACCGCGCTGGTCAGGTCGCGCACAGCGACATCGGTGCGAACAAGGGGCTCGGAGTCCTGCGCCGGTGCGTCCATCTCCGGCGGCCGGGTAGATCCGCCATAGCCGCGCACGTCGAGTGCGAAGACGTCGTAGCCCTGCGCGGCGAGATGATCCATGAATGAGAAGCCGCCAAGCGGCACATCGAAAAGGCTTTCCGACGAATAAGTCGCGCCATGTACCATCAGGATGGTCCGCCCGGCGGGGAAAGCCTTTTGCACGGCGGCTCGCTTGTTGCGCAGATGAAGCGAGATGCCAGCCGTGTCGCTCGGGATCATGAAGTCCTCGACCACGAGGTCCGGCCTGTATGCATGTGCAAGAACGTTCTGGTCCATCATATGCTCCTTTGATCAGAGGAATTGCCAGGCGAAGTGCTCGCCGGTGCGGTTGATGCGGCCGACGGAGGACTGCGCGAAATGGGTGGTGAAGACGGTCGCACCACTCTCGGCCGCGTCCTCCAGGACGAAGGCGCGCGAGCGCAGGGCCGCTTCAGGGAACTCGCAGAAGCAGGAATTGAGCGAGGGGTCGTAGACCTGCAGCGGATGATGCATCACGTCGCCGGCGAACAGCGCCTGCTCGCCGCGCGAGACGAGGCGGATGGAGGCGTGGTCGACACTGTGGCCGGGCGTTGCGACGAAGGAAAGTCCCTCCAGCACCTCGCCGCCGTCCACCGCGATGAGCTTTGCGAGGCCCGCCTCGATAACCGGCCGCACGCTGTCGTCATAGACGCGATCGGCCGGCTTGCGCAGCGCCGGGCCCAGGGCGGAATCGGGACGGGCTGCGCCTGTGGGCTCCGCGCCCTCCGCCAGGCTCTCGCCATATGCCTGCTCGATGCGAGAGAAGATGTAAGTCGCGTTGACGAAGGTCGGCACCCAGCGACCGTCGACGAGGCGCGTGTTCCAGCCGACATGATCGGCGTGGACATGGGTGAGGAGCACGTAGTCGACCTCTTCGGGCGTGACACCCGCAGCGGCCAGCCGCGCGAGAAAGGGCTCATTGAGCTGGTGGAGCGGCGGAATGTCGGGCCGGTTCTTCCCGTTGCCGGTCGCCGTGTCGATCAGAATCGTGTGCTGCGGCGTCCTGACAAGCCAGCTGTGGATGCTCTGAATGAACGTGCCGGTTACGGGATCGAACGAGCCAGGCTCGAGCCGCCCCCGATGGCGCGCCAGCGCCTGCGGCTCCGCGCCGGGATAAAGCGTGCCGAACTGAAAGGCAGCCAGCGCCAGCTCGTCGATCCGTGTGATGGCTGCGTCGCCAATGTGATAGGTTTTCGTCTCTTTCGTCACTGAGACCTCCATTGCCTCGGTTGGCGCCGGACGAGGCCTGATTGCTGACGTCTCGGATCTGCCGCCGTAGCAGTGAGGTACGAGCCACGTAGCGCCGCCGGGAGGGTCGCGGGCTCGATAGGTCTCATCGATGCCGTCGATGGGAGGGCCTTCGTCGGCTATCTTTTCAGGCCCTCGCCAAGGCCTTACCTTGGCGGCTCATTCGGTCGTGATCTTCACCCTAAGCGGAGCTGGCCCGATGCTGGATATGGAAAACGGTCCCGGCCGGACGGGTGATGACGCCCATCTCGCCGAAATCGATCTCGGCCTGCTGCTCGCTCTGGAGGCCCTCTTGCGCGAGCGCAACGTCACCCGCGCGGCGTCGCGGCTGAACATCGGCCAGCCGGCGCTGTCGGCCCGGCTGAACCGGCTGCGACAGATCTTCGCCGATCCGCTCTTCGTGCCTGCGGCGACGGGCCGCGGCGTGGTGCCGACGACGAGAGCGAGCGAGTTGCAGACGGAGCTTGCGGAGGTGCTCGGCAAGCTGCGCCGTATGGTGGAGGGACCAGCTGTCTTCGACCCGGCGCGAGCTCAGCGCACTTTCGTCGTTGCCATTCACGAGAATCCGGCAGTGACGCTGGCGCCCGGCTTCGTCGCGCAATTGACGGCGATGGCGCCCGCTGCGCGGCTCGCGCTCGTCCATCCCACACGTGACATCTTCGAGCGTCTCGAACGCGGCGAGATCGACATCCTGGTGGCGGGGCCGGACCGGGCAGGCGGCGAGCTGATGCAACGTCCCCTTTTCGAGGACAGCTTCCTGACCGCGCAGCGCAAGGGCCATCCGCGCGGCACCGGCCCGCTCGATCTCGACACGTTTTGCGCGCTCGACCATCTCTTGATTTCGGCGGACGGCGGCGGCTTCTCAGGCCTCGTCGACGACGCGCTTGCCGGACGCGGTCGCTCCAGGCGTGTCGCCGTCTCGATTCAGACCTATGCACTCGCCCCCGTCATCCTCGCGCACAGCGATTGCATCTGCACCCTGCCGCGGCGGTTCCTGATGCGTTTCGCCCACGAGCTTGAGCTCATGCCGCCGCCGCTCGATCTGCCACCCGCAAGCATTGTCGCGCTATGGCATCCGCGCAACCAGGAGGACGGAGGTCACGCCTGGTTGCGGGATCGCCTGTACCAGGCGGCTGCCGCCACCGGCGACTGATCCATGCTCGTCAAGACGCTGCCCAAGACGCAAGCAGCTTTCAAAGCCAGGCAGGAGCACGACACGAGGGGGGAGATCGCAGCCGAGGGCGCAGCTTTCGACTTACGTGCTCGGGCCGAGAAGGACCCCGGGCAGCGGCAGAAGGAGAAGCTGGAGAGCGGGATCAAGCTCGTGTTCAGATCCTCCATCGCTGCGGGCATATCGTCCGTAGAGTGGCGTTTTCATTTGGAAATGGCTTCCAACCTATTGAAATTCCTGGAGGGGGTTTCGAGCCTTTCTTCCAAATGCACCTTGATATCGTTGAATAATCAAACTGATTTTGATTCCGCCATTTCGGAGGTTCGATCCCTCCCGCCCCAGCCAGCACGCAAGCTGCTGAGTTAGTTATGTAAGCAACTCTTTTTCCGCCCATTTTTTTGGGCGCGTTTCGGAATAGAGCTTCTAATGCTCGGCCCCCCGCTGCTTAGGTCTACGACGTTGCGTTCCTCAAAATGAGTTGCGCACCTCAGAAAGCCTCTGCTAGCTTCAGCCCATGAAGGAGCCGGACGCCAACAGCCCTCTCACGCTCAGGGACATCGCCCGCCAGGCCGGCGTCAGTCTCGCGACGGTCGATCGCGTCCTGCACAACCGCCCGGGCGTCCGGCCGGACACGGTCCGCCGCGTCAAGGAGGCGGTCGCGCGCAACTCCTTCCGGCCGCATGTGGCCGGCGCCGAACTCGCCCGCGGCCGTTTCAGGCGCTTCGCCTTCGTGATGCCGTCGGGGCCGAACCTGTTCATGCAGCAGATCCAGTCCTATCTCGGCGAGATGTCGGGCTGGCTGTCGGCGCGCCGCCTCGCGCTCAAGATGGTCGCGACCGACGTGTTCGACGCCTCTGTTCTCGCGAGCTCGCTGGAAGCCCTTGCCGGCGGGTATGACGGAGTGGCGGTCGTGGCGCTCGATCATCCGAGCGTGCGGGCCGCCATCAACGATCTTGTCGATAACGGCGCCAAGGTGGTGACGCTGGTCTCTGATGTGCCGTCGTCGCGCCGCCATCACTATGTCGGTATCGACAATATCGCCGCCGGGCGCACCGCCGGCGCGCTGGTCGGCCGCCTCGTTGGTGCGCGATCCGGCAGGGTCGCGATCGTCGCCGGCTCGCAAGGCCTGCGCGACCATGCCGAGCGCATCTTCGGTTTCAATCAGGTGATGGCGTCGGAATTTCCCGGGCTTAACGTGCTGCCCGTGCTCGAAGGGCGCGATGAGGACGAACGCTCGGAACAGCTCATCTCACGGCTGCTCGGTAAATATCCTGACATTGTCGGCCTCTACAATGTCGGTGCCGGCACGCAGGGCGTTGCCAAGGCCCTGATCGAATCCGGTCGCGAGAAGCAAGCGGTGTTCGTCGGGCACGACGTCACGTCGCTGACGCGCAAGCTCTTGCTGCAAGGCGTGATGGATGCGGCGATCTCGCAAAACCCGGGACATGAGGCCCGCGCCGCCGTGCGCGTGCTGCTCGCGCTGGCCCGCGGCGAGCCGATCCTGAGCGAACAGGAGAAGATCCGGATCGACATCGTGATGCGGGACAATCTGCCGTAGCCGGCAGAGCCGGTTGCAAGACGGTCCGATATGAACAAGGCGACAAAGATCGCCAACCGGGCCGGAAGGGAGGACGAGGTGTATCTCGGGATGGACATCGGCACGTCCGGTGTGAAGGCGGTGCTCGTGAACGAGGCTGGCGCGATCGTCGCGACAGCCGCGCGCGAGCTTGCGCTCTCGCATCCTGCGCCGCTGTGGTCCGAGCAGGATCCGGACGCCTGGGTCGATGCGGCGATCGGCGCCGTCGACGATCTCGCCGCCGCTCATCCGCGCGGTGTCGCGCAGGTGCGTGGCATCGGTCTCTCCGGCCAGATGCACGGCGCTACGTTGCTCGGCGAGGACGGCCGTCCGCTGCGTCCGGCCATCCTGTGGAATGATGGCCGGTCCCATGCCGAATGCGAGAAGCTCAAGGGGCGCTGTCCTTCGCTCCACGCTATCGCCGGCAATCTCGCGATGCCAGGCTTCACCGCGCCAAAGCTGCTCTGGGTGGCCCGCCACGAGCCAGAGATTTTCGATCGGGTGGCAAAAGTGCTGCTGCCAAAGGCCTACGTGCGCTACCGCCTGACCGGCGAGATGGTCGAGGACATGTCGGACGCCGCCGGGACGCTCTGGCTCGATGTCGGTCAGCGCCGCTGGTCTGCGTTGCTGCTGCATGCCACGGGTCTCGATCTTCGCCACATGCCGCGCCTGGTCGAAGGCAGCGAGATCAGCGCGGCACTCGCCCCCGGGTTTTCGAAGCGCTGGGGCATGGCGAAAGATGTCGTGGTTGCCGGCGGCGCGGGAGACTGTGCCGCGAGCGCGATCGGGCTCGGCGCCATCACACCCGGCGATGCGTTCCTGTCGCTGGGAACTTCAGGCGTCGTGTTTCGCGTTACCGACAGCTTTGCGCCGGCGCCCGCGTCGGCCGTGCACGCCTTCTGTCATGCGCTTCCACGTCTCTGGCACCAGATGGGGGTGATGCTGGCGGCGGCCGCCTCGTTGGCTTGGCTATCGGACGTCATAGCGACGCCTGCCGCCGCGCTGCTGGCGCCGCTCGGCGAGACAGTCCGTGGACCGAGCCCGGTCAAGTTCCTTCCCTATCTCGATGGCGAGCGCACGCCACACAACGACGCCAACGCCAGCGGCGCGTTCGTGGGTCTTCGCGGTGCCACGGGCCGCGATCAGATCGTCCAGGCCGTGCTCGAAGGCGTGGCCTTTGCTGCGCGCGACAATCTCGCGGCGCTGGGTGGTGTCAGCGGGATCACGGAGCTCGATCTTGTGGGCGGCGGCTCGCGCTCGGCGCTGTGGGCCCAGATCTGCGCCGATGTGCTCGGCATTGTCGTCCACCGCGTCGAGGAGGGCGAGGTCGGTGCAGCGCTTGGTGCGGCACGGCTCGGCCGGCTTGCCGCAACCAACGAAGACCCTGCACAAATCTGCGCGCGTCCGCGGCGACTTGCGAGTTTCACGCCGCGAGCATCTGCCGAGGCCGCCTACGATGAAGCCTATCACCAGTGGCGAAAACTGTATCCTGCGCTGAAGGAGCTTTCTCCGTGAACGCATCACCCAAATTCTTCGGGGCGAGTGCGCCGCTCGCCTATGGCGGCAAGGACGCCAAAAGCCCGCTGGCGTTTCGCTGGTACGACAAGGATCGCGTCGTGCGCGGACGGCGGCTCGAGGATCACCTGCGTTTCGCGGTCTGCTACTGGCATTCGTTCTGCTGGCCTGGCGGCGATCCCTTCGGGGGCGAGACATTCCTGCGGCCCTGGCATCATGGCACGGATGCGATGGCGCTGGCGCGGGCCAAGGCCGATATCGCCTTCGAGCTGTTCCGCCTGCTCGGCGTGCCCTTCTTCACCTTCCACGACGTCGATGCCGCGCCGGAAGGCGTCTCGCTCGCCGAATCCGTCGCCAACCTCAACGCGATTGCTGATCTCTTCGAGCAGAAGATGGCGTCCGCCAAGGTGCGTCTGCTCTGGGGTACGGCCAATCTGTTCACGCATCGTCGCTACATGGCCGGCGCCGCGACCAACCCGGATCCGGACATTTTCATCTACGCCGCCGGCCAGGTACGGGCGGCGCTCGAGGTGACTCACCGTCTGGGCGGACAGAATTATGTGCTCTGGGGCGGACGCGAAGGCTACGAGACGCTGCTAAACACCGACATCAAGCGCGAGCTCGACCAGCTCGGCCGCTTCGTCTCGCTGGTCGTCGAGCACAAGCACAAGATCGGTTTCAAGGGACCGATCCTGATCGAGCCGAAGCCGAAGGAACCGACCAAGCATCAATATGATTTCGACGTCGCCACGTGCTACGGGTTCCTCCAGCGCTATGACCTTCTGCGAGACGTCAAGCTCAACATCGAACAGAACCACGCCATCCTTGCCGGCCATTCGTTCCAGCACGAGATCGCGCTGGCCCAGGCGCTCGGCGTGTTCGGCTCGCTCGACATCAACCGCGGCGACGATCTGCTCGGCTGGGATACCGACCAGTTCGCGATGAACGTGCCGGAACTGGCGCTGGCGTTCCACGACATCCTGAAGACCGGCGGCTTCACGACGGGCGGTCTCAATTTCGACGCCAAGATCAGGCGGCAATCGATCGATCCGGACGATCTGATTCATGCCCATGTCGGCTCGATGGACGCCTGCGCGCGGGCGTTCCTTGCCGCCACGGACATGTTAGACGCCGAGGCGCTGACGGCGCCGGTTGCGGAACGCTACGCCGGATGGGCCGATACCGAGGGACGCGCGATCCTCGCTGGCCAGCGTTCGCTTGCCGATCTTGCCGATCGCGCGCTGGCACCCGGGTTCGATCCGCAGCCACGCTCGGGCCGTCAGGAATACCTGGAATCACTGGTCAATCGGTACGTCTGAGCGAGGCCGAGCATGGAAACCGCAGGTGCAGCCAGGCAACCGGTTCTGGAATTGACGGGAATTGGCAAGGAGTTCGGCGCGATCCGCGCGCTGCACGGCGTCGATATGCAGGTCTTTCCCGGCGAGGTGGTCGGCCTGATGGGCGACAACGGCGCGGGCAAGTCGACGCTCGTGAAAATCATCGCCGGCAATTTCCGCCCCACCCACGGCGAGGTCCGCTTCGACGGCAATGCGGTCCATTTCTATCGTCCCATCGACGCCCGCGCGGTCGGGATCGAGGTCGTCTATCAGGACCTCGCGCTTGCCGACAATCTCACGGCGGCGGCCAACGTCTTCCTCGGCCGCGAGCTCAAGCGCAAATTCGGCCCGTTCGCCTTCCTCGATCACAATGCGATGGCGGCGCGCGCGCTGGAGCTGTTCGGCGAGCTGCGCTCGGAGACGAGGCCACATGATCTCGTCAAGCAGATGTCGGGCGGCCAGCGCCAGGCGGTGGCGATCGCACGCACCCGCCTGTCGAACGCCAGGCTCGTGATGATGGACGAGCCGACCGCGGCGATATCGGTCCGCCAGGTCGAGCAGGTCCTGGGGCTGATCCATCGGCTGAAAGAGCAGGGCGTGGCCGTCATGCTGATCTCGCACCGGATGCCAGACGTCTTCGCGGTCTGCGATCGCGTCGTCGTCATGCGCCGCGGCGAGAAGCGGGCGGACAAGCCGATCCGCGATACCAGTCCCGAAGAAGTCACCGCCCTGATCACCGGCGCGAAGGAGGCTGCGTGATGGCCATGCCGCTGGAATCCGAGATCTCCTTCACCAATGTCGGCCGCATCAAATGGTGGCAGCGTGGCATCTTCGCATCGCAAACTGGCTACGTTCTGCTGGCGCTGCTGGTGCTGATGGTCGCGATGCATTTTGCGAGCCCCTACTTCTTCACGCAGGGCAACATGCAGAACGTGGCGAAGAACTTTTCCTTCATCGCCATCGCCACCCTCGGCATCACTTTTGTGATCATCACCGGCGGCATCGATCTGTCTGTGGGATCGATGATGTGCTTCTCCGCCATGATCACCTCCATGGTGATGTCGGGCCTGTCGACGCCGGGCATGCCCGGCGCCTCCCTGTTCGTGCATCTCGCCGCTGATGGCAAGACCGTGGTCGCCAATGTGCCGGGGCTGATCCTGCTGGTCTCGATCCTGGCGGGGCTTGTGGTCGCGCTGATCGTCGGCCTCGTCAACGGCTTCTGCATCGCGGTGCTCGGGTTGTCGCCCTTTGTCACCACGCTCGGCATGCTCTCGATCGTCCGCGGTCTCGGCTATGTCGTCTCCAACGGGCGCGGCAGCTTTCCGGGCGGGCCGGACGCCGACTATTTCTACGCGCTGACATCGGGCGATCTGTTCGGCGTACCGGCGCCGTTCATCTATCTGGTGATCCTCGCGGTGGTTATGGCGATCGTGCTGCATCACACAAGTTTCGGCCGTCACGTCTTCGCGCTCGGCGGCAACGAGAAGGCGGCGGAATTGACCGGCATCCCGGTCGTACGGGTCAAGATCCAGGTCTACGTGATCTGTGCGCTGGCTGCCGGGCTGCAGGGCATCATCGTCTCTGGCTGGCTGGGGTCGGCGCCCGCGAACATGGCGACATCCTACGAGCTCAACGTGATCGCCGCGGCGGTCATCGGCGGCGCCAATCTCGCGGGTGGCGTCGGCGGCCCGCTTGGGGCCATCGTCGGCTGCGTGCTGCTCGAGGTGATCCGCAACGGCCTCGTGCTCGCGCAGGTCAGCTCCTACTGGCAGCAGACGCTCGTGGGCGTGATCATCATCCTGGCCGTGCTGGTCGACCGCATCCGCTCACGCATCACTTGAGGTTATTCCAGGAGGGCAACGAACGCGTCGTCTATCCGCCTTCTGGAGCACTCAATTCAAAAGGATAGGCGCAAAAGTGTGGAGGGAACCAATGAGGAAGATGCTTCTCGCCGGCATGGCCGTCGCAATGATGGCGACCCCGGCATTCGCGCAGAACTACAAGTTCGTGATCGTGCCCAAGGCGATGAACAATCCGTTCTTCGACGTCGCGCGCGACGGTTGCCTGAAGCGCGCCAAGGAACTCGGTAACGTCGAATGCATCTACAAGGGGCCGGTCGAGCATGAGCCGGCAACGCAGGCGCAGATCATCCAGGACTTCGTCACGCAAAAGGTGGATGGCCTTGCGATTTCGGTCGCGGATGTCGCGGCGATGACCAAGTCGATCGAGGCCGCGACCGCAGCCGGCATTCCCGTCATCACCTTCGATGCGGATGCGCCCGGCTCCAAGCGCATTGCCTATATCGGCACCAACAACAAGGACTTCGGCCTCGCGCTCGGCAAGCAATTGCTGCAGCTCAAGCCCGAGGGCGGCAAGTATGCCGTCGTCTCCGGTGGTCCCGGCGCCAAGAACCTCGCCGAGCGCGTCGATGGCGTGCGCGAGGCGCTCAAGGGCTCGAAGTGGGTCGAGGTCGCGGGCTCGCCGACCTTCTGCAATGACGATCCTGCACTCGCGGTCCAGCAGATGGCGGACCTGCGCACCGCGACGCCGGACTTGGGGGCGATCGTGCCGGTTGGCGGCTGGCCGATGTTCGCGCCCGAAGGCTACAAGGCCTTCGTCAACAAGAACAAGAAGGACATAGACGCCGGCAAGCTGACGCTCGTCGTCGCCGACACGCTGAAGATGCAGCTCGAACTTCTGCGCGATGGCTACTCCAACGCGCTTACGGGACAGCGCCCGTTCGAGATGGGCGAGAAGGCGATGGACTCTCTGCTGGCAATCAAGAAGGGCCAGAAGGTTCCCGAGGTCATTTATACCGGCCTCGACCTCGTGACCAAGGACAACGTCGCTCAACTGTTGAAGTAGGAACGTTCGCAGCCCCAACGTTCCCGCACTACACTCCCCCGCTTGCGGGGGAGGGCGTGCTACTTTCGGCCTCGGAAGGATCTTGAAATGAAGCGTGCGCGGCTTGCGGAGGGGCTCGACGTCACGGCGATCGGACTCGGAACGGCTCCGCTCGGCGGATTGTTCTCGCCGGTCAGCGACGCTGATGCGGGAGCGACGATCGAGCGCGCGTGGTCGCTCGGTGTCCGCTTCTTCGACACCGCGCCGCTCTATGGTTTCGGATTGGCCGAGCGCCGCCTGGGCAGTTTTCTACGGCGGCAGAAGCGGGATTCGTTCGCGATCTCGACCAAGGTCGGGCGCCTGCTGCGCCCGGCCACTACCGCTCCGGAAGACGATCACTACAAGGGAACACCGGGCTCCCGGTGGCACGATCAAGATTTTCGATGAGCACCGCCACGAACAGCCGCCGGGCGTTAGTGGCGAAATCTACGCGCGCACGCCGGCCTTTCCGGATTTCAGCTATCACGGCCGAGACGATGATCGCCGCTCCATTGAAACGACATCGTGTCGTTCAGATGCCGGGTCCCAGGGCGCGACGTTGTCGTTCTCAACAACGGCCGATGTCTCCTCGCAAAAGCTTGATGATTCGAGGGTGCTAGCGAGCGGCCTTCGGGTGAGGTTAGCCGGCCGCCCGAAGTCGCTGGTGTCGCAATCACGGGGGCGGTGCGAGCGCGCGAACCGGTTCGAAAATGCGTGAATGAGCTTGATCGACGCCCTCGGGCCTGCTATTATTTGAACGGTCAGTCGGATTATTAATGGTGCGTGCACGCTGAAGAGCGTGGGCTCCGATGCTCTATTGGGAGGAGCTGCGATGAACGTGATGCCGCGCGCGTCGCAATGGGAAGAGCTGATCCGTCCCGACCGGGTGCACGGCTCGCTCTACAGCGATCCCGCGATCTTCGCGGCCGAACTGCAAAACATCTGGTACCGCGGCTGGGTTTATGTCGGGCACGAGAGCGAGGTGCCGAAGGCCAACGACTACATCGTCAAGTCGATCGGTCCGCAGTCCGTGATCATGACGCGCGACGAGCAGGGCAGGGTGAACCTCCTGCTCAACCGCTGCTCTCACCGCGGCAACCAGGTCTGCTCCTATGAAAAGGGCAACGCGCGTTCCTTCACCTGTCCGTTTCATTCCTGGACCTTCGCCAATGACGGCCGGCTGGTCGGCTATGCCTTCCCGGACGGCTATGAAGGCCAGGACAAGACGCAACTCGCGCTCGGCCGTGTTACGCGTGTGGAGTCCTATCGCGGCTTTGTGTTCGGCTCCTTTGCGGCAGAGGGACCGACGCTGAGGGAGCACCTCGGCGGTGCCATCGAGACGATCGATCGCCTGGTGCGCACCTCGCCGGAGGGTGAGGTCGAGATCACCGCCGGGTTCCTCAAGCATCGCGTCAAGGCCAACTGGAAGTTCATCCTCGAAAACGAATGCGACGGCTATCATCCGGCCTTCGTGCATTCCTCGATCTTTGGCGTTGCCGAAAGCTCGATCGGGAAGCTCTATGGCGGCGCCTCCACCGCGCTGACGCGCGACTATGGCGAAGGCCACACCGAGATCGACCTGCGGCCGGAATTCCGCAAGCGCGACGTGCCGATGAGCTGGTTCGGCACGACGGCCGAGCGGTTGCCGGACTATACCGCGCGGATGAACGCCGCCTATGGCGAGAAAGCTGCGCGCGAGATCATGATCGACGGCACGCCGCATGTGATGATCTTCCCCAATTTATTCATCGCGGAAATCCAGATGTTCGTGATCCAGCCGCTGGCGGTCGATGACAGCGTGCAGCATGTCACGGCCCTGCAATTCAAGGGCGCACCGGACCTCAATCGCCGGCTTCGGCAGCAGACCATGGGCTCGGTTGGTCCGGCGGGATTCCTGCTCGCCGACGATTCGGAGATGTATGAGCGCTGCCATCGCGGCGTGCTGGCGCGCAATCCGGAATGGATCTTCCTGGGGCGGGGCGAGAAGCGCGAGCGCACCGATGAACTCGGCTTCAAGGTTGGTCATGTCACGGACGAAGTCCCGTCGCGCGGCATCTGGCGCCATTATCGCAACCTGATGGAGACACGCTGATGCTGGCGCGGGAGAGCCGCACCACCTTGCTGGATGCCGTCACGGCGTTCATCTACCGGGAGGCGCGATTCCAGGACGAGCACCAGTACGAGGCGTGGGAAGCGCTGTGGACCGATGACGGCGTCTACTGGGTGCCCGCCAACGGCGACGATATCGACCCCGAAAAGCAGATGTCGATCATCTATGACAACCGCTCGCGGATTGCGCTGCGCGTCCGGCAACTCATGACCGGCAAGCATTTCACGCAGACGCCGCAATCGCGACTGCGCCGGCTGGTGTCGAACATCGAGCTGTTGGACGCGCAGCCCGGTGGCGACATTGTCGTGGGCAGCAACAGCATGATCTTCGAATCCAGCCTGCGCGACGATACGGTCTGGGCCGCGCGCAACGAATATCGGCTGCGCCATGTCGATGGCGAACTGCGGATGGCCTACAAGAAGGTCGCGCTGGTCAACAATGAGAAAGCGCTGTTCACGCTGTCGTTCCTCATCTAACGCGAAAGTCCAGCCCATGATCGACAAGGGACCTGTGCTGCTCGATATCGAACACGGCATCGCGCGGCTGCGCCTGAACCGGCCTGACGCAGCCAACGGCATGAGCGCCGAGTTGCTCAGCGCGCTCAACGACGCCATCATGGCCTGCCACGGCCATCCGGACCTGCGCGTGGTGTTGCTGAGCGGCGAGGGCGCAAACTTCTGCGCCGGCGGCGATGTGCGCGACTTTGCTTCCAAGGGCGAGAAGCTGCCGGACTATATCCGGCAGGCGACGGCCTATCTGCAGAATGCGGTCACGGGACTGTTGCGGCTGGAGGCGCCGGTGATTGCTTCCGTGCACGGCTTTGCCGCGGGCGGGGGCGGCTTTGGCCTCGTCTGCGCTGCCGATATCGTGATCGCCGCGGAGTCGGCAAAGTTTCTCGCCGGCGCGACGCGCGTCGCCATGGCGCCGGATGCCGGCGTTTCCGTCACGCTGTCCCGGCTGGTCGGCCTGCGGCGCGCGATGTCGATCCTGCTGACCAACCCGGTGATCTCGGCGAATGAAGCTCTGCAAATGGGCATTGTCACCAAGGTAGTGCCCGATGCAGAACTTGCTACCGCCTCGCTCGACTTCGCGCGCGAACTCGCCGCCGGTGCGCCGAAGGCGCTGGCCGCCACCAAGCGGCTGGTCTGGGCTGGAACCGGCACCAGCGTCGAGCAATGCCTGTCGGAGGAGGCGCGCACGGTGGCGGAACTGTCCGGCATGGCGGATGCGCGCGAAGGCCTTGCGGCTGTTATCGAACGGCGCAAACCGAAATTTACAGGGCATTAAGTCATGCCGGCCGCGAGCTCATGGTCCTTTGGACGGCTGGACGGCCGACGTGCCTTCGTCACCGGCGGTGCGCAGGGAATTGGTGCGGCGATCGTGCGGAGCTTTGCCGCGGCGGGTGCAAATGTCGTGATCGCCGATCTCGACGCGGCTCATGCGGACGCGCTGTCTCGCGATACCGGCGCGACAGCCGCTAGACTTGACGTCAGCGATCCCGGTGAAGTGCGAGAGGCGATCGCAAAGCATGGCCCGTTCGACATCGTCGTCAACAACGCCGGAATTGATCAGCACGCGTTCTTCACCGACACCAATGCAGAAGACTGGGCGAAGCTGATCGGGGTCAATCTGGTCTCCGCGCTTGCCTGCACGCACGCGGCATTGCCGGCCATGCAAACGGCGGGCTTCGGACGTATCATCAACATTACCTCGGAGGCCGCTCGCCTTGGTTCGAAGGGAGGCGCCGTCTACGCGGCCGCCAAGGGCGGGGTGATTGCCTTCACCAAAAGCGTGGCGCGCGAGAATGCCCGCTACGGCATCACCGCGAATGCAATCGCGCCCGGCCCGATCCGCACGCCGATGCTCGAGAAGGCGGTGGCGGAGGGCGGTGAAAAACTGCTGGCAGCCATGACGGATGCGACGTTGTTACGGCGGCTCGGCGAACCCGAGGACATCGCAGCGGCGGCCCTGTTCCTTGCCTCCGATCAGGCCTCCTACATCACCGGCGAAACGGTTGGCGTCTCCGGTGGCATGGGATTGGGCCGATGAGCGAGGTCGGCGACAACATCGCGCTCGATCCCGTCGAGCTTGCGATCCGTCGTATCCAGTCCGTGTATCGGAGCTGGAGCCGCCAAACCACGGTAGCGCAGATGCGCAGCGATTGGGACGCCGCCTTTGCCGGCTGCACCGTGCCAGTCTCCTGCCATTACGTTTCTGCCGGCGGCGTTGACGGCGAATGGATCGTCCCGGCCGACGCGCCACCTGACAAAGCGATCCTGTATTTCCACGGCGGCGGTTTCCGCCTAGGCTCGGTCGCCTCGCATCGTGACCTGATCGCGCGGATCGCCGAAGCGTGCGGCTGCAGTGTGCTCGCCATCAATTATCGCCTGGCACCGGAGCATCGCTTTCCCGCGGCGGTGGAGGATGCGCTCACAGCCTATGGCTGGATGCGCGCGCAGGGGCTTTCCCCCGAAAGCATCGCGCTTGTCGGGGACTCCGCAGGCGGCAATCTCGTGCTTACGGCTATGCTCAGCCTGCGCGACCGTGGCGAGCCGCTCCCGGCGGCAGGCGCGCTGATGTCGCCATGGACCGATCTTGCCGCGACCGGCCAGAGCTATCAGAGCCGCGCCGCCGCCGATCCGATCCATCAGCGCTCGATGATCCTTGCATTGGCAAAGAACTATCTCGGCGAGAGCGGAGATGCCCGCAATGCGCTCGCATCGCCGCTGTATGCCGCGCTTTCGGGCCTGCCGCCGCTTCTCATCCAGGCCGGCGACCGCGAGACCGTGCGCGACGATGCCACCATGCTGGCGGAGCAGGCAAAGGCCGCAGGCGTCGAAGTCGAGCTGAAAGTCTGGGACGACATGATCCATGTGTTCCAGATGTTCCCGGAAATCCCGCAGGCGCAGGACGCGATCGCTGACATCGCGACCTTCCTGCGCCGGCATCTTCGCTTCAAGGCTGAGAGGATGTAATGAATGTCATGACCGCCAATCCCCACACTGCAAACGAGGCGGAATTTCATTTTGCCGATCCGCCGAATCTTCCCGAAGAATTGAAGATGCTGCGCGAGCAGGTTTGCCGCTTCGTCGAGAAGGAAGTGGTGCCGCATGGCGAAGCATGGGAGCGCGACGGCAAGATCCCGCGCGAGATTTTCCGGCGCATGGGCGCGCTCGGCTTCCTCGGCATGCGTCACGAGACGGAATATGGCGGCACCGATATGGGGCCGCTCGCTTCGATGGTGTTCGCCGAAGAACTCGGCCGCTCGACGTTCGGCGGCTTCACCTCATCGACCCTGGTGCATTCCGACATGTCGGCGGTGCACATCACGCTGCGCGGCACGCCCGCGCAGAAGCAGAAATATCTGCCCGCGATCATCCGCGGTGAGACGGTGTGTTCGATCGCGGTGACCGAGCCCGATGCCGGCTCCGACGTCGCAGGCCTGAAGACGCGCGCGCGCCGCGACGGCGAGTCCTGGGTGATCAACGGCGCAAAAATGTTCATCACCAATGCCGTTTATGGCGACATCCTGATCGTTGCCGCGCGCACCGATCCATCCGCCAAGGGCAGCCGCGGCATCTCGCTGTTCATCGTCGAGCGCAACACACCGGGCATCGCCGCGACCAAGCTCGACAAGCATGGCTGGCTTTGTTCTGATACCGCCGAGATCGCCTTCCAGGACGTGCGGATTCCGGCCGAGAACCTGCTCGGCGAGGAGAACCGCGGCTTCTACGGCATCATGGAGACTTTCCAGAACGAGCGTATCTGCATCGGCGGTATCTGCGCCGGGGAATGCGCCAAGGCGATCGAGCTGACCACGAACTATGTGAAGAGCCGGCAGGCCTTTGGCGGTCCGCTGTGGAACCAGCAGGGCGTACGCCTGAAACTGGCGTCGCTGGCCGCCAAGGCAGGCGCCGCTCGGGCGCTGGCCTACCACGCCGCAGAGTTGGCGGAGGCTGGTCAGCCCTGCGAGCGCGAAGTCTCGATGGTGAAGGCGTTGTCGCCGGAGGTGCTGCACGAGGTCGTGCATGGCTGCCTGCAACTGCATGGCGGTACCGGATTCATGCGGGGCACCCCGATCGAGCGCATGGTGCGTGACGCGCGCGTGCTCACCATCGGCGGTGGCGCCACCGAAGTGATGCTCGAGGAAGTCGCGAAGCGGATGTAATCCGGGCAATTTTGGACGGGGAGCAAGACAAATGCAGAAGACTCGTTCCGACATCGCCCGCGCGCTCTATGCGGCGCTGGCTGCCGGGAACAGGGAGCAGCTTGAGACCCTGCTTGATCCCGACTTCGTTGGCGAGATCGCCGAGGGAATGCCCTTTGGCATTGGCGGCCGGCACGAAGGCGCCTCCGCGATGCGTCGCAACGGGTGGGGAGCGATTGCGCGGCATTTTACGGCGCGTGCCGAGCCGGAACGCTTTCTCGATGTCGGTGAGGCTTGCCTGCTGGTGACCGGCCGCTACCGCGGCGAGGGCCGGCATGGCGGAGCTTCTCTCAACGCGCCCTTTGCGCACCTCATTACGTTCGAGGGCGAGCGCATTGCTCGCCTCGAGCAGTATACCGACACCGCCCGTTGGCATGATGCCGCGAGCTCTTTCAAGGCCGTCCTGCTCGAGGTCACAGATGGTATCGCAACGCTTCGGCTAAACCGTCCCGATCAGGGCAACGCCATCAATGAAGAGATGGCCGCGGATCTCGAAGAGGCTTCAACGCGGATTGCCGAAACCTCTGGTTTGCGCGCGATTCTGATCGCGGCGAATGGGCCGAACTTTACTATGGGAGGCGACGTCAATCTGTTTGCAAATACGCCACACCAGGAATTGCCGGGCAAGCTCCGTCGCATGATCGATGGCTATCATCACGCCATCAACCGCCTTACGAGCACCGACGCGCCGGTCGTCGCGGCGGTGCGCGGAGCGGCTGCCGGGGGAGGGCTCGGTCTTCTCTACAGTGCGGATATCGTGATCGCATCCAACGATGCGCGCTTTGTCCTGGGGTATGGCGCATTGGGACTGACGTCGGATGGCGGCAACACCTGGTTCCTGCCGCGGATGGTCGGCATGCGGCGCGCGCAGGAGCTGTTCCTGCTCAATCGCCGCCTGACGGCGCAGGAAGCTTTGGAATTTGGTCTGGTATCCCGCCTCGTGCCGGACGACGCGGTGGAAGCGGAAGCAATGGCAGTCGCCGGCAAACTTGCGGCTGGGCCGACGCAGGCCTATGGCGCCATGCGGCGCATGTTGCGGCAGTCCTTTGAAACGGCCCTTGGCGCTCAGCTCGAGGCCGAAATGCAGTCCATCGTCGTCGCCAGCCGTTCTGACGATGCGCGCGAAGGCATTGCTGCCTTCGCGTCCAGGCGTCAACCGAATTTCAGAGGCAGATGACCGGGCGAGGCCCGGCCATCCATCCGCGCCTTCATTTCACCGGCTTGAAGCTCAACGTGCCGAAGTCGGCCTGCATGATCTGCAGCTTCTGGTTCGAGAAACGCACGCCGGGGCCAAAGCTGATTGGCGCCATCACGCCGGTCTCGACGTTCTTGGTCTTCTCCAGCTCCGTGATGGTGCAGGCCCAGGTCGGCTGCTTGCCGCAGCGCTCGATCGCCGAAATCAGCACCTTGGCGGCGGCATAGCCTGACATCGTGTAGCGGTTGATGCCCTTGAACTCGGCTTCCGACACCAGAGGCTTTGCCTTTTCCAGGAAAGCCTTGCCTGCTTCGCCGGCAAACGGTTCGACATAGTCCACGGCATAGATGCCGTCGCCGGCCGGGCCCATCAGCTTGAGCACCGGCTCGACGCGGCCTGGCCAGAAGATGCCGGTTACTGGCTTGACGTTGAGCTTTTCCAGCTCCTTCATCATCGCGATGTTTTCCGCGATGATGCCGCCGGCCAGGAAGACTTCGGCGCCGGAATCCTTCAGCTGCAGCATGTCGGACGAAAAGTCCTGCTGGCCCTTCTTGTAGTTGCCGCTGTAGACGACATTCAGCTTCTTGTCTTTGACCACGCTGTCAAAACCGTCACGCACGGTGATGCCGTAGTCGTCATCCTGTGTGATCAGGCCCCATTTCTTGCCGGGATTCTTGTCGGCGAGATATTTGACGAGTTGGATGATGCCTTCCTCATAGGACTGGCCGACCACGAATACGTTCTTGCGCGGCGACTCCCAGAGGAACTTTACGGGCGCGACATCGATCACGGTGGGAATGCCGGCTTTCTCCAACACAGGCATGACCGCGATAGACTGGCCGGATCCGGAGATGCCGAGCATCGCAAAGGCCTTGTCGACCTCGATCACCTTCTTGACGCCCTGGATGGTGCGGGCGGTGACGTAGCCGTCGTCCTCCAGCACATATTTGATCTTGCGGCCGTTGATGCCGCCGGCGGCGTTGGCTTCCGCAATCGCGATCTTGTGGCCGATCGAGGCAGCGACGCCGAGCAGCGCGGGCGGGCCGGTCAGCGGTTCGACGTCGCCGATCACGATCTCGGTGTCGGTGATGCCTTGCTGCGCGAGGGCAGTCTGTCCGGCAAGAAGAACGCTTGCGAGCAGCGATGCGGTCGCGAGATATTTTTTCATTCCTACCTCCCTTTGTTATGTCTTGATCAGTAACGCAGCGGCCAGTGCACCCACGTCCGCCGTATGTCGTGCCAGACGCCGACCAGTCCGCGGGGCTGGAAGCGCAGGAACAGGATAATGACGAGGCCGTAGAGCATGCTCTTCAGCTCCTGCGCGCCGGTCGAGAAAAGCGCGTCCATCTGCGCGCTGGCGAGGCTGAAGATCAGTCGCGTGGCCTCCGGCAGCAGCACGATCAACACGGTGCCGAGCACGGCGCCCAGTGCCGAGCCGAGTCCGCCGACGATCAGGATCGCCAGCGCCTCGATCGAGAGCAGAAAGGGAAATCCTTCGACGCTGACGAAAGAAAGATAAATGCCATACAGCGCGCCGGAGATCCCGGTGATGAAGGCGGAGGTGATGAAAGCGAGCAGCTTGTAGGCATGCAGATTTATACCCATGACGCGCGCCGCTGTGTCATTGTCGCGGATCGCGACAAAGGCGCGCCCGACCCGGCTGCGGCGGATATTGAGAGTGGCGAACAGTGTCGCAATCGCAAATCCGAGACACAGCCAGGTAAAGGCCGCATCGCTGTCAAAGCTGACGCCAAGGATTTCCGGCCGCTGCACGGCGATGCCGCGGGCGCCGTTGGTGAGCCAGCGCGCCTCCAGGATCAGGGTGTTGATGATGAAGGAGAACGCCAGCGTCGTGATGGCGAGATAAAGCCCCTTCAGGCGCAGCGACGGCGCGCCGACGATCAGGCTGGCGAGCGCCGGCACGGCGCCGGCGCCGAGGAATCCGATGAGCGGATGCATCTGATACTTGGACACCAGCACCGCATAGGCATAGGCGCCGGTGACGAGGAAGCCGACATGGCCAAGCGAAATCAGGCCGGTATAGCCGGTCAGGATATTGAGGCCGAGCGCGCCGACCACGGTGATCAGGATGATCGTCACAAAGGAGAGGGCGTAGGCGTTCAGCGCATAGGGCGCAGCGATCAGGACCAGCACCAGCACCACCGACCAGAGCCAGACCGGCGGGGAATCGACGAGTGCGACGAGTTCGCTGTAGGTTTGCTTGTAATCACCGGTGCGCATCGCCTAGACCCTTTCGATGTCGCGTTCGCCGAAAATGCCGAACGGGCGGATCATCAGCACCGCGATGATCATGAGGAAGCCGGCCACCTCCTTCATGCCGGAGCCGAGATAGCCGCCGGCGAGATTTTCGGTGATGCCGATCAGGAGGCCGCCGACGCCGGATCCCAGCACGGCATCGAGGCCACCGAGGATGGTGGCCGGGAACGCCTTGAGCCCGAGCTGGAACATCGCGGGCGAGAGGTCATAGGAGATGGCAAAGAATACGCCGGCGATGCCGGCAATGACCGACGATGCCGCCCATGCGGCCGCATGCACGCGCGGCGCGCTGATGCCCATCAGGAGCGCGGTGCGATCGTCGGCTGCGACCGCGCGCATCGCGACGCCGAACTTGCTGTAGCGGAAAAACGCCCAGATGGCCGCCAGCAGCGCCAATAGCGTAGCGATGACCGCGATCTGCCCGGTGCGAACGCCAATCGCGCCGATGCGGACGATGCTGCGGCCGAAGCCGACGTCCAGACCATGGGGATAGGCGTCCCAGATAAAATTGATGGAGGAGCGCAGGATCACCGCCAGCCCGATCGTCACCATCACGGTCGCGAATACCGGCTCGCCCAGCATTGGCCGCATCACCAGCCGCTCGATGACGAGGCCGAGGATGATGGCCGCAAGGATCGCGCCGCCGGCGACGAGGAAGAGATTGCCGCCGACCGACGTCGAGATGGTCCAGGCGATGTAGGCGACGATCATGGTCATCTCGCCCTGTGCGAAATTGACCAGGCCCGTGGACTTGTAGATCACGGCAAAGCCCATCGCGATCAGGCCGTAGATGGCGCCGATGGCAAGGCCCGAGATCAGGAGCTGGATGAGGAATTGCATCAGCCCTCCGCCGGATAGATGATCGCAAGCTCGCGCGCGAATTTCTTCTCGATCATGGCGCGCCGCACTTTTTGCGTGGCCGTCAGCTCGCCATCGTCGTGGTCGAGTTCCTTTTCCAGGACGGCGAAGCGCCTGATGTTTTCGACCCGAGCAAAGCGCTTGTTGGTTTCGTTGACGATACGCTCGACCAGCTCGTGCACTTCGGAGAGCTGCGACAGCGACTTGTAATTGGTGTAGGCAAGCGCCCTGTCGCGGGCCCAGCGGCCGACATTGTCGTAATCGACCTGGACGATGGCGCCGAGATACTTCTTCGCCTCGCCGACCACGATGGCTTCCTTGATGAATTCGGAATCCTTCAGCGCGTTCTCGATCTCCGACGGCGCGATGTTCTTGCCGCCGGCGGTGATGATGATCGCCTTCTTGCGGTCGACCACCGCGATCTCGCCGTTCTCCAGCACGTCGACGATGTCGCCGGTGCGCAGCCAGCCGTCCGGGTCGAGTGTGGCGATGGAGGCCTTCTCGTCGAGGAAATAGCCCTTGAAGACGCCAGGATTCTTCAGAAGGATCTCGCCGTCCGTGTCCAGCTTCCACTCGGTGGCGGCATCGGCAGCCCGCAG
>Ga0081455_10001443_pt1 | contig 29420 bp, 27 predicted proteins | sample TabmetS3T2R1_FD_70207 | JGI IMG/M metagenome (GOLD analysis project Ga0081455, IMG submission 70207) | Tabebuia heterophylla rhizosphere microbial communities from the University of Puerto Rico - S3T2R1 | ecosystem: Host-associated > Plants > Roots > Rhizosphere ... | reverse complement strand
AGCCCTTGAACTGACCCAACCTCGCCCACGGCGGGGCACTATCTGGCCGCCGTCGGGGAGAACCACGTGGCCGCCACCGGGGAAAACCCAAGGCCGCCCACGGGGAGAAACGACTGGCCATTGACAATCAATTCAGTGGCGGTATCACTATCCGCCCTATATAGATTCAACAACATCTGCAAATCGGCGACGCTGATACCGACCGAGCCGCTTTCGATTCGCAGCATCTTAGACTGCGACCAGTCCAGGGCGTCTGCAACTTGGCGTTGCGTCATGCCGACGGCATTACGCAAGCGACGCAGCTGCGATGGCAGATAGTCACGTATGTTTGCCGGATCCGGCTGACTCACTGCCGGGCTCCCCTCGACGGGCGACGTGTTACCGTTGGATTATTGCAGGCCGCGCGGCGCTGCGGAGTAAGGTGCGCATCATTGTCGCTCTGCGGTGTCGGCGACGGTTCCGCGCAAGCCCGCGGTGACCTGCGAACCCGCTGCACTCTTCCCGGGCGGCCTCTGTCAGCACCCCCTTACCTGGCAACCTGGCGGGTTCGGCTGTCAACCCTTCGCGTTCCGAACCGGCTGGGACACTCTCCGCACGACAGTGCGTGGGCACCCTGAACCTCCCTCAGCCGAATGCAGTCAGTCCAGGCCGCACCATAATGTAGGCATGACCCCTTGGCACGCGACGACCGAGGAGGACTGCGGCCGGGAATCCCTATCTATCGCGAGTGAGCCTTTGCCAACCTCGTGGTTGGGCGAGTCTGTTGGTGTTCGGCGTGGCGCGATCTTGAACAGTGGAGCTCCTGGTAGGCGGGCGATTGCTGAGATCAACCGGCCTGACCAAGAGCTTCAAGGTGTTGTCCTACCGGTCTGGGAGGAGGGTGTCCAAGTCGCGTCCTTGCCACCCTCGCCGATGCGTTGCGCCAGCGTCGCCGCGAGCGGGCTACCCGCTGGCGCAAGCTGTCGGCCGGCCGCCAGGCCCTGCTGGTGGTGGCCTATCTGCGTAAGGGCGAGACCTACGCCGACCTGGCCTGCGGCTTCGGGGTCGGCGCCTCCACGGTCTACCGGTACCTACGCGAGGCGATCGACGTGCTCGCCGCGATGGCCCCGACCCTGCAGCAGGCCATCCAGGTCGCCGCGGGTAAGGCGTACGTGATCTTGGACGGCACCCTGCTACGCATCGACCGGGTCGGCATGGCCAGCGGCGACGACCGGGCCTTCTACTCGGGGAAACACAAGTGCCACGGGCTGAACGTGCAGGTCATCGCCGACCCAGCAGGCCGGCTGGTATGGATCGCACCACCGCTGCCCGGCGCCCGGCACGACATCGCCGCAGCCGCGAACACCGCATCCCCGAGGCCATCAACCAGGCCGGGTCACCGCGATCGCCGACACCGCCTACCAAGGCGCCGGCCCTGCCATCGCCGTCCCACACCGCCGCCGACGCATCGACCCCGACACCGGCCGCTACCGGCGTCTGTCCCGCAACCAGAAAGCCGTCAACACCGCCCACGCCCGGCTACGCGGCCCAGGTGAGCGAGCCAACGCCGAACTGAAGAACTGGCGAATCCTCCGCAAGATCCGCTCCAGCCCCAACCAGGCACCCGACCTCATCGCCGCCGTTCAAACGACGCCACAACTAAGTGCCGGCGGAGCGACGCCAGACCTTCGATCAGGGCGTGGTGTGAGCTGATATCGGGTGCCTGGGCGACGGGTGTTGTCGGAGCGCAGGCGAAGGTTTGGGCGGCCCAACTCGGACTCCGCCGACCCTAACGAGGTTCGAACGTATACAGACGGCAGCGCGGGAGCCTCGCCGGCCAACAGTGACTATTGACGCCTCCATCGTCAAACCATCCCAAAGCGCGTCGCCGCCCAGGGGGTTATGGCAGCTATTCGTCAAGTAGCGCGCGCGGGGTGTCCACATCGGCTGCAGTAGGGCAAAACCATTGCCTTCGTAGGGGGCCATCGGTGCGGTGTCGACCGCCGATCTGCGGCCGGATGCTGCCTGGATGGCGGCCGTACGGAGTAGTGATGGTCCGGAGCAGGGGCGGTCCAGACAGTCGGCCGATCCTTTACCTGCCGGCGAGGTAGCCGACCGTCCGCAGGCGGATCACCCGAGCGTGGGCGGCGGTGCGCTGGATCGGCGTGCTGTGCAGGCGTTGCAGGGTGCGGCCGGGAACGCTGCTGTGTCGCGGTTGATCGCGCAGCGGCTGCGGCAGGGTCCGGCGACAGATCCGAAGTTCGCGCGGGTACGTGGTGATGTGCGGGCCGGGCAGCGGCGAATCTCGGCACACAAGCCAGCTGGGTCGGAGGCCGCGGCGGCGCACGCGGCGTCGAAGGCACCGGCCGATGACAAGCTCGCGCAGGCGAAGGTCGCGCAGTCCGGTGACATGGCGGCGGCGAAGCCGGCCGGGTTTGACAAGGCGAAGTTCATCGCCGCGGTGAACGCGGCGATCGCGGCGCAGGCGCCGAAGAATCTGGATGAGGCGGACAAGTTCGCCGACAAGCCGAGCGGTCCTCCGGGGGAGGTGACCTCTCAGGTCGCGGCCGGCAAGCAGCAGTCGGCCTCGGCGATCGCCGGCGCTACCGACATGCCACCGGACCAGGGCCGGGCGAAGGTCACCCCGGACGTGCCCCTGACCCCGGACCATCCACCCGACACGCCTACTGGCCCCAACCCGGCCGATGCGGTACCGGACAAGGCACCCGCCTCGGCAACCGACTTCTCCGCCGGGCCGAAAGAGGTGTCAGGGGCGCTGGCGGCCGAGCAGATCACCCCGCACACGTTGGATACCTCGAACGAACCGTCGTTCCTGGGGGCGCGCGGAGCTCAGGCCGACCTGGTTCAGCATTCTGCGACCGCGCCGGGTCAGGTCCGCGGGCACGAGGATGCGCTGCTGGGCAAGGCCAAACAGGCTGCCGCCTCCCAGGGCGGCGAGACCATGTCCGGGCTCCACAACCTACGGGTGGGCGCGGGTGGTCACCACGACGCGGCCAAGCACACCCAGCAAGGCGCGGACGAGGCGAAGCGGGCCGAGGTCACCGGGAAGCTGCAGAAGGTCTTCGACACCTGCAAGACCGATGTGGAGAAGATCCTCGCCGACCTGGACAAGAAGGTCGATGACCAGTTCGCACGGGAAGAGAAGACCGCCCGGGACGCGTTCACCGCTGACTACACGCGTCGAGTCAAGGCGTACAAGGACAAGCGTTACGGCGGCATGTTCGGCTTCGCCAAGTGGGCAAAGGACAAGCTCCTGGGCCTGCCCGATGAGGTCAACGCCTTCTACGCCCAGGCCCGCACCATCTACACCACCCGCATGCAGCAGGTGATCTCCAACGTCGCCGACACCATCGGCACCGAACTCGGCAAGGCGAAACAACGCATCGCCGCCGGCCGCAGCGAACTCCAGGCCGCCATCAACCAGTTACCGAAGGACCAGCAGGCCATCGCCCGCCAAGCCGCCGAAGGGTTCACCGCCCAGTTCGACGAACTCACCTCCACGGTGGACGCCAAGGGCGAAGAGCTCGTCCAGACCCTGGCCACCAAATACACCGAAGCCCTCAAAGCCGTCGACGACCAAATACAGAAGGAAAAGGACAAGAACCGCGGCCTGGCCGCCAAGGCCATGGACGCGGTCGGTGGGGTCATCAAGACCATCCTCGAGCTGAAGAACATGCTGCTCGGCATCCTGTCCAAGGCCGCGCACGCGGTGATGGCGATCCTGAAGGACCCCATCGGGTTCGTCAGCCACCTGTTCGCCGCCATCGGTACCGGCCTGCACAACTTCATCACCAACATCGGCACCCACCTCAACAAAGGCCTGGTCGGCTGGCTCCTCGGCGCCCTCACCGGCGCCGGCCTCACCCTCCCCGGCAAGTTCGACCTGCCCGGCATCCTGCTCATGGTCGCCTCCCTACTCGGCCTGACCTGGACCTTCATCCGCGGCCGCATCATCGCCAAAGGCGTCCCCGACCAAGCCGTCGCAGCCGTCGAAAAAGCCGCCCCCCTCGCAGCAGAACTCAAATCCGGCGGCCCTGCCGCCATCACCAAGAGCATCGCCGGCCGCGTCGGCGACCTCAAGGCCGGCCTGTGGGCCAAGATCACCGGCTTCCTCATCCCCACCGTCCTGGTCGCCGGCATCACCTGGCTCCTCAGTCTGTTGACCCCTGCTTCGGCGTTCGTCAAGGCCGCCAAAGCGATCATCGACGTCATCACCTTCGTCATCACCCGCGGCGCCCAAATCGCCGCCTTCGTCAACGCCGTCCTCGACGCCGTCATCGCCATCGCCGCCGGCGCCACCGGCGGCGTACCAGCCCTCATCGAAAACGCCCTCGCCGTCTCCATCCCAGTATTGATCGGCCTCCTCGCCGCCCTCCTCGGCATCAGCGGCATCGCCGACAAAGTCAAAAAAATCTTCCAAGCACTGTCCAAACCAGTCATGAAAGCCATCGACTGGATCGTCACCAAAATCGTCGGCCTCGCCAAAAAACTCTGGAACAAACTCAAGCGTGCCGCCATCAGGCGTCGGGATCGAGGTCAGGCAGGCGTGGACGATAGCCTGGCAGGCAAGCGAGGACGTCTCGAGCGCGCGGTAGCTGAAGTAAAAGGATTGGCGAACCATACAGATCTCGGACTTCATCTGAGCAGTCAAATATCAGTCATCAGGCAGAAGTATCGACTCTCATTGCTGGAAGCAACCAAGCACGAGGGTGTGCAGGCTTGGAAAGTAAGGGCAAAGGTAAATCCTGAAGCCGATTTCGAGCTATACTCGATCCACGACCAGGCCGACGAATTGAGGAGAGAGATTGCCGAAGTATTCGAAGGAGGAATCAGTTCCAGCACCGAATACGCTCCTGTTACACTGGCAGACATAATGCATCGGTGCAAACCTGTGACTGACGAGGCAAAGAAGCAAGGCTACAAACTTGAATGGCGCCAGGTGAACAAGATATCTTGGGTTCTCTATATAAGCCACCCTAGCCTTGGTGGCAGAATAAGCATGGTAGGAGAAGTGAGGAAGCGTGTCAATTATAAAGAGACCGGGGAGACTCGTAAGCATCCTAGCCAAACTGAGTTCGTGGACGACAGTGGAAATCGATACGCGCTTGACCAGCTAGGGCAGAAGGTCCCGCGGCATGTAGTACGAAACATCACCGCGAATGACGAAGAGACCTTAAAGGCCGACCAGGGAATTAGCAGGAAGGGTCTGTCTATGCCGTTGTGGCAGCATGTGAAAGGTGCTTCTAAGTCAAAGAGGGAGGCCGGCAGGTCCCCATACATCTCCGCGACCAAGTTTACGGATGGTGCCATCACAAATCCACAAGGTAGAGCGTTCAGGAGCGAACTTGGCGCTGTCAGGATTGACTTGTTAATGGTCGCGCGAGAGACGATCAGCGATCTTACTACAGGAAAGGGGCAAAAGGAGTGGCTGTTTGTGGAGAAAAACAAGCAGCTTATAGAGGATGCGGCGAGGACGCAGGAGATAGCTATCCTTCGCGAGGTTCCGCAGGATGCAATTGTGGAGCGGCTTTGAGACACTCAACCAGCAGTCTGATCGAAGGTGAGATTCGTGGCATACTGGAACGCTGCGCTGTTGATGTCTTCTCAACACAGGGCAGCGTACACCGAGCTGACCGCCGGAAAGAGCGACCAACTCCAGAGAACTGGTTTCGAGACTCTGCTGAGAAGTCGGGATGTGGCAGCCATATCGGTCGCGCTGGACTGGTACAACGATCTCAACTCGATGACACGTCACGGAATAGATAACCCTTTGAAAGAATACGGTCAAGAGGTTCTCCAGGTGGCGCGAATGATTTTGAGGCGTCCGCCTATTCTAAGGAGCGAAGAGCCTCTGGCGTTTGAGGACGAAGCCAATCACGCGAGTGCCGTTTGCGTCCTCATAGATTTGGCTGAAGCCGGCGACGCAGGCCTACTGGCAGACATCCTCAAGACGTCAAGAAGCGAAAGTGTAAGAGTCGCAGCCATTCTCGCGTCTTACAATGTTGTCGTGGACGAACCGGCACCGGATGACCAGATAGTGGACGCGCTCTGCGGTATACTGCTCAACGATAATGGTGCCTATGAGGAGCGTTCGGCCGCGCTTAGTACCTTGGCGAGCAGCCAGTCGACCAAGGCGCGAATGGCGATTGTCACTGCGGTCGAGCTAAGTGACATAAGAATTCAGGCTCAAGCGATATTGATCCTCATAGAGGATGACTTCACGCGATATCGCGATCTGGTCGAACGCAGGGTAGCCAGTTGGCCCGAAAAGGTTCCGTATCCCGCCACCGACGTGGTCGCGATAATCCGTGACTACCAAGGCAAGAAGGATACGTCCCCGGCTCCATCCGAATAGCGGTCGCGGCGGCTCCCCGTCCGCTCCGTTCGGCTCGCTGCGCGACGGCAGCAACGCCCGGGTCCGCGATCAACTACCGCGCTGGCCCCGAACGCACAGCCACTAGGTCCAGATCATGCCGACACACGCCGCACACGAGAAGGTCCTTCCCTGCCAATGCTCAAGCAGCCTCGTATCGAAGAATCCGGAGCCGTCCAGGAGACCCCGGACGGCCTTGAATGCAGGCGGGCTCGATGGAACTTGGGCCCCCTCCGAAACCCGGATGTTCTTGCCTACACTTGAATACGGCGTCCGAGCGTCCTCCTGGACTGGTGGAGCGAACTCATTCGCGACGAGCGCCGCATGTAGCGTCGACCAGCTTGGACCTTCTAGCCCCGGCTATTCGTGGTCTGGGGTCGGTGGTTGGGCGTGTGATGCGGCCCGCTACCAGGAGACACGCAAGCCGTATGCCCAGTTCGACGCCTGGATGAATGACGTGGAGGTCGCTGTTCGTACCGAACTAGGCCTACCACGGTATGCCGGCTGGGATCGGTTCTCGGCCATGGGTGACGAAGTAGTACGTGAGTCGATCAAGAGCAGTCCGTCGCGCCCGGACCACTGGTTCCGAATTGGAGACGACGGCGTTCAGATGAACTGGCCCACCGCCTGCCGCACCTGGAGCAGGTTGTGTCGCTCGTCATCTAACAGCGGCGGTTCCCGATCTCGGAAGCTCTCATCGGTACGGCCGCGCAGGACGGACGCCCGAGCCAGCAGTGGCATAGTAATTCGTTCTGCATGTCGGTTCGGGAGTGAGGAATGTCCGGGGCAGGCGTGAACGTGCTCGTAGTACCCCATTTTCAGGCGGTCAGCGGGATTGGCTGTTGCTAGACCCTGCCTCGTAGGTCGCTCGGGCCGTAGTTGATCATGGTTGGTTGTGGGTGGGGTGATCACGGCGGAGCAGCCGGAGTTGGTGGAGCTGTTCGCTGGGGTCCCGCCGCGGGCGTTCCGCAAGCTGGTCGCGACGGTGGCCCGACGGGGTGGGCGGCAGGTCGCCGATGGGATCAACGGCAGGCAGTGGTCGCTGCCGCTGGCCGATCGGGTGTTGCTGGTGGCCACCTACTACCGCACCAACCTGACGATGCGGCAGCTCGCGCCGCTGTTCGGCATCAAGGCGGCGGCGGTGCATCGGATCATCGACCGGCTTGGCCCGTTCCTGGCGCTGGCACCCACCCGGCGGCGGTTTGGCCCGGACACCGTGCTGATCGTGGATGGCACGTTGGTGCCGACCCGGGACAAGAGCATCGCCGCCTCGAGCAAGAACTACCGGACCAGCGTGAACATGCAGGTCATGATCGATGCGGCAACCCGACTGGTGGTCGCGGTCGGCCAGCCCACTCCCGGTAGCCGCAACGACTGCACGGCTTGGACCGAATCGAAGATCAACCGGGCCGCCGACCAGGCGACAGTGCTGGCCGACGGCGGCTACCAAGGCACCGGGCTGCTGATGCCACACCGCCGCAAGGTCGGCCAGGACCGGTTACCGGCGTGGAAGGAAGCCAACAACACCGCCCACCGCAAAGTACGCGCCCGCATCGAACACACCTTCGCCGCGATGAAGTGCTGGAAGATCCTGCGCGACTGCCGCCGCCGCGGCCGCGGCGTCTACTGGGCGACCACCGGTGTTGCCCACCTCCGCAACCTCGCCCTCACCGGCTGACCGCCAGCGCCCAGCCCGGCGCGTCCACCGACAGTTACGAGACAGCGTTTAGGCGCCGCGGGGATGGGTTGTTGGTTGGCGCCCTGTACCGGCAACGGCCACCGACAGCGACGCGCTCACATCGGCAAGAGCGCAACAGAATCTCCCACGGTCGGGGTACCGCCCGACCGTGGGAGATCTGCAGCTTAGAGTGTGCTGAATGTCGACCAACCGCCGTTGGGTGCGGTCTGGTAGGCGGTCGCCACCGCGCCGTTGCCGTTGCGGGCGAACATTTCCAGCCGGCCGTCGGCGTTGCTGGTGACCGCCGGGGAACCGACGAGGTTGACCCCACCCAAATCCACCCAGCTGGAGAACGCACCGTTGGGCGCAGTCTGGGAGCGCGTCATGACGCCACCATTACCGTTACGGACGAAGACTTGTAGTCTGCCGTCGGCGTTGTTGGCGGCTGCCGGGGCGTCGACCAGGTTCGTCCCTTCCAGGTCGGTTGGGCCCGAGAAGGCTCCGTTCAGCGTGGTTTGGTAAGCCGTCATCAATCCGCCGTTCGGGTTACGGTAGAAGACTTCGAGCCGGCCGTCGGCGTTTAGGCCGAACGTGACGTCGTCGGGAATGGCCGGCGCGCCCTCGCTGATGTTGTTGTAGCGGATGGGCGTGTAGCTCTGTAGTTCGGACAGGCTGTCCCGACCGAGGTTGCCGAAATTGCTGGGGGTGCTGGGGTTGCGCACGGTTTCGCCGGTGGTGTTGAAGGAGTAGACGTAGGCGCCCTGGCTGTGGTCGTTCGGGTTGACCCAGTGGGAGAACAATTCCATGTGACCGTCCGGTCCGTAGCCGTCGCTGTCGCGGACCATGGCGTCGCCGCTTTACAGGTTGTCTCGGGCGATGACGTGCATGCCGTTGTTGGCGTGGGCCTTGTCGAGGAATTCGTTGGTGACGAAGCTGGAGCCGAGGTGCCAGGCCATGGAAACCAGGCCGGAGCAGTCCCGGCGGTAGGTGTGTGCCCCGTCGATGTCGGTGGACCACGCTGACTGGTTGTAGGTAAGGCCGCGGTTGACCCAGTTCTGCGCCCTGGCGATCACTTCGGAGCGGTCGATCGGCCCGCCCAGTGTCGATGCCTCGGCCGGGGTGGCGGCTGCTGCGGAGAACACGGTTGCGATGGCGGCCGCGATCATGGCCGTCAATGCGGCGGCAGGTCGCCGGATTGCAGTGGCTGTCGTTTTCATTGTTGATCCCCCTCGCGATGGCCCTTCGCCATGCGGACCTGTGTCGGTGGCGTTGGAAGCACCCTCGCGCCGGCGGTTGCAGATCCTCTGTAGTTACGCGGTAATCCAACTCAGCCGAGGGGTCCGTAGAGGGATGCGTTTGCGCCGGTGTGGATCTGCCAGTCGCGGTCGCCGAAGGACCAGTGCCACCAGACACTTGTGTTGACCATTCCAACCGCCGTGAGTGCGGTTTCCAGGAGGGGCCAGTCGGCTGGTGGTAGTACTGACCATGGGGCCGGTTCAGAGCAGCCGTCGAGGTGTGCGGTTAGGTCCACGGCGGCGCCGGTGGCGTGAGCCGCGCTGCGCGGGCATGGATCGATCGGCGCCGAGGGGTCGTGGCCGGCGACGACGAGCAGGCGTAGCGCGCGAGGCACCAGCGTCTGGGCGACCAGCAGGCGGTCCACGATGCTGGCCCGGACGCAGACGCCGGCCGCGGTGGAGATCAGCCCGAGCGCTTCAATCTGCTGCACCTGGCGGAGGGGCTCCTGCGACGGTGGCCAGTGCGACGGCGTCACCGGTCGACGGTGTCCCGAATCGCTGCAGACTCTCTCTAGAAATTCTCTAGTCGGTCAGCTCGGCCTGTTCCCGCGCTCCGTAGAGGCGGAAGATCTCGAGCGCCTCGGCCCGCAGTCGCCCGGCGGCCGCTTGGTCGCCGGCGGCCGAGCGGACGTCGGCCAGGTCTCGTTGTGTGCGGGCCTGGTGCAGCGGAAGGTCGATCGCCCGCCACAGCCGGATCGCGGCGCCCAGCTTTTCCTCCGCCTCTGGCAGCCGGCCGGCCGCGAGGTCGCGTTCGCCGCGGTTGCGCAGGGTCATCGCCTCGCCCCACCGATCACCCAGGGTCCGCGAGGTCAGCAGTGCTTGATCGAGCAGGGTTCCGGCCTCCTCGCCGCGACCGAGGCGGACCAGCGCCTTGGCGGCCGACCGGGCGCTGTAGGCCTCGAGAAGCTCGTCCCCGGTGTCCTGGAAGATGGCGCGCGCCTGCTCGGCGACCTCGTAGGCGCGCTGGTACTCGCCCCGAGCGCGGTGCAGCAGGCTCAGCGTGCGCAGGGCGATCCCTTCCCCGCGCCGGCTACCGAGTCGCTGGAAGGTGTCCAGCGCGGTGCTGATCTGCCGTTGCGCCTCGGCGAAGGCGCCGCGCTCGAGGTGGACCAACCCGGTCAGCCGCCGGGTATACGCGACGCCGGCGTGGTCGCCAAGCTCATCGAAGATCGGTTCAGCGAGGCCGAAGAAGTGCAGCGCCTCGGACAGGTAGCCCTGCTCGTGGTTCGCCGTGGCCAACGCGGCCAGCGTCGCGGCCTCGCCCCTGGGGTCCTGCAGTTCGCGGAAGACGTGCAGCGCCTGCATCAGGTACGTGCGGGATTCGGCCATCCGGTCCTGCTTGTGTCGAAGCTGCCCGAGCTCGGCGAGCAGCACGCCCTCGATCCGGCGGTTTCCGGCCTGCCGCGCTGCGACCAGCGCCACGTCGTTGGTCTGTTCCCAGGCGTCGAACATGTTGCCGACCGCGAAGGATGCCGACAGCGCCGAGGCGAGGTCGCCAGCAGGCTGGTCGAGGCCCAGCGCAGCGGCCCGCTCAACGCTGGCCATGAGCGCGTGGTGTTCCACCGTGAACCAGGTCGGCGGCTTGGCCAGGGCGGCCTGGATCGCCGGCTCCAGCCACAGGCGCGTGCGCCGGTCGGCGGGCCGGTCGCGGAGCAGCAGCCCTCCGGTCGGCCGGCCAGCGGTGATCGCGTCGACCAGGTGGACCCACCCCTCGACGACCCTTGCCACGGCCGCGGCGAGCGGCCCGGCCCCGTCCTCGGCTCCGGCCCGCTCGGCGGCGAAGATCCGCAGCAGGTCATGCAGCAGATAGCGGGTCTGTCCGCACCCGTCGACGCCGGCGAACGTCAGCAGGTGCGCATCGACCAGATCGTCGATCGCCTGCTCCACCGCCTCCTGGGGCGCATCGAGCAGCGCGCCCATCACCCATGCCGGGAACTCTGGGAGCCCGAGCCCGCCCAGCCTGCGCAGCGCTACCTTGGCAGCGCCAGGCAGGGCGTCGTAGCTGATCCCGAACGACGCGCGGACCTGCTGGTCGCCGACGGACAACTCGTCCAGCCGGCGGGCCTCGCCGTCGAGCCGGTCGCTGAGCTGTGCCAGCCGCCAGTGCCGGCGCGTCGCCAGCCGGACACCGATGATCCGCACCGCCAGCGGCAGCCGGGCCGACTGGTGCACCAGCCGCCGCAGCGCCTGCGGCTCCGCCTCGACTCGATCGGCGCCGGCGATGCGGGTCAGCAGTTCGGCCGCCTCGGCATCGGTCATCACCGCCAGCTCGGTCAGCCGCGCTCCCACCAGACCTGCCATCCGGCTTCGGGAGGTGACCATGACGCCGCATCCGGGCGAGCCCGGGAGCAACGGCCGGACCTGTTCCTCGGTGGCGGCGTCGTCGAGGACGACCAGCATCCGTGTGCCGGCAAGTGTCGACCGGTACAGCTCGGCGCGTTCCTCCACGGTGGACGGCAGATCGCTCTGGTCGAACCCCAGAGTGCTCAAAAGACGTGCCAACACCGCCTCGGTCGCCGCCGGAGTGCCCGTGGTGCCGTGGAGGGGGGCGAACAGCTGCCCGTCCGGGTAGGCAGCTGCGAGGTCGTGCGCGGCGCGTAGAGCGAGCGTCGACTTGCCGACACCACCCTGCCCGGAGATGACCCAAACCGGCACAGTCTTTGCCGCCGCCTCCGCCGACAGGCCGTCCGACAGCTCGGCGCGCTGCTGGTGACGGCCGGTGAAATCGCCAGGCACAGCGGGCAGCTGCGCCGGCCGGCGAGCAGGAGAGGAACCGACGTGCCTCACCGTCCGCACCGGCGTCTGTGCCGATCGCTGGCTTCGCAGACCTAGGGCAGACCTGTCGCCGCGCAGGATCGCCTCGTGCGCGGCGCACAGCGCGGTGCCGGGCTCGACCCCGTACTCCTCGATCAGCACCTCGCGGCCCTCCCGGAACACAGCCAACGCGTCGGCCTGCCGGTCCAGGGCGAACAGCGCCACCATCAAGTGACGCCGCAGCATCTCCCGCGCCGGGTACTGCCGCACCACTCCCGTCAGCTCCCCGACCGCCGCCTCACACCGCCCCAGCGCCAACTCGGCGGCAGTCCGTTCCTCGAGCGCCAACAACCGCAGCTCGTTCAATCCAGCCGCCTCCGCGGCCAGCGTGGACTCCCCGAATTCACCGAGCGCCGGTCCGCGCCACAGCCCCAGCGCCGTACCGAACAACTCCACCGCCCGCTCGTCCGCGCCGGCTGAACGTGCCGCTCGAGCCTCTTCGAGCAGCCGCTGAAACCGCATGTGGTCGATGTCATCCGGGTCCGCCACCAGCACGTATCCGGGTGAGCGGGTCTCAATCACATCACCGAAACCGGACAGCTGGCGGCGCAGTGCGGACACATAGGTCTGTACGAGACCGGTCGCAGTCTCAGGGGGATCAAGGCCCCACACCACATCGACCAGCCGCGACGTGGACACGACATTCCCCGGGGTCAAAGCCAGCGCGGCGAGCAACGCCCTGGGCTTTCTGCCGCCGATCAGCACGGCCCGGCCGTCGGCTAGCACCTCTACCGCGCCGAGAATCCGGATCTCCATTACATCCCAGACGCCCAGTTTGAAGCTTCGATCCCCAGAGCATAAGCCGTTGGTGCCACAGAACCCTCGCCACCGGGATAGCGCTGAGCGCGGCCATCCCGAACACAACAATCAAGAGGGTCGGCGCGACGTGCTTGCTGGACACCACACCCATCGGGCGAGGGCGTGCATCGCTCGGGCATCTCCACGTCCACTACCGCCAACTGACGACGGTTCGGTCCGGTTGTGGGAGCCAGCGCACGGGGAGGTTGTCGCCTAGCCACGGCCCTCCTACCAGCAGCAGGATCCGGGGTCGCGGGCGTACGCGTCCGCAGGCCTTCCAGGAGCCGAGTGGTGGGTTGCTTCCAGCGCCGACGGCGCCCCGCACAGTGCCGAGGTCGAGTTGCCCGAGGTTGACGCTCTGTACGCCGAAAACGACCTGTGGCCGGCGGTATTCGACTCGAACACGTGAGCGGCCGTCCATGCACGCGTAACCGCGCCCAATCATTGGCAAGGCCCGCCAGCCAGGAACATGATCAGCGGCTACGGCGCGCGTCCCGCGCGCAGAGCGGCAGTTGAGGACGTCTGCCGAAACTGCCAACCGCCGGCCGGCGGGTCTGGTTCGTGTCATCGTTGAGGCGTGTCGATCGCGGAAGCAGTACGCCGCACTGCCGCGGCCGTCATCGACGTGCGAGGCCGGGGTGTTCTCCTGGGCCAACAACGTCCTGGCCACACGCCGCCGCATCCGGCGGGAACTGACCCAGCCCTCCGACGAACTGGACGACGCCGTACACGACCACGACGCCGCGTTCGACCGGCTCCTGTCCGCACCCCACGGGCATCCCACCCGGGCTGCGCGAGAGGCGAGGGTGCTGTTCTGGCCACGCACGGAGATCCCCCGCGCCCACCAGCAGTGGCCGCATCTGGTCGAACACACCGACGTCGACGCCATCGCCCGTGACCGCGAAGCCGCCAACCGCGAACTGGCCGAGACCGGTGTCGCCCGGATCGTCATGGTGCCGCTCACCACTACCAGACTGACCGAGTACGCCACCCGCACCGGCGGCGACCCGGCCGACGAAAACACCCGCCACGGTTGCATGAACGAAATCATCGACGACGGCGCCACCGTCAACTGGCCACCCGGCCGCAACCAGCCATGCTGGTGCGGCTCGACCACCAAATACAAGAAGTGCTGCGGCCGCCCCATACCTCCTGACCTCCTCAGCCCGACCCACCAGACATGACTGGACCGCCCGGATGCGAGTCAAAAACGTCCTCAGTTCGGCAAGAGCGTGACAGGTGAGGCATCGCTGACACTCCACGCCGGCCAGGTCCGCACGGCCGTCACCGTTCACATCACCCAGCAGCGGCCGATAAACCACGTCCTCTACATCGCCGCAGTCGTCCAAATCCGCCACGACAGCCCGGACGCGCCTATTACCGCAAGAAACCCACCGAGGGCAAACCCCATTTGGAGGCGCTGCGCTGCCTATGTCCGTGGCAATGACTCAGCCGGGCAAGCCGTTCGATGAGGTCATCGCGGGTCGCGGCGCGTTCGGTTTCGCCACTGGCCGGTCGGTATCGTTCGAGCTTGCGCTTATAGCGAGGCCGCTCACGCTCGTAGCCGAACTCCAGGGGAAAGGTGATCGATCCAGCCACGGCCATCCGCGGGCTTCTCGATGGCCCGGCGTGCCAGCCGAACGCATCCCCACGCGCCTGGAGGCGCAAGCGGCAGGGAGATCACGACTACCCGGAACCAATCCCGAAGGTCATCGCATCCTCTTCCCTGCCGGTCTGCCTAAGCATGTCACGGACGGTCGAGTTCACAGTGGCCAACTGTACACGGAAGCGCTCGGCGTTAATCTCTGCGAGCTTGCGATAGATTCGACTTGCCCTCATCATTGTCTCAATTGCAACGTCCTGGCGGCCGACTTTCTGTTGAAGCGTTGCACTGTTAACCAGCGACGAGGCGAAATCTTCTAGATGACGGGGATCAGCTTTGGCTAGCTGTTGAAAGATCGCTACCGCTTCGGCCAGCACAGGTATGGCTTCGGCTTCTCGGTCGAGCTGAATCAGGCTCACAGCCATGTTGCCGAGTGCGCGTCCGAGGCTCACGCGGTTGTGAACATCGGAGGTGAGTTGGCGATAGATAGCGACGGTCTCTTCCTCGATCGACACCGCCTCCTGCTGATGACCTTGAGCAGATAACGAGAGCGCAAGCGCCGCCAAAGCGGCAGCGAGATCTTTACGGTGTTCCGGATGAACGGCTATCGTCGTGCGATAAATCCTTACCGCTTCCTCCTGATTCTCCCGCGCTTCCCCGTACTTGCCACAGAAGTGGAGTGCGATGCCGAGAATTGAAAGCGCATGAGCTAGATCCAACCGCGCCTCAGGGTCGAAGGCAACCAGCGTTCTTAGGATGGCAATTGCCTCCCGCGCGATGGGCAGCGCTTCTTGATGGCACGCCATTTTCGCCGACAACGTTATGGCTGTGTTGCGCAACTCCTTGGCAAGTATGGTGCTGTATTTGCTGTCCCTATTCGCAAGATCGCGGAAGATCATTACGGCTTCGGTCTGCAACGCAAGCGCATCGCCCAGCCGGTCGAACTCGGACACGGTTCTTCCCATAGCAGCTAAGGCGCTGGCAAGATCCGCGCAGCGCTGGATGGAATCCGCGGTCGACCTTCGGAAGATAGCAAGAGCCTCTTCATGAGCAGCTAAGGCGTCCCGCGGTTTCCCAGATTCCAGTAGCGTGATCCCTTCTGAGTTCAGTGCGACAGCCAGGTCCCAGCGGCGCTTCGGATCATCATTGGCGACCTTGCGATAGGCCGTCACCGCACGCTTCTTGGCACGTAGAGCATCTTTCTGCCTTCCAGCCCTCGCTAATGCGACGCCCAGGTTGAGTAGTGTTCGGGCGTATGCAGGTCTATGCTTACCGCCCGCAGTCACGATGCGCTGCCAAAGCTGTACCGCTTCTTGGAGGTGTACCAATGACTCGCGTAACGCCCCTGCACTAGCCAACCGAATTGCAAGCGCCTCCAGAGCGGAAGCTCGGGCCTGGTCACCATAGCTAAGGGACAAGCGATGTTGTGCGAGAACGACCGCACTCTTGGCGACGGCCGCGGAGCCTTCTGGGATTGCGATCTCTAGCCTGACCACCTCCTCCAATGTCGGGGTCATCTCAGCAAGTGCTGCGGCAAGAACTGCATCAATCGGTCCTGCAGTTTGCACTGCCACGTCGAGCCCTATAAAAAGCATCCGGCTCGGATCACTGCGTATCACCTGGTCTAGCAGCCCGACGGCTCTCGGGCGATGTTCAGCGCTGCGAGCCAGGACAGTGACCGCCCGAGGAGCTGCGTCCGCTGGCAGGTTCGTGAGCGCCGTCCGGGCAAGGTTCTCGTCGGCGGCCAATGTATCTACAACGAGAGCCTCCGCGATGAGATCGGGCTGGATTTGGCCGACGCCCTCTTCATTGGCTGATGGATAGAGATCGCGCAGCCATCCAGCAATACGACTCAACCGCTCCACGGGCGCATCAATGAATTCCGGGATTCGCCGCAGCATTTCGATTGTTGTTAAGCGGGCGCTGGGGCCGAAGAGGGCGGCTAGCGTTACCGCTTTCCGTTGTGTCGCAACTTGTAGATCGACAAGTCCATGGGATTTCGCCAATCCTGACCAGTAATACACTTCGTGAGCAAGTAGCTCGGCCAGAACATCACCGCCGGATCTTGATGGCATGCGGGGCGAGGGGCGTTGAGCCCGTATGATTGCTAGCAGGGCGGCCGCGTGGAGCCGCAAGATTGGAGCATCGAGATCGTCGGTCTCCAATTCGGCCTCGATGTCGGCCGCACCTAGAGCGCGGGCGAAAGCATGCACGGCTTCTCTGAAATGGGTTTTGCTGATAGCAATATCGCCGGTGAGCGGACCGAGCTTAGTGCAGCCAGCGGCTGCCACGAACTTACGCGTGGTATGGTCGCTGTGCGCGAGGCGTTCCCACCATTCACCCCGTTCCCGCGCTATTATAATGATGCGTATGCGCTCTCGCTCTTCGGCTACTTCGCCAATCAATGCCTCGATCATAGATGAGAGTTCTGTGCGAGCTTCTGAGTAGTCAACAATCAACAGTGTGGCGTCGAACATCCTTCTGGCGGCATCAACTGCCGCAACCTCTCTACCCTCACGAACGAAGCCACATCGCCAGCCTTGCTTTGTGAGCTCGTGCCCTAGTTGACATGCGAGTCTTGTCTTGCCTACACCGCCGGGCCCGACAACTAGCCATACCGGAGTCGCTAGGTCATCGGTTGCCCAGCGTCTGAGAATGCGCAGGTCTGGCTCACGAAGATGATGGAAGGGAACAATACCATACTCCGGTCGCAGGAGGTCCGTAACGCTTGCACCGGCACTTTGCCTGGACGGTGGCGTCAACGAACTAATCGCGGCGATCCATGCTTCCTCTCGAACGGACGTGGCAACGCGTTGGAGTTCATGGCGCTGCCAGCTTAGTTCCGCTGTGAGCGCCGCCAATCCCGCGAAAGCGCCGATTGCCACGATTAACGGAATACTAGCGAGGCCATTCGTCAAGCCGGCGGCAGCACCACCGATCATCGCCGCAGTAGCAGACAGTCCGCCGGCGCGGACCGAGCGAATCTTCCCTGGCTTGCTGCCCAAGTTAGGACGCCCTTCCGACTAGCTATCGATCAGCTCTGCACCATTGCGTCAGCATACTGAATGCTGCAGCGGGTCCGTAGGCGGCCGCTGGTCCTCCGGCAAGTCCTGTCCGCCGAACAGATAGCAAACCCCGAGGTCTGTCTCACTGCGCGATGGAGTGGAAGACATCGCACCGACCGGCACGACCGTCCGCCAAGCGGTGCGGAACCCGCGCTGCCACGTGGGAATCGGTGCGTGTCGTGTAGATGCCGCTCCACCGGTACTGTGCAGCGGCGCTCTCGTGGCGATCCGCTGATCGGCCCACGAGGAGGAACGCTGGTCCGCTGGCGAGCCGTACCCCGAACCCCTCCAGATCGGGCGCCTGCTCCGGCATTGGTCTCCTCGTACGCACCAGTCGCAGGCAAGACCTGCCGAGCCCAACCTCATCGTGCGCAACCAAATAGACTACGCCAACCAGCCGTCGCGATTGGGGAGGAGTTCGACCTGCTGTGCCCGGAACGTAGCCTGACGATGCCTGCGATCCACTACGGGAGGGTCCGCGCCGTCAGCCAGCGAACACCATGCGTGCTTTGGCGCAGCCATCTGGGGGTCACCGAACCACTGCGTCCGCACATCGGCAAAGGCGTGTCAGGATCACCGGCAGGCGCGAACGCCAACCCGTCACCCTTCGCAACCACGCCGAGCTGTTATTCCCTCGGTTCCGGGGCTGGCTACGTCCCTGTCGACGACGATGGGGGCGGGGGGAGAACCGCTGTTGTATTGGGTGGCGACGAGAACGCCGACGGTCGTCGTCTGGGCGTTGAGCCGCGCCGCCGGTCGGCTTCGCGACGGACCCTAGATCTGCTGGCGGTGCCAGGAGTTGGTCGAGGGGCGGCTGGCCTCGATGGCGCGCTCGCTGTCCAGCATGGCCACCCAGTGCTGCTGGACGACCGGCAGCAGCGTGCCGTGCAGGTGTCGCGCGCCGTCCACGCTCAGCTCGGCCCGGCGCGGCCCGCTGACCCAGCCGCCGCCGTACCTCCAGTCCGGGTTGCCCTCGTAGCACCGCCCGGTGAAGTGCACGTGGAAGTGCACGTCCACGGTGCCGGGGCCGAACGCGGCCGCCTCACCGGACCAGGACAGTTCGTGCCCGCCGTTCTGGTACCCCTCGTACCGCCACTCGGCAGCCTCCGGCGGGTCGGCCAGGAAGCCCGCCAGCCGGTCGGTCCACTCGTTGCGGGCACTGGTACCGGACACGAACGACATGACACTCCCCGCAGTCATTCGATTACTGGGCGCGAGTATCGTCCTCGCTCGCCCCACCACCGGCAAGGCCGTCACCCGGTACGGGGGCCGCCTCAGCCGAGCTCGCGTTGCAGGGCCGCGTCCTTCTCGTCGGCCAGGTCGGCAAGTTCCGCCTGGAACGCGGCGATCCGGTCGCGCAGGGCGGGGTCGCCCGCGCCCAGGATGCGTACGGCCAGCAGCCCGGCGTTGCGCGCGCCGCCGATGGAGACGGTGGCCACCGGTACGCCCGCGGGCATCTGCACGATCGACAGCAGCGAGTCCATCCCGTCCAGGTACGCCAGCGGGACCGGCACGCCGATCACCGGCAGCGGCGTCGCGGCGGCCACCATGCCGGGCAGGTGCGCGGCCCCACCGGCGCCCGCGATGATCACCTTCAACCCCCGCTCGGCGGCCGTCTCCGCATACCGCAGCATCCGGGCCGGCGTCCGGTGCGCGGACACCACGTGCGCCTCCCACGGCACCGCGAAGTCGCGCAACGCCTGCACCGCCGCCGACATCACCGGCCAGTCCGAATCGCTGCCCATGATCACGCCGACTGACGTCAATGCGGCCCCCCTTCGGCCAGGTAGCGGGCGGCCGCGGTGGCACGCTCGGTCACCGTAGCAAGATCGGCACCGAGCGCGGTCACGTGGCCGATCTTGCGCCCCGGCCGGACGGCCTTGCCATACAGGTGGATCTTCACATCGGGCCAGCCGGCCATCAGGTGGTGTACGCGCTCGTCCACCGCCGGTGGCCGCGGCGGGCCGCCCAGCACGTTGGCCATGGCCACGGCCGGCGCGGTCGGCGCGGTGGAGCCGAGCGGGTAGTCCAGGACGGCCCGCAGGTGCTGCTCGAACTGCGAGGTGCGCGCCCCCTCGATGGTCCAGTGCCCGGAGTTGTGCGGCCGCATGGCCAGCTCGTTGACCACCAGCCCGGCCCCGGTCTCGAACAGCTCGACGGCCAGCACACCCACCACGCCCAGCGCGCCGGCCAGCCGCAGCGCCAGCGACTGCGCCTGCTCGGCGACCGCCGCCGGCAGCCCGGGCGCCGGCGCCAGCACCCGTACGCAGATCCCGTTCTCCTGGACCGTCTCCACCACCGGCCACGCCGCGCCCTGCCCGAACGGCGAGCGCGCCACCACCGCGGACAGCTCCCGCCGCAGCGCGACCCGCTCCTCGACGATCAGCGGGATGCCGGCGTCCACGATCGAGGCGGCCGCCGCGGCCTCGGGCAGCACCCACACGCCCTTCCCGTCGTACCCGCCGCGGCTGGCCTTGAGCACCACCGGCCAGCCGACCTCGTCGCCGAAGGCGGCCAGCGACGCCAGCCCGGCCGCGCCCGGCGCCAGCGGCACCCAGCGCGGCACCGGCACGCCCAGCTCGGCCAGCCGCTCCCGCATGGCCCGCTTGTCCTGGGCGTACCGCAGTGCCTGCGCCGACGGGTACACCGTGTGGCCGCTCTCGGCGAGCTTGCGGACCAGCTCGTTCGGCACGTGCTCGTGGTCGAAGGTGACCACGTCGCAGCCGGCCGCGAACGCCGCGAGGTCGTCGTAGGAGGTGTGGTCGCCGACCACCACGTCGGCCGCGACCAGGGCCGCGCCGTCCTCGGGCGAGCCGGCCAGGACGCGCAGCGACTGCCCCAGCGCGATGGCGGCCTGGTGGGTCATGCGGGCCAACTGCCCGGCCCCGACCATGCCAACCACCGGCAGGCCGGTCCGGGCATCCATGCCTCGAAGGCTAGCCGACGGTAATCAGGCCACGCTGGGTACGTCCGGCCAGAAGAACCCGACCTCGACGGTCGCCGGCCGCTCGGGGTCGAGGGAGCCGAACAGCTGCACGCCCACGATCGGCCCGCCCGGCGCGATCGGTCCCGCGGTCTCCCGGTTGGTCCGCGGTACGCCGCCGGCGGCCACCAGCGCGGCGGCCCGCCACGAGGTCAGCGCCGGCCCCGGGATCGACCACTCGCGGATGACCCGGGTCGCGTACGCGGCGGCCCGCGGCACCGGCAGCGGGTCGGTCTGCACCTCCACCGAGCGCACCCGCTCCCCCGGCGCCTGCACGAACACCTGGACGTCCTCGGCCGCGAACTCGCGCGAGCCCGGCAGCAGCAGCCGCACCGCGGAGTGGCGGGGCAGGTGCAGCACGTCGGAGCGGTTGCTCGCCGGCCAGTCCACCGAGGTACGGGTCGGGGCGGCCGACAGATCCCAGTACACCGACTGGATGGTCTCACTCATCCGCGTACGCCCTCCGTCACGGGTACCGGAACGGCCACACGTCGGGGATCATCCGCCGCTCCCGGCCGTACTGCTCGATCGGGGTGTCGATGGCCCGCCGCATGCCGGCCGGGTCGGTCCGCAGATCCCGCAGGTACGTCGGGAGCATGTTGCCGTCGATCCACTCCCACCGGTCGGCGAAGACCGAGACGTTCCGGTCCGGGATCGGCACGTGCACGGTGTCCACGCCCGGCACCGGCACCGGGATGCCCAGCGGGTGTTCGATGGTGACCTCCGGCACCGGCACCGGGATGTAGCTCATGTAGTCGCGCATCGGGCCGCCGTTCGGCACCGGCGACTCGGCCATCACCGACATGCCGACGGTGAGCAGGTGGGTGACGGTGCTGTGCTCGCGGATGCGGTCGTAGTTGGCCTGGATGGTGTCGTGCTGCTCCCGGTACAGCAGCTCCCGGTTGCCGGCCGCGATCCGGGCCGGGTCGCCGGAGTCGATGTCGGTCCAGGCGGCCAGCACCCGCGCCGGCATCTCGGTCGACGGTACGTTCTTCAGCGCGGTCAGCCCACCCTCGGCGTACGCGACGTGCTGCCAGGCGAGGTCGTCGAAGATGTCCTTCTGCATCTGCAGGAACGTGGACTCCACGAACCGCAGGTCCTCGGCGGTGGCCCGGCCGCCGTTGATGATCGCGTCGGCGAGCTGCTTGCGCAGCGGGGCCGGCAGGGTCGGCATGCCGTTCTCGATGGCGGCCCGGATCGTGGCCGAGTTGGCGCCGGAGGCGATCAGCCGGCGCAGCACGTTGATGTCCTGGAAGCCGCCGTAGAAGGAGCCGCCGGCGAGCTTGGCCATCCCGGCCCACAGGAAGTGCTGCGGGTCGCTGTCGAACAGCCGCGCGTAGAACTCCCAGCCCTTGCGCGCGTTCTCGTCGTTGTACGGCAGCCCCTTGGCCGGCAGCCACTTCGCCGGGTCGATGCCGGCCCGCCGGTACACCTCGAACTGCCAGCCGGCCTTGGTGTTCAGGACCAGGCCGTCCTTGGTCATGACGAACCGGTACGTCGCGGCGTCGCCGGCCGGGTGGCTCGGGTCCAGCACCCGGCGCGCGGTCTCGGCGGCGCCGACCCCGATGCCCAGCCGCCGGTTGGTCTGCTCGTCGAACTGGAGCGCGCCGATCAGTTTGGCCGCCTGCTGCGCCGCCTCGTCGCGCTGGTGCACGGCCTGGCCGAGCAGCGCGCGGGCCCGGGCCAGTTCGCCGTCGGCGTCGGCCAGCCGGGCCTGGTACGTCCGGGTGTTGACCGGGTCCGCGCGCAGCGCCGCGCTGGCCGCGAGGCTGCGCCGCTGGCCCTCCTTGGCCATCGCGAGGGCCCGCAGCGAGGTGGTCTGCGCGGCGCCCAGCTCGCGGGCGTACGCCTGGAGCGCCCGGCCCACCTCCGACTGCCGGCGTGCCATCTCGGTGAGCCGGGGCGGCAGTTCGGCTCGGTGCTCGTCGTAGGCGAGCGCGGCCAGGCCGGTCCAGACGGTGCCGGGCTGCAGCTGCTGGGTCTGCGCGGCGATCTGGTCCAGGGCGCGGGCCTTGCGGGTGAGCTGGGCGGCGAGGCTGGTGAGCTGTTCGGGGTGCCCGGGCACCGGGTCGGTCGCGGCCAGCGGTTGCCAGTCGGTGGGCCTGCCGGTCATCGCGCTCAGCGCTCCGGGACCACGAACGTACCGGCCGTCTTGTCCTCGGTGTGCCGGTAGACGGTGGCGGCGGCGCCGACCAGGGCACCCAGCTCGTGCAGGTCGTCGGCGCTGGCCCGGGCCGCGGCCTGCCAGCCGGCGGCGAAGGTGGCGAGCGCGCTGGCCAGCACCGGCGATCCGGTGTCGGCCGGCTGGTTGGGCCCGAGGCCGGTGACCTGGTCACCGGCAGCATTCAGGCGGGTGGCTAGCGTGTGCAGCGATGCCGGATCGACCGTCAGCGCGCCCAACGACCCCACAGATGTCCCCCCAGTACTCACGTGCGTTCGAGTTAGACCATCTTGTCCTGATTTTAGAGATTTGTACAGTACCTCCCTCTGGGTATGTACGACCGACCGTCACGACGGTCCGTATGTGGGCATGTACTCTGCGTGTGCATTTCGGGTCCACCTTCCCCATCGCACAGCCGAGGAGGACCGTGGCCATCGCGCCATATCCCGAGCGCGGCGCACCGGCCCGCACCGACGCCGAGCTGAGCGCCGCGGTCCGCGCCGGGCGTACCGACGCCTTCGGCGATCTGTACCAGCGGCACCTCCCCGCCGCGCGCCGGCTCGCGCAGCGGCTCGCGCCGTCCCGCTGGGACGCCGACGACCTGGTCTCCGAGGCGTTCGCCCGGGTGCTGGGCAGGCTGCGCTGCGGGCGCGGGCCGGAATCGGGATTCCGGCCGTACCTGCTCACGACGCTGCGCAACGCCCGCTACGACCAGGCTCGGCGGGACCGCCGGCTGGAGTTCAGCGCGGAGATGGCCGACTACGACCCGGGCGTGCCGTTCCGGGACGTCGCGGTGGAGGAGGCGGAGGCGGCCCAGGTGGCCCGCGCGTACGCCCGGCTGCCGGAACGCTGGCGGCAGGTGCTGTGGCGGACGGAGGTGTGCGGAGAGTCACCGGCGGACCTGGCGGAAGCGTACGGAATCAGCCCGAACTGCGTCTCGGCACTGGCCTACCGGGCGCGTGTGGGCCTGCGGCAGGCGTACCGGCAGCTTGCCGGCGACCCCGGCGAGGAGCAACGCTGTACCCACACAGGGTGACGGCAGTTACGGATTGGTGGACTCCCCGGGCGCGGATCTGGGGAGTCCTTATGCTTGGCGGGTGAACCCCTTCCGCAAACTGGCCAGTGAGCTGAACACGACCTGGCGCATCCTCGTGAAGGAGCTGTCCGCGTTCGGCGTGGTGGGCTTCATCAACCTGTTCGTGGACATCGGCCTGTTCAACGTGCTGCACGGCGGACTCGGGTTGGGTCCGACCACCTCGACGGTGCTCTCCACCGGTGTGGCCACCACCTGCGCGTACTTCATGAACCGGCACTGGTCCTTCTCGCACCGCGCGCGGAGCGGGTTGGCCCGGGAATACACACTGTTCTTCGGGCTGAACGGGATCGCGCTGCTGATGGGCATCGCGGTCCTCGACTTCACCTACTACATCCTCGACCGGACCGACCCCACCTCGTACAACCTGGCGAAGATCTTGGGCATCGGCATCGGCACGATCTTCCGCTTCTGGGCGTACAAGCGGTGGGTGTTCCTGGCGCCGGACACCGCGGCCGAGCTCGCCGACGAGGACCAGCCGGCGACCACGCCGGCCAGCTAGAACAGCAGGCCGACCGGGTCGCCGGACCAGCCGGGCGGGACGGCGGCGAGCGCGTCCGCGGCGGCGGCACCCCACAGCGAGGCGGGTCGGTCGTGCCCGACCGGGACGACCGCGGCGCCCTCCCAGCGGACCGGGACCAGCCGGGTGAACGGCCCGTCCCGGTCCGGCTCACCGACCAGCGGCACCAGCGGCAGGTCGGCCAGCGGCCGCCCGGCCAGGCCGGCCAGCAGCGGCGCCAGCAGGGTGTGGCAGGCGGCGAGCGCGCCGTACGGGTTGCCGGGGATACCCAGCACGTACCGGCCGTCGGGGAGGACCCACAGCGACTGCGGGTGGCCGGGGCGGCAGGCCACGCCGTCCACGACCGGTGTGGCGGCGAGCCCGGCCAGCACCGCGGGCAGCCGGTCGGCCGGGCCCGCGGAGGTGGCGCCGCAGACCAGGACCACCTCGGCCGGCGCCGCCTCGATGGCGCTGGACAGCTCGATGGCCGGATGGTCGGGCACCGGCAGCCGCAACTCCAGGACCGCGCCGCGGCGGGCGATGAATTCCGGCAGCAGCGGGCCGATCGCGTCCCGTACCGTCCCGTGCCCCGGCCGGCCGCTGTGCACGATCTCGTCGCCGGTGATCAGCGCCACCGCCCTGGCCTGCTGGCGTACCGGCAGGTGGTCCAGCCCGACGCTCGCGGCCAGCCCGGCCACCACGCCGCCGACCCGCGTCCCGGCCGGCAGCAGTTCGGTGGCCGGCGGGATGTCCTGGCCGGTACGCCGCAGGTGCCGGCCGGGATGGGCCAGCGGGCCGTTGACCAGGTCACCGTCGCGGTCGGCGTCCTCGTACGGCAGGACCGCGTCGCTGCCGGCCGGCACCGGGGCGCCGGTGGCCACCTCGGCGGCCTGCCCGGGGCGCAGCCGGCCCGGGTCGCCGTGCCCGGCCAGCACCTGGCGCACCACCTCCCACGGGCCGCCCCCGCAGACGGCGTACCCGTCCATGGCGCTGGCGTCGAAGGCGGGCAGTGGCACGGCGGAGACCAGCGGGGCGGCGAGGGTACGGCCGACCGCCTCGGCCAGCGGCAGTGTCTGTGGGGGCAGCGGTACGGCCGCGGCGTGGGCCAGCGCCCGGGCCTCCGCCCAGGGCGTACCGTTCACTGCCCCGCCGCTGGCCAGCCGTCCAGCAGGGCCCGGACGCGCGCCGCCGCCTGCTCGGGCGGGGTGCCGGAGCCGACCGCGAGGCCGAGCAGGTACGCGGTGACCGGGGCGGCCGGGCGGTCCACGGCGTGCGCCACGTCGCGGGCCAGGTCCAGCACGAGCTTGGTCGGGTCCGCCCCGGTCGGCAGGTCGAACTCGCCGGACACCTGAGCCACCCATCGCGCCAGCGGACCCTGCTCGGTCACGTCCATCTCCTCGCTTCCGCCAGCGCCGCCGGGGTGTCGATGTCGTACCAGGGCGGCGGCCGGCCCGTCGAGGACACCGTACGGCGTACCACCCGGCGGCCCGTGGTCAGGAGCACCGCCGCCAGTACGCGGACCGGCGCACCGACGGGCGTGGGCAGCGAGGCCACCGCGGCGGCCAGCGCCCGGGTACGCCAGATCCCGCACAGCAACTGGTCCAGCCCGACGTCGTCGACCAGCACGGTGAGATCCGCGGGCTCGGCCAGCAGCAGCGCGATCGTGGCCGCGTCGAGGAACGGCAGGTCGCCGGCCAGCACGGCCACGTACGGCGCGCTGACCTCACCCAGCCCGGCGGCGATCGCGGCGACCGGCCCGCCGCCGGGCGGGTCCTCGGTCAGCACGGCGGTCGCGGCCACCCCGTACGCGGGGCCGACCACGATCAGCCGGCCCGCGTCCGGCACCGCCGCGGCGACCCGTGCCGCCATCGTCTCCGCGCCGACCCGCAGGCCCGGCTTGCCGGGCGCGCCCATCCGCGACGACCGGCCGCCGGTGAGCAGGATCGCGTCGTACGCCGGCATCGCGGTCTAGCGCAGCCGCCGGGTGCGCCGCTGGTCGTCGTCCTGGTCCGGCCAGTCCTCCGGGTCGCCGTACCCGTACCGGCCGTCCGGTGACAGCGCCTCGTTGACCAGGTGGTTGATGGTCTGCTGCACCTTGTCCGAGTGCGGGATGTTCTTCAGCACGGTCTGGCCGGTCTCACCCGCGGATTCCACCTGGAGGGTGCCGGCGCCGATGATCCGGTCCAGCAGCGTCTGTTCGAACGCGACGTCGTTGATCCGTTGCATCGGGATGTCCCTGCCGGTGTGGTTGAGCACGCCGGTACGGATCAGCACGCGCTGGTTGGTGATCACGTAGTGGGTCGTCTTCCAGACCAGGACGGGAGCCAGGACGAACCAGATCAGCACGATCAGCGCGACCACCCCGATGGCCAGCCGCAGCCACTGCTGCATGTCGCCGTTCGGCACGATGGCCAGCAGGAACCCGCCCAGCCCCACGGTCAGCAGGAAGACGACCACCGGGATGATCAGGGTGAGCCAGTGCGGATGTAGGTGCTTGACGACCTCTTCGTCGGTCGCGAGCTGGCGGTCCGGGAAAGCCACAGCGGTCTCCTTGCAATCAGGCGTTGCGGAAAAGGTACCGCTCACCCGCCGCGGAAAACTCGCTCCACCGCGTCATAGCCCGGCCTGTTCCCGGTTTGGTCTGCATGAACGGGCGTGGCGGGGCAGCGTTTGGCGGGCGCTGCATGGGAGGACCGGGGAGCCGGGGTGAACAGTTACCCGAGACGTGGCCTGCACGGCCGCGTGGTGCAGGTGGTGGGGCAACGCATTGCGCAGGGAGTCCTGTCGCCGGAGGATGCCATCGACGTCGTCTCCCTGGAGGCCGAGTTCGGGGTCAGCCGTACGGTGGTGCGCGAATCGCTGAAGGTGCTGGCGGCCAAGGGGCTGGTCGACGCGCGCCCCAAGCGCGGCACGTTCGTCCGGCCGCGGGCGGACTGGAGCATGCTCGACCCGGACCTGCTGCGCTGGCGGTTCGGCAGCCGTACCGACGAGAACTTCATCGGCGAGCTGACCGAGGTACGGCTGATCGTGGAGCCGGCGGCGGCGCGGCTGGCGGCCAGCCGGCGTACCGAGGAGGAGCTGGCCAAACTCGACCGGGCGATCATGGTGATGGGCCGGCTCGGCACCACCGCGCAGGAGGTGATCGGCGCGGACATCGCGTTCCACTGCGGGCTGCTGCGGGCCTCGCACAACGAGCTGCTGGAGCGCATGGAGGGGGTCATCGAGGCGACGCTGCGCAGCAATCACCGGACCCTGTTCCACGCGCCGGAGTGGCACCGCGAGGTGCCGCAGCACCGGGCGGTGGCCGAGGCGGTCCGGGCGCGCGACGAGGACGCGGCGGAGGCGACGATGCGGTCCCTGCTCACCGATACGGCCCGACGGCTCACTGGGGCTATCTAACTGCTTCTTATGAGTACGTCCGCTTCGGTGGGCGCCTGGGCCCACGGGTGCCAAGCCGACGCGTACCGCATCGTCGTTGAGCTCAGCACAGGACCGTGGCCGCGGGTGGCAGAGCTGCTCTGCCTCAGGGCGTGGGGCGGACGTGGATGACGTCGCCGGCTGCTATGGCGTGGTAGTCGCCGGCCTCGGTCCGGATCTGGAGGCGTCCTGCGGTGTCGATGCCGGTGGCGGTGCCTTGGAGGTCGGCGCCGGTGGGGAGGTTGACGGTGACCTCGCGACCCAGGGTGTCGCACGCGGCGGTGTAGCGGGCGAGCAGGCCGCAGTCCTCGGGGTTGCCCGCGGCGCGCTGCCAGGCCCCGTACTCGATGCCGAACTGCCGCAGCACAGCAACGAGCAGCGCGCCGCGGCCAACCACGCCGCCCTCCAGCGCGATCGAGGTCGCGTCCGGCCTCGGCAGCTCCTCGCGCTGGTTGGTGACGTTGAGGCCGATGCCGAGGACGACGGCGCCGTTGGCCGCCTGGGCCAGGATGCCGGCCGCCTTGCGCCGGTCCGGGCCGAGGAGCAGGTCGTTGGGCCACTTGAGGGCGGCCGCCACGCCGGTGACCTCGGCGACCGCGTGCCGGGTGGCGACGCCGGCCAGCAGCGGGAGCCAGGCCAGGTGCAGCGGGGGGACGGTGGGGCGCAGCAGGACGGAGAAGGTGAGGCTGGCGCGGGGTGGGGCGACCCACTGCCGGTCCAGCCGGCCCTGGCCGGCGGTCTGCGACTCGGCCACCAGGACGGCACCCTCGGGAGCGCCGCCGGCCGCCGCGGCGAGCAGGTCGGTGTTGGTGGAGCCGGTCTCCTCGACCACGGTCAGCGTGGTCCACGGGGCGCCCAACCGGTCCCGCAGATCGGCGGGAACCAGTGGGGAGCGGTCGAGGTCAGAGGGGCTACTCGGCACCCTCGGACACTACCGCGGAGGCGCAGCGGCCCATGACTCAGTTGACGGTGTCCGCGACCGCGCTGCGCGGTGCGGCGGAGCGGATCGAGCAGGCGGTGACCGCGCTGGGCGGCATCCGGGAGCGGCTGGGCGAGCCGGAGGCGCCGTCCCGGACCGGGGCGACCGAGCTGCTGGCGTACCGGTACGGGGACCTGTTCGAGGACCACACCGCGGCGCTGGCCGGGATGATCGAGACCCTGCGCGACGACGCGGCGAAGCTGCGGGCCGCCGCCAACAGCTACGAGGACACCGAATGCCGGAACACGATCAACCTCCGGTGACCCGCCGCAAGCGGCGGCGCGGTAGCCGCTCCCGGGTGAACCAGGCGCTCGGCCTGATGTACACGGCGAGCTACCTGATGAATGCCCCGGGCACGCAGCAGTTGCTGCTGTGGGGCGGCTCGCAGGCCCGCGAGCTGGTCGGGGACACGGTGGGGCTGCTGGCCGAGCAGCAGCGGCTCAGCATCGCCTCGGCCGCCTGGCAGGACGCGGGGCGGGACGCGCAGCACGCCGCGGCGCAGTTGCGTACGAACCTGGCCTCGGTGGAATGGGAGTCCGCGGCCGCCGACTCCTTCGCCGCCGCGCACCACGCCCGGATCGAGCGGCTCGACGCGCTCGGCGACCAGTACCGGGCGGTCGGCGACACGCTGGCCGCGACCGCCGAGCACGCGGGGCGGGTGC
>Ga0081455_10001442_pt1 | contig 29422 bp, 25 predicted proteins | sample TabmetS3T2R1_FD_70207 | JGI IMG/M metagenome (GOLD analysis project Ga0081455, IMG submission 70207) | Tabebuia heterophylla rhizosphere microbial communities from the University of Puerto Rico - S3T2R1 | ecosystem: Host-associated > Plants > Roots > Rhizosphere ... | reverse complement strand
AAGGACGCGAGTTTTCCAGGCTATAATCCTGCGGGCGTCCTTACCTGGCAGCCGAAAAAAACTAGGGTAGCAAACTCAGCTTAAGTTGGGGAAAGGACTGTGATATTATGGGTATCCCAACGTATGGAGGGATACCCGATGGCACGCATAACACCCCGTCCACATCCAACCACGACCCAGACACTCTACCCCATACTCCGGCACTGTCCGCTCTGCGGTAACACCATGTGGGCAGCCTATCACAACTACCGGACTATCACGACGCTCACAGACGTCTTGCGTCTCACGCTCCAGATTCGTCGCTGCATCACCCCGGGGTGTCCCCAGTTCCAGCCACCATACCGGCCCGAGGAAGAGGGACGTTTGGCTCTCCCCAAGCATGAGTTTGGTCTCGATGTTATCGCCCTAGTCGGGTCACTGCGCTATGCTCACCACCGGAGTCTCCCCGAGATGCCTCAGGAGTTGCGGAGCCGCCGCATGCTGATGGCTCCCCGCACAGTGCAGCATCTTCTGGAACGCTACGATGAACTGGTAGCGCTCTCGTTGACTGACCCGCTGCGTCTGCAGCAGATCACCCACGCCCAGGGCCGCATCATCCTGGCCCTGGATGGCTTGCAGCCGGATGTGGGGCATGAGGTGCTGTGGGTTTTGCGCGATTGTCTCTCCGCCGAGGTTCTCCTGGCTCGTAGTCTGCTGGCCGCCACGCAGGACGACCTGGCGGACTTGATTGACGCTGTACGACAGGCGCTGGGCGTGCCCAGTGTGGGCGTTCTCTCCGATGGCCAACCCTCTATCCGCTGTGCCGTCGCCAAAGCCTTGCCAGATGTCCCCCACCAGCTGTGCCACTTTCACTACGTCCGCGAAGCTGCCAAGGCCGTCTAGGAGGCCGACCGCCACGCCAAGAAGGAACTGAAAAAGCGGGTCCGCGGGGTGCGGCCCATTGCACGCCAGCTGGAAACGCGCACGGACCCTGAAGCCGAGGTCATGCGCGGCTATTGCAGTGCGGTGCGCAGTGCGCTCACTGATGATGGGCACCCGCCCCTCGTCGCCTCGGGACTCAAGCTGCATGACCGCCTCGAGGCCATTGCGGAGAGCCTGGAGCGGGTGGAAAAAAGGGGGCCCTGCCCAAGCCCCTCACGCGGCTGAAGTCCATCCTCCAGCGGGGCTGGACCGAGACGGCCCCCTTGTGGCCCGATGTGCGCATTGCCTATCGCTGGGTCCATCGGGTAGCGCACATCCTCACCAACGCAGACCGCCAGCCTGGAGCAACGGTGAAGCGGAGCCTGGGCGGTCTGCTGGGCGCGATGATGCGGCACCGCGCTGCTGCCGGGTCACTCGCGCCTGCGCTGGTCAACTTCCTCAAGGGAACCCGGAGCTATTGGCCAGGCCTCTTTCACTGCTATAAGGTCCCTGATCTGCCACGGACCAACAACGACCTGGAGCACTGTTTTGGTGCCCATCGCTATCACGAACGGCGGGCCACGGGGCGCAAAGGCGCCTCCCCCGCACTGGTGCTATGGGGTTCAGTCCAGCTCCTTGCCGCCACGGCCACGCGGCTGCGCGTCTTTACGGCCGGGGAGCTTGCGCCAGTGGAGGTCAGGGCCTGGCAAGCTCTCCGTCATGACCTGGACACACCCCGCCACAGGCGCACCCTCCAGCGCCGCTTTCGCCACGATCCTGCTTCATACCTTACAGAGCTTGAGGCTGCCTTCCTCAAGCTGAGTTTGCCACCCTAGTTTTTTTTAGTGTTCCCCCGGGTTCGTGGATACCCACGCTGTCCTTCCACAATCCCTCCAGAAAGGAACCATTGGGGCATCACACGCCTCGCATACGATCCTAGGCAAGGTTTCTATGGTGTTATATAGTGCACATATATACAGTGTAAAACGATGAGCGATGTCCATAACCTAGAGCGTCTGCCGAGACCACCATGCCACCGCGTCTGGCATCTTCACTCCCCGCATATGTGCCACGCAACCCGAGCCAGACTATCCTCTATCACGTCGTCGCAGACCATTTGGAAACCTTTCTCGCCTCGCTTGATGCCGATCCTGACACGAAAGGCTTACCCGCCTATGTACAGCGAGAATTTTATGAGTACTTGCAGTGCGGCATCCTCGCCCATGGCTTTCTGCGATTGGGTTGTGACAACTGCCACAACGAGCTGCTTCTGGCCTTCAGCTGCAAGCGGCGGGGATTTTGTCCGTCGTGTGCCGGTCGGCGCATGGCCCAGACCGCTGCCCACCTGGTTGAGCGGGGCATCCCCTGGGTCCCCACGCGCCAGGGGGTCGTCTCGGTACCAATCACGTTGCGGTATTGGATGGCCGCGTCCCAGGAGCTGACCGCGCAGGTCCATACCATCATCCGTACCACGATCGGGCAGTATTATGTGCACCAGGCAGTCACCCGGGGGGCACACGGGCCAAGATCCAACCGGGGTCGGTCACGTTTATCCAGCGGTTCGGGAGTGCCATCAATCTGAATCTCCATTTCCATTGCGTCTTTCTTGAAGGCGTCTACCTCGATTGGACCGAAGCGGGCCTCAAGCCGCGCTTTGTCAAGGGCGAGCCGCCCAGCGATGCGGACATTGCTGAGGTGGTACAGACGATCAGCCGGCGCGTCATCCGTACACTGCGCCGCCTGGGATATCTGGAAGCGGGCAGCGATGCCGCGGTGGCGACCGGCCATGATCCTCTGGTCGATGACACCCCCGAACTCGCCCGCACCCTGGCGGCCTCGGTGCAGCAGCGCATTGCCTTTGGCGAGCGAGCTGGCCAGCAGGTCCGGCGCCTTGGCACGGGCTTTGGTGCCGAGAGCGAGACGCCGACGCTCACCGGTCCCCGCTGTGCCAGCATCCAAGGCTTTTCGCTCCACGCCAATACCCAGGTCCCCGCCCATCGGCGCGACCAGTTGAAGCGCCTGATTCGGTATACCGCGCGCGGTGCCGTGTCCCTGGAGCGCCTGACCCAAGACGCCAATGGTGATCTGCTCTACACCTTTACCCATCCGTGGTCGGACGGCACCACGGGGATTCGCCTCTCGCCGTTGGAGCTCTTGGAAAAGCTGGCCACGCTCGTGCCACTGCCGCGCGTCCACCTGGTACGCTATGGAGGCTGTCTGGCACCGCATAGCCACCTGCGGCGAGTGATCATCCCCACGCCGCGCCAACAGGGCGTGGAGGAACAGGAGGACCGCACGGCATCGCCTCGCTGGAGGTGGGCACGGCTGCTCAAGCGCGTCTTTGCGCTGGATATGGCGCGCTGCCCCTGGTGCCAGCGGGGGACGCTGCGGATCATTGCCGCCATCACGCACGGCGAGGTCATCCGCACGATCCTCCGGCATCTGAAGCTCGCCGTGGACCCGCCTGCCATGGCTCCGGCGCGTGTCCGCCAAGAAGCCTTTGAGTGGTCCTTGGCCTGACCGCACCGTGTGCGTCACCCACTCGTCTCCGCCCGCTGCCCTGGGGCGGGACCACGCCGCCGTCTCCTGCTCCGCCTGCCGTCTCCCCGCCCAGGATACGTGGGGGGGGCAAGCCTGGCTGCGCTGGGGAGACGCGGTCGCAGCGCGCCCCGCGGCTGCCCGTGTGCGACAGCCTTTGCCTGGGCCGCGTCCTGCACGCTCGCACGCGTTTGCACGAAGCTCTCGCTGCGAGCTCGCTGTCCCATCGTGTGTACCCGTCTCCTCCGCGTGTGCCAGAGGATGGCCACCGTCCCATGACTACCGTCCCAGACTTTGCGCCCCAGGGCAACAAACCTACGTCTGCGGCCCGGTGAGTGGCCGACCAGGCCGCCTCCCGCGCTCCGCGCTCACTCGCCGCTGGCGGGGAGAGACGGCTGAGGGGAACTTCCAGGGGGGACATGGGCGAGAGACGGGGAGACGCTGGTGGGTGAGCCCGCGTGAAAAGTGGCTCTATTTTTTCCTATACTCTCCGGCTCCAGCACCAATCGAGAGCCGTAAGTCTTTGGAAAAGCAAGTACAATGAGTAATGCCGAGGGACGGAATTGAACCGCCGACACGAGGATTTTCAGTCCTCTGCTCTACCGACTGAGCTACCTCGGCAGGATATAGGTAGGGGATACGAAACAGCGACGAGTTATTCTAATGGAGCAGAAGGGAATGTCAAGCAACTTTTCCTTAGCTTCTGCCTTACCCCCGACCCTGGAACCTCGGGTCGGGGACTTCTGGAAAATGGGGTATAAGGCTGCGCTTAGGAAGACCGCGCCCGGTCGATAGCCGCAAAAATCTCGTCCTCTTCAGGGAAACGAAACTGTTTCAGTTTGGAGAAAACGAGTGTCCCGTCTATGCGGACTTCAAACGCACCACCACTGCCCTCAATGAGCCTGGATTCAATGTTGTACTTGTCCTTAATAGCATTCTGCAAACTTGCAGCATCTGGGAGGTAGAATCACTCAGTACAATATTCAATCGAGATATCCATACAAGGTTGCTCCTTGCTTGCAAACGGAAGGCGTGTCCCCCACTGCGTGGGTACACGCCATTCTAGCCACTTTCCTCAAGGCCGTCAAGCGATGCAAGCCCGACACGAGGCTCAGCCCTACGTCGCCTCTGGGGGCGATAGACGTGTGTGCTCTGGCCGAAGAACACCTCGGCAGCTTCCATCAGGGTTTCTGAGAGGGTTGGATGCGGATGGATCGAGAGCGCTAGGTCAGAAGCCAGGGTAGCCATTTCAACGGCGAGCACACCTTCGGCAATGAGCTCACCTGCCCCGCTGCCAGCAATGCCCACCCCTAGTATCCGGGTGGTGGATGGCTCAAGGATAAGTTTGGTGACGCCATCGTTGCGATCGAGCGTCGTAGCCCTGCCGGAGGCCCCCCAGGGAAAGCGGGCCACCTCAATGGCACGTCCCTCCTGCTTGGCCTGGGCCTCGGTCAGACCACACCAGGCAATCTCCGGGTCGGTGAACACGACTGCAGGGATCGCGTGCGGCTCAAACGCCACCTTGTGTCCAGCAATGGCTCGTACGGCGGCCCGACCTTCGTGGGAGGCTTTGTGGGCGAGCATCGGTTCGCCAGCCACGTCCCCAACGGCATAGATGGTCGGCTCAGAGGTGCGACACTGTGCATCGACCGTAATAAATCCGCCTGGTGTAATCTCGACGCGGGTGTTCTCAAGGCCCAGACCCTGGGCATTCGGACGACGACCCACGGCGACTAAAACTTTGTCAAAGACCTGCTGCGACTCCTGCACCTCAGGGCCTTCAAAAGTGACGCGGATGCCGTTGGGCTCTTCGCGCATGGCAACCACCGTTGTATTGAGCATGATCGCAGCCATAGACTGCTTGAGACGCGCAGAGAGGAGGTTGACTAAGTCACGGTCTACTCCTGGCAACAGTCCCGAGGTCATCTCCACGACCGAGACCGCGGTGCCTAGGGCGGCGTAGACCGAGCCCATCTCCAGGCCAATGTAGCCTCCCCCAATCACCAGCAACGTCCGCGGAATGTCAGAGAGAGCAAGGGCGCTGGTGGAATCGAGGAGGCGCGGGGAGTCGAGCAGCAGGTGAGAGAGGGTGATGGGGTACGACCCAGTAGCCACAATGGCATGCGCGAACGTGAGGCGTTGTTCCTCCCCTTGAGTTGTCTGGACGCTCAGCGTGGTCGCATCCACAAAGGTGGCACGGCCCTGCACAAAGGTGACACCGCGGCGTTTACACAGGTCGCCCAGGCCACCCGTGAGTTTCCGGACGACCCCTTCTTTCCAGGTACGTAGCTTCCCGACGTCAATGGTAGGTTCCGCAAAGGTGACGCCCCAGTTAGTCGCCTGGCGCGCGTCCTCGAGGACTTTGGCAACGTGCAGTAGAGCTTTAGAGGGAATACAACCACGGTAGAGGCAGACCCCCCCAGGATTTGGTTCCGGGTCAATGAGGGTGACCTGCATCCCCAGATCGGCAGCCAGGAAGGCGGCCGCATAGCCTCCAGGGCCGCCCCCGATGATGGCCAGTTGCGTAGCTTGTGGTGGCATGTGTGTTCAGCCCTCCAGGGCGAGCAGAAAGGGTTGCTGCAGCGCCTCGACCACCCAGCGAAGAAAGCGCACGCCATCGGCACCATCAATGAGGCGATGGTCATACGACAAGGCCAGGGGTAACATGAGGCGTGGCGTAAACTGCCCGGTGCTGTCGTTGTACACAGGCTCTATGCTGCTTCGAGCCAGACCGAGAATCGCCACCTCGGGGGCATTGATGATCGGGGTAAAATTGGTCCCACCCAGGCCACCTAGATTGGTGATGGTAAACGTGCCACCTTGCATCTCCTCCAGCGTAGTTTTACGGCTCCTGGCACGTTCAGCGAGCTGGGTGAGTTCCACAGATAACGCCAGAATATTTTTCTGGTCAACATGACGGATAACAGGAACCAGCAGCCCGCGATCGGTGTCCACCGCTACACCGATATGGTAGTACGTTTTGTGGATGACCTCGTAAGTGGTCATATCAACGCTAGCGTTAAATTGTGGGAAACGTTTCAAGGCTGCGGCGACGACTTTGAGGACGATCGCTGTTATCGTGAGCTTCCCCCCCGCGCTCTGCGCGCGCTGCGCATCATAGCGCTGCCGCAACTGCTCTAAGTCCGTAATGTCAGCCTTATCAAACTGGGTCACGTGCGGAATGGTTACCCAGGATTGCGTCATACGCTCTGCGGTTGCACGACGCACATTACTCATGGGCTGACGCTCTATTGCTCCCCATTTGGTGAAATCCGGTAACGTCACAGAAGGCAAGGCACCGCGGAATTGCTGGCTGGCCGGTCTGGCGTGTAAGTCACGCGCATAGCGCTTGACGTCCTCAAGGGAAATACGGCCCCCAGCCCCAGAGCCCTGGACTTGATTGATGTCTACGCCAATTTCGCGTGCCAGCTGTCGTACGGACGGTGCTGCTGGCACTGCAAGACGCGGTGGCTCGGGCAGTGGCTCAGGAGCAGGGGACGCAGCAGTGCGAGACTGGACTGGAGGCATTGGAGCAGTGTAGGCAGGAGGCTCTGGCGGCCTGGGCACCACTTTATCTGTGGCCGTCTTGTTCTCGCCATGCTCCGCGGGAGGCAGTGACACGGTGGCAGGGGTAGGAGGGCGAGGAACCTGTGCTGCTGCTGCCGTGGAGGCTGGCGTTTCGACTGTCAAGAGTAATTGCCCGACCGCGGCTTTGTCACCAGCCTGCACATGAATAGCCTTGACTGTACCGCTCACCGGCGCTGGCACTTCGACGACGGCCTTGTCGGTTTCCAGCTCGAGTACCGGTTGCTCTTCGGTGATGCTCTCCCCCACGCTTACCAGGACCTGCACTACGTCACCTGCCTCCATCCCCTCCCCCAACTCGGGCAGTACAAACTCGAACGTTGCCATCGCGTGTCCCTTCCCTCTACGCCCGCATGGGGTTGACTTTATCTGGGCGAATCGCTAACTCACGCATGGCTTGTCGCACTACCTCATGAGGCAGGCCGTCATCCCGTGCTAAGGCACTCAAGGTGGCAAACACGATGTGCCGGGCATCGACTTCAAAAAAGTCCCGCAAGGCGCCCCGTCCGTCACTTCTCCCGAAGCCATCCGTGCCTAAAGACACGAGTGGTCTGGGGAACCAACGCGCCACCGAATCTGGCAGGGTTTTGACGTAGTCGGAGGCAGCGACAAAGACGCCTGGAGCATCGGCCAGACACTGGCTGAGATAACTCTGGCGTGGAGGATCGAGAGGGTGGAGCATATTCCAGCGGTCGACTTCCAGCCCATCGGTACGCAGGGCCTTGTAGCTCGTGATACTCCAGACATCCGCCGCGACGTTGCGCTCGGCCAGCATCGCCTGCGCCTTTAAGACTTCATTCATGATCGCACCGCTCCCAAACAACTGGGCACGCCACGGGGCACCCGTCAGCTCCGATGCCTTGTACTTGTACATGCCTTTGAGAATGCCCTCTTTGGTATCACCATTCACAGGCATGGGGGGCATCACGTAATTCTGGTTGCCCACCGTCAAATAATAGAAGACATCTTCCTGGGCTTCATACATGCGATAGATGCCATCCCGTATGATCACGGCCAATTCATAGGCGAAGGCAGGATCGTACGCCATGAGTGTGGGGATGGGATAGGCTAGCAAGTGACTATGGCCGTCCTGATGCTGGAGCCCTTCACCGGCAAGCGTCGTGCGGCCAGCCGTGGCCCCCAGCAGAAAACCGCGGCAGCGCATATCCGCCGCCGCCCAAATCAGATCACCAATGCGCTGAAAGCCAAACATGGAGTAGTAAATAAAGAAAGGAATCGTGTTAATCCCATGCGTTGCATAGGCTGTACCGGCGGCGATGAGCGACGCCATCGACCCGGCTTCGGTAATGCCTTCCTCGAGGAGCTGGCCGTCGGTCGCTTCCTTGTAATAGATCAGAGTGTCACGATCTACAGGCTCGTACAACTGGCCAACGTGCGAGTAGATGCCACATTGGCGGAATAACGCTTCCATACCGAACGTGCGCGCTTCGTCGGGGACGATGGGCACGATCAGCTTGCCAATCTCCTTGTCACGCAGGAGTTTTGAGAGCACACGGACAAACGCCATGGTCGTGGAAATCGGCCGGTCGCCACTGCCCTGATAAAATTCTTCAAATAACGTCTCCGACGGCGTGTGCAGCGGTGACGCCGTGACACTGCGGCTCGGCACATACCCGCCGAGGCGCTGCCGATGTTCGTGCAAGTATTGGATTTCTGGGCTTTCATCAGGTGGCCGATAAAATGGTGCATCGGCCAGCTCAGCATCCGAGATGGGAATGCCAAAGCGGGCGCGGAACTCCCGCAGTTCCTCATCGTTGAGCAGCTTCTGCTTGTGAGTGACATTCCTCCCCTCACCACTTTCCCCAAGCCCATAGCCCTTGATGGTTTTGGCCAGGATGACTGTTGGTGCGCCACGGTGCTCAACCGCCACTTTGTATGCCGCATAGACTTTTTCAGGGTCGTGTCCACCACGCCGCATTTTGCGGAGCTGCTCATCGGAGAGGTGACTGAACAGCTCCCGCAGGCGCGGATCATTACCGCACACATGCTCGCGGATGTAGGCGCCATCAGCGACCGTGAATTTTTGGTATTCTCCATCGACGATTTCGCCCATACGCCGTACCAGGATGCCGTCGTGGTCCTTGGCCAGCAGTGGGTCCCAATCGTCGCCCCAGATCACCTTGATGACATTCCAGCCAGCGCCGCGGAACACCGCCTCGAGTTCCTGGATAATTTTGCCGTTGCCACGCACTGGACCGTCCAGGCGTTGCAGATTACAGTTAATGACGAAAATTAAGTTATCCAGACGCTCGCGCGCCGCCAGACTGATGGCGCCAAGTGCCTCTGGTTCATCCGTCTCGCCATCGCCCAAAAAGGCCCAGACCTTGGCTGCTGGCTCTTGGAGCAGGAGCCCCCGATCTTCGAGGTAGCGGTTAAAACGGGCCTGGTAAATACTCATGATGGGTCCTAGACCCATCGAAACAGTGGGAAATTCCCAGAAATCTGGCATCAACCAGGGATGCGGATAGGACGATAGCCCTCCACCAGGTTCGAGTTCATTACGGAAATTTTCCAATTGTTCCTGCGTCAAGCGCCCTTCGAGAAAAGCCCGTGCGTACATGCCAGGCGACGCATGCCCTTGAAAGTAGACCTGGTCGCCTCGCTGCCCGGCGCCTTTCCCCCGGATGAAGTGGTTTAACGCTACTTCATAGAGGGTTGCTGCGGAGGCGTACGTCGAGATATGCCCCCCGATATCGCGATCGGCCCGGTTGGCGCGTACCACCATGGCCATGGCATTCCAGCGTACCAGGCTTTTCAGGCGCCGTTCGATTTCGCGACTACCCGGAAAGGGGGGCTGTTTATCCACCGGAATAGTATTGATATAAGGTGTGTTGGCCGAAAACGGCAGGTCCACACCAGCTTGCTGGGCATGTACCTGGAGGTGCTGCAACAAGCGTTTGACGTGTTCCGGTCCCCCATGCTGCAGCACATAATCCAGAGAATCGAGCCATTCCTGTATTTCTACGGCGTCCAGCTCAGCAATGACGTCGTCTTGATCTACTCTATCACTCATCTTGGTGCGTTTCCTTGTACAGAGCGGTCTTGCTCCTGGCTGCGGATCGAATGTCACTGTCGGTCTCGGGTGCCCTGCTTCAACTCAATGTATATTAATGCCATACTATAGCTCCGCTGTCCATGTCAGAGCACCTGCAGTCCAGCGTCGCCATACTTGGCTCTGGCGTCCCCTTCCCTCGTTATCGTTATAGGAGTATAATGCGGGTGATATTGTCTCCTCAGGCGTCCAAGGAGGGTGCGCTATGCAGCATCTTGAAGTGACAGTCGGCATCGGTGGGGCCGCCGGTGATGGGTCTGGGGCCACCGGTGATAACCTGGCGAAAGTCTGCTCCCGGCTGGGATTGCACGTTTTCGCCTACAACAGCTATCAGTCCCTCGTGCGGGGGGGACACGTGTGGCTTCGCCTGCGCATTGGCGCGCAGAAAGTGATGACGCACGGTGACGACCTCAATCTGCTGATCGGGCTCAATCAGGATACGCTCGATCGGCATGCGCGCGAAGTAGTGCCCGGGGGCGGCATTCTCTATAACGAGCGGCTCAAGGTAGTGCAGGACGACTTGCAGCCCGGAGTGCAGCTCTATCCCTTGCCGATCAGGGAACTCTTGCAGCCCTTTGGCCGTCAGACGGTGCTGCAGAATACCATTGCCCTGGGGGGCCTCTTCTGGCTGCTGAGCTTGGATCTCGACGTCCTGGAAGGCGCGATCCAGGAGCTCTTTGGAGGCCGCCGCAAGAGTGACGAGATTGTGGCGTCTAACGTGGGGGCGGCACGGGCCGGCTACCAGTCCGTGCGCGAGCGCTACCCTGCCCTGGGCTATGGCTGGCAGTTCACCGGCAAACAGCGTATGGTCGTCTCCGGTAACGAGATGTTCGGCCTGGGCGCGCTCGCCGCTGGCTGCAAGTTTTACGCCGCCTATCCCATGGCACCATCGACGGCCGTTTTACACTGGCTGGCGCGGCATGCCGCTAGCCATGACATTGTAGTGAAGCAGTGCGAGGATGAAATTGCCGTGCTCAACATGGCTATCGGTGCGGCTCATGTTGGCGTGCGGGCCATGTGCGCCACCTCTGGTGGCGGTTTTTCGCTGATGACGGAAGCGGTGGGTTTGGCCGGTATGACCGAAACTCCGGTGGTGGTCATCGATGTGCAGCGCGGTGGCCCTTCAACCGGATTGCCTACGAAGACCGAACAGGCCGACTTGAATCAGTTGTTCGGTGCCTCACAAGGCGACTATCCGCGTGCTATCCTGGCGCCAACCGACGTGGTAGACTGCTTCAACACCGTTGTTGAGGCCTTTAATTTGGCCGAGAAGTACCAGTGCCCGGTGCTCATTGCCTCCGATCTGCTGCTCTCCGAGCATCGTGAATCGGCTGACCCCGAGGACTTCAATTTCGATATGCCGATCGACCGTGGTGCCCTGGTCACCAACGGCGTCACCAACGGCGAGTACAAACGCTTTGCCTTGACCCCTTCAGGTGTCTCGCCCCGAGTCTTGCCGGGCACTGAGGGCACGGCGTACGTCGCGGCCAGCGACGAGCACGATGAGACTGGCGTGCTGATCAGCGATGAGTTCACCAACCCGGAAATGCGGGTGCTCATGATGGACAAGCGTATGCGCAAGATGGAGGGACTGCTCAAAGACTGCCCACCGCCACAACTGTTTGGCCCGGCCAACGCCGACGTGACGCTGATCGGCTGGGGCTCTACCAAGGGTGTCATCCGTGAGGCCATAGCGGCGCTGGCTGAAGAGGGCATCACGGCGAATAACCTGCAGATCAGGTACCTGGTCCCATTCCACGAACCCGAGGTGCGAGACATCTTGCAGGCGAGCCAGCGTACGCTGGTGGTGGAAAATAACTACACTGGCCAACTGGCACGCCATATTCGGGCCGAAACGGGCTTTACGGTAGATGGGAAAATTCTCAAGTATGACGGGGAGCCCTTTGAGCCCCACCACATCGTCGCACGCGTAAAGGAGATACTCCATGGCAACAGTCGTTGAACTACCACTCGAAACCTATAAGGGCCCCGTCGATCCCGATTGGTGCCCCGGGTGTGGAGACTTTGGCGTCTTGCGCACCCTGCAACGAGCAGCGGGTAAGCTGGGGATCCATCCTAAAGACCTGATGGTGGTCTCTGGTATTGGCTGCTCGTCAAACTTGCCCGGCTACATCCACGCCTACGGCTTCCACGGCTTGCACGGCCGCGCTCTGGCGCAGGCCACTGGCATGAAGCTCGGCAACCACGACCTGCACGTGGTGATCACCGGTGGTGATGGTGACGGCTATGGCATTGGTATCCAGCATTTTATCCACTCGATGCGCCGTAACATCGATCTCACCTATGTAGTTATGAACAATCAGATCTACGGCCTGACCACTGGCCAGGCATCGCCGACCACAGAACGGGGCGAATGGACCAAATCGACCCCTGGCGGTTGCCCGGAAGATGATCTCAATCCACTTGCCATGGCGCTGATCGCTGGCGCCACCTATGTGGCGCGCGGCTCTTCCGCTGAGCAGGAGCACCTCACCAATCTCATCGCCCAGGGCATACAGCACAAGGGCTTTGCCCTTATCGACGTGTTCAGTCCCTGCGTCACCTACAATAAACACAACACCCATCAGTGGTTCAAGGAACGTGTCTACAAGCTGGAAGAGACCGATTACGATCCTACAGACTACGATCGGGCCCTGGTGAAGGTGCGCGAATGGGGCGACCAGATCCCCATTGGCCTGTGCTATCAGACGAGCCGGCCGACGTATGAGGACGGCGAACCGGCCCTCAAGAAAGGACCGCTCGTCCACCACAAGCTTGGTCTGACGCCAGAACAACGCCGGACCTTGCTGCAAGAGTTTATGTAAGTGTCGTGTATAGGAAATTCACACGCTATTATGCCCCAGCGCCCTCGGGAGTGCGCCCCTGGAACAGCCTTGGCATGCGACGAACGAGACCTGCCAGCGACTGGACAGTGCCGTGCAGTCAGTACCTGGCTGGGGCAGAAGCGCTGCTCGCAAGCAAGGCAAGGGGACACCCTACCCCGCCAAACTGGCAGGGCAATCGTGGGAGGCAGGGCTAGCTTCTGATGTAGTGTTCGAGCTGTTCGATGATGAACTGCTGTTCGACAATAATCGTCTTGACGAGATCGCCAATCGAGATGATGCCGACCAACCGCTCGCGATCCATGACAGGCAAGTGGCGAATCCGCCTCTCGGTTACGATGCTCATGCATTCCTCAATGCTCTGGTCTAGGCGGACATAGATCACGTCAGGTGTCATGATGTCTCGGACCGCGGTCTCGCGGTCCGAACGGCCCTTAAGAGTGACTTTGCGGGCGTAATCCCGTTCTGAGATAATGCCGACGACAGCATCACCCTCCAGTACGACGAGTGCTCCCACTTCTCTCTCCGCCATCTGCTGGATGGCCGCAAACACGGACTCTTGGGGATGAATGGACCAGACTGCATACCCTTTTGTGTCCAGAATCTGCTTGATCGTTGTCATTGGCATTCCCCTCTCCCTCACGGCCCACGCTAGGCGTGCCCGGCCGTCTGCGCGTTACTCTTTATGTCACCGCGTGCAGTCCGTAATGCTCTATCTGCGCGTCAAACTCCTGGAAGACCCTCTCGCGCAACGTATGCCAGAACTCTGGGGTAATAAAGTGCGGCAGTTGAACGTGCAGATTGTGCTCGTAGGTGCGTTCTGGCAGCACATAGTCGTCCAGCGTGGTGCCTTGCTTACGCTCCAGTAACAGTCCACGCAGATAGGTGCGCTGGGTGGCATGCTGCATCTCTTCGCTACTCACCTCAATGCCGTAGAGCTCCCGCAAAGCCGGGGTAATGACGCGATCGGGTGTACCAGCAAATTTACATAAGCCAATGAGGTCGTCACGTGTGTAATAAATGCCCCGATTGACGATGGCATCCACCCAGTAGTCGAGATCCGTCTTGCCCTCAAAGACGAGAAACAAAAATGTGCGCATGGACATATGGCCACCAGCCAGCGCAAACGGGTAGCCAGGATTCGTCTCAGGCAAATAGGCGGGCAACTCGAGGCCCTTGCAGTGCATGGCATACGACGTCTCTCCCAAGGACTCGGCAAGGCGCTTGACACCCTGACCGAGTTCTGGGAGTTGACCAGCCGCCGCCGCCTTGATGAGGCGACAGGCGCCAGCAAAATCCCCAAACGTCACCCCCTCCAAAATCGGCAGCTGCGGATGCAGGCGATTATAATCCATCACATAGCCCAGGGTCACCCCGAGGCTAATAGAGTCAAACCCCAACTGATCGACTAACTCGACGATCTCTAACGCCTCTTGTTGATCGTAAATCCCCAGGTTAATGGTCAGGAGATCCAGGGGCTCATAATCGAACTTGGTGAAAAACTTGCCAGCCTTCCGCCGACCATTTTCTTCTTTCACCTCATAGATATTCTTATGACAGGCGATGCCGCACTGGAAGCACGATTCATCCTTAATGACATAGGGCTCCTCCATCGCCGCGCGGTAGAGTAACGACGGCAGGTCGTCGCCCTGCGGCCAGAAATTCATTTCAGGCAGCGCACCAACGGGATGCAGGCCGGCGACGTTGCGCCAGGTGCCACCGGCACCATTGCCCTTCTTCGGGTCGCGGTAATTGCGCGAGCCTTCACCACGGCTGATCTCCTTATTGGCTGCAAGCAGTGCCGGGGACAACTTGGCGCGCTTTGGGATGGGGGCCTGGGCGACGATGGCCAGCAGCTGCTTCGAACCCATAATACTGCCCATCCCACCACGGCCGGCAAAGCGCGGTTTGCACTCTCGCGTCTCGATCTCATTGCCCGTGCTGCAGGCAATAGCGGCATAGGCATTCTGCTGCCAATGCTCGCCAGCCGGCCCTAGGGCGGCCACATGCGAGCCAGGATGCCGATCCGTCAGACACATAATCTTCTCATGTGTGGTCTGACCCAGCACATCCCTAGCATCTTCAAGGGATAGGCGCAGTGTGTCGCCGTCCTTGTGGATGAGGAGATAGACCGGACGCTCGGCGCGTCCTAGAAAGATGACCTCATCGATCCCCGCGGACAGCAGACGCGTGCCAAAATCCCCGGACGCGGTGGACCACATGGCCAGAGGACGACCATTCTGTGCGACTTTCAGCGGGCTGTAGGCCGAGAAGAAAGTCCGCAGGCCTGTCATCATTTCCGTGCCCGAAAAGATCCCGAGGTTCATGATCAAAGGTGACGAGGGGGCAAAGGCGTCTGTCACCTCATACGCACCGAGCAGTTTGAAGGAACGTCCAATGCCACCGAGAAAGTCTTCAAAGTCTTGGCAAAAGACACTCTCTTGATGGATATCCCCACGTCCCAAGTCAATCGTGACCCGACGAAATTGATAGTCGGCGGGCTGCTTCATGTCACTGGTGACCGTAGTCCACATGGTATATCATTCTCCCTCACATGAGCAGATGGCCTAGCGTGCCGTGCCTGGCTAGTCTTTTGTACTCTTTCTCCCTGCTCTAGTCAATATGGTGTGTGGACTGCAGGTCTCCCCAAGACCTGATAGTACCGACCATGGCAAGCTTCCTGCTGTGGAGTGTCATAGCCTTGGCACAGCAACAAGAGCCCATCGGGCAGGGCGCTACCCTACAAGGGCAGGCCACCGTGCAGCATGCTGGTGGCACACAGGCCGTGCCACTCAGCAGCCAGAATGCGGTCTACCGCGAAGATATCATCCAGACGTTGAAGGCGTCGAAAATTAAACTCGTCCTCCTTGAGGGAACGGAATTGACCCTCAGTGAACGCGGGACGATGACGCTCTCAAAGTTCGTTTACACGCCCTAGGATTTCCGATAACAAGACCTCTCGCTCCGTTTTACGGGTATGTGCAGCATACGCACCATAACCGCAGGGCGTGCTAGCGTAGGCTCATGCTCCCCACACAGAGCAGAGAAACTGTCATTCTGGGGCTGGAGAAGTTGCTAGAGCACATAGCGCTTTATAAAAAAGTTACAATATATACGGAGAATAATCTCTAGGACTCTATGACGCGTCGGAATGCCCTAGTGATCGTTACAGCGATGGAAGAATGACGAATCGTATCCCAAATATAAAAACATCAATGTGGCGTATGCTATTGAATTTTATGTAATTTCCTGGAAAAATTCCTCTTTGAAAACCTCGCATTTCTTTTCAAAATGAAGTCGTCAAGGGTCTTTTCAAAATATCTCAAAATGTGTTCGCAATTCAATCAAGTCTTTGATAGGATTTAGAGACCTCACATCTCATCCTAGGTACAGTTGTATATCCCTTATTTAGTACACATAGATATATAGAAAGGCAAGACAGTATGGAAATTATAGTGCTAAAGACTTAAAGGGAGCAGAGCCTGTTTATTTACTATCCTAACTATACTCTCATACAATCAGTTGCAGCTGCTTAGGATGAGATGATGATACGTATTTGCAACTCAGAATCGACACTGTAGAGCCATAACGCGAAGCTTTAGGCTGCTTTACGCGTCTTTGCCATCCTGACTTTCACCTTATGCTCGACCTAGTTCGTCATGACCCGCAGCCGCAACGTATGCTGCAGCTGCAAGATACGCCGGGAGGTTCTAGGGACAATCGCGTGATGACACCCGCGGAACGCTTAGTGGTGAAGTCTAGGATAAGTTTAGGATCTATATATGCTATATTACAATATTCTATTATTTCTAGATATACTAATCATTCTCAGCACTGCGCACAAGGTCTTGTTCGCCAAAGTCGCCCGACAAACAAATACCAAAGAAGGCAGGAGCACAGCATCTATGCAGGAAAATAGTAAGGTCGAGTGGTCTAATTTGGGTAGTCTAACAGCTTCCTGGTTGGGTTTGTATAGCTACGACAAGCATCGTAGACCGGAAGCCCATGGACAAGAAAGCGAGCCGAGCAGATGCACAAAGTCATTGTGAAGGTCAAACTGTGTCGTGCCTTACTATGCTGTAGTCTCTTGCTCCCGCTTCTGTATTCTTGCTCTACACCGGTGGCGCCTTCTCTGACTGCCACACCCTCAGGAGAGGAAGAGGTCCCTTCTCAGGATTATATGATCGGCTCTGAGGACAGTGTGGAGGTGCAGGTGTGGAAAAATCCTGATTTATCCAGGACGGTGACGGTGCGTCCAGATGGCAAAATTTCTCTTCCACTCATCGGCGATGTGCAAGCGGCTGGGCAGAGCGCTGCACAACTTACTGAGGCAGTGACTGAAAAACTCAAGACCTACTATAAAGAACCTGCGCAGGTTACGGTCATTGTCCATCAAGTCAATAGCTATGCTATTTATGTTCTCGGAGAAGTCAAGGGGCAAGGCAAACAAGTGGTCAGATCTGGGACGACTTTTCTCCAAGCTATCTCTTTGGTAGGAGGTTTTACTCCATTTGCTTCCAAGAACAAAATCACGCTGCGCCGCAGGGACAGTGATGGCAAGGAAACGATTCTTCTCATACGTTATAAGGATGTCCTGGCTGGTCAGCGAGCCAATCTCATCTTAAAACCAGGTGATACCATTATAGTTCCGTAGAAAGTTCATAAACTATCGCCAAAAGCATGATTTGCACACCTTGGAAGATCTAAGCATAATGGATGTGTCCAAGAGAACTGTAAGTATAGCTCTACATCAGAAAGCTAATAATGTAGCGTTGCAAGATTATGTTGAGATCTTTTGGCGACGCAAATGGTGGTTGGTCATGCCTTTAGTGTTAGGAGTGGTGGCGGGTTATGTCGCATGCTTCTTTATCCCTCCAAGCTATCAATCTTCCATCTTGATCCTCATAGAACCGCACATAGCCCCGACATCGTATGTCACCCCGACCGTCCCTGGGACAGTGGATGACCACCTGCGGACGATAAGTCAGCAGATCAGAAGCCGGACCAATTTATCGAGGATGATCAAGGAATATAGCCTCTACAAACGAGAAGATGGTGCTTCTGCGAAACGCAATGACTTGCTGGGACGTGTGCAGGACAGTGTCAAGCAGATATTAGTACAATACGGTCTCTATAGAAAAGAGATATCTACACCACTAAATCAGGATGAAGTGCCCGAAGAGATTATCGATCGCATGAGAAAAGACATCGCACTGAAGGTCATAGGCAAAGAGGCTTTTTCGGTGACCTATAATGGCCAAAATCCCAATACCGTGATGCGTGTCACCAATGCCTTAGCTTTGCTGTTTATCGAAGAGAATCTGCAGACAAGAGAGCGACAAGCAGAGGAGACCTCAGAGTTTTTAGCGAGCCAGCTGGTAGAAGCAGAGAGAGAGTTACAGAAGCAGGAGCACAAGTTGAAAGAGCATCAGCAGCAACATCGAGGGGCGATGCCGGCGCAGCTCGATGCGAATCTCAGGACGCTGGATAGACTCCAGATAGACTTAAATGCTATTGATGACTCCATCAAGAGGGCTGAGCTGACCCAGGTAGAGGAGCGCAAGAACGCTGCAGAAGAACGGAGAGTACGGCAAGATCTTATGCCATTGCAGCCCACTGTCACTACCAGTGTTTTCCAGCCACAGTCACTGGATCTGAAGCCCCAAGTCCCTACAAAGTTGGAAGCCTTAAAGCAGGAACTAGCGAGACTGCGTGCGACGTTTAATGAAAATTATCCAGATATTATCTCTATCAAAAAACAAATCGAAGAGGTGAGCACAACCGCCCCGCAGCAGCCCGAACTGTCCACCCCATCTAGAGCCCCAGCGCCCGGGACTAATGCTGAGCTAGCGGCGCTGCCATCGCCTGCCGCAACATCTATTCCAACACCTGCTGCGACCAAGGAGGCGGCGTATCCTGCCCGTAAGGGTAGGATGCAGGGGACGGCTGTGGCAGCCTTGCCAGTGGTCAATGCTGCTGTCGAGCGTGAGCTCGCTACACTCCGGGCGAAACGTGAGAGAATCATCGCACAGATGCAAAAACTAGAAGAGTACGTTAATGCAACACCAGCCAATGGAGAAAAGCTCGCTGAACTCATGCGCGATCACAGCATATCTTTGAAAAACTACCAATCCATACTGGAAAAGAGCTCCCATGCCAAGAGCTCAGAAAATCTTGAGCAAGAACAGCAAAGTGAGCAGTTTCGCATCCTGGAGCCGGCAAATTTTCCCACTGAACCTGCTTGGCCTAATCGTCGCCTCGTCGTTGGTATTGGCGGTGCGCTCGGTGGGGGAGTCGGCATCGGGCTTATTCTCCTGTTGCATTACTTTCATCCAGTCTTGGACAGGCCAGAAGATATCTATGGGACGTTTGGTATCCCTGTTTTGTTAACCATTCCGAGGTATCATACTGATTTCGGTAAAAACCATCGTCTCCTTGTATTGCAAGAATCTGATGCATTCCTCGCGGAACAATACCGTATCCTGTATACCAAAATTAATGCTTTAAGCAAAGGGAACGCCCATAAAATCTTTGCTATGACGAGTGCCTTGCAAAACGAGGGCAAAACCGTAACGGTGCTCAATTTGGCAGTGGTTATGGCCAAAGATTTCGGGCAAAAGACCCTTGTGCTTGAAGGGGATTTCCGCAGACCAAGCATTGCGCTGTATTTGAACGTAGACCTGGAGGAGGGGTTAGTCGATATCCTATCGAGTAAGTCTGACCTCCCCTCGACCATGGTGCCTGTCGCCAATGCTCTGGTGCCCTTTGCCGATGACAATCTCGCTGTGCTCCCAGCAGGACACAGGACACAGGGTTCAACAAGTCTCTTGAGTTCGCCCCGCATGCGAGCTCTGTTTGACGTCTTACGTGAGCAGTACGATTTCATTCTTGTTGATTCCCCACCGATTCTGCCATTGTCCGATATGAATTTCTTCGAGGAAGTCGTCGATGGCATTATTATGCTTGTAAGAGCAGAAAGTACGACAAGAGATATGGTCACGAAAGCTCTTGATACCTTGGGGACCGACAAAGTGCTCGGCATCGTCCTCAACGATGTGCGCCAAGCCCCATTCTCGTATTATCGATACAATGACAAGTATGACTACAAACCAAACACGAATTGATCCCTCTCTTCCCTGGAGTACAACTATGCTCAATGCGTTAACCATCGACGTCGAAGATTATTACCATGTGTCAGCTTTTGAAGCGGTCGTGCCCTTTGCGGACTGGGAACGCTATGAAAGTCGCGTCGAAAAGAATACGCATCGTATCCTGGACCTGTTGGATGCTCACACGACAAAAGCTACGTTCTTTGTGTTGGGCTGGGTGGTGGAACGGCATCCCGAATTGATTCGTACGCTTGTCGCGCGTGGCCATGAAGTGGCCTCGCACGGTTACGCGCACCGGCGCGTGTACACGCAGACCCCCGAGCAGTTTCGTACGGAGACGCAGCGCTCGAAGCGCCTGCTGGAAGACACGCTTGGTCAACCCATCCGCGGCTACCGCGCGGCGAGTTACTCGATCACCGTACAAAGTCTCTGGGCTCTGGATGTGCTCAGGGAAGAAGGCTTTATGTATGACTCGAGTATCTTCCCCATCCGGCACGACCTCTATGGCATTCCGAGTCACCCGCGGTTTTGCTATGTGATCCCTGCACCGAGCGGTGCTCCCCTGGTTGAATTTCCGCTGTCGACGCTCCGCCTCGGGGGTACCAATTTCCCTATCGCTGGCGGTGGGTATCTGCGTCTCTTCCCCTATGCCTATACCCGTTGGGGCATCAGGTATCTTAATAGGCGAGAGGGCCAGCCAGCTGTCGTATATCTGCATCCGTGGGAGTTGGATCCAGAGCAACCACGCCTACCCGCGGGGAAACTTTCTCGGTTTCGGCACTATACGAACCTTCATAGGATGGAAGAGCGCTTCGTGCGTTTGCTCCAGGACTTCTCCTTTGGTACTATGTCAGAAGTCTTGCAAACCCGTGGACTGCTCAGTGCCGTACGCTATGCTTCATGAGGGTGCTCTTGCCTCGCAGCGCGGTCTTCTCGCTTGACCCGCTCTCAGCATCGCTATAATGCAAACCCAACGGATGCCTTTTTGTGTACTATTTCTCATCGAGCATGGCATTAAGATCATATCTGGGAGGGTGGGGTGGAATTCCACGTGTTGGGTCTCACGTCCTCGGTAAGCATGCCAGCTTTCCATGGTAACCAGGGGGTGTCGCATGCATTTCAATGCAGAAGACTTTCATGTACTAAGGCAAGTGCAAACCCATTCTATCCATCAACGGCAACATAAGGTGAGCGTTGCGGACTTCATGGATGTGGCTGCCTGGCAGACCCAACCCGCCCTCCGCCTGTTGTTTCCACAGATTCTCAAAGGGAAAGACATCCTATCCGTTGTGGATGGCTTTGTAGCAGCACATCGGCGTGGTCGAGCTATCATTTTCGCGATCGGTGCCCACGTGATTAAGTGTGGGCTGAGCCCTCTCCTCATCGAGATGATGCGCCGTGGATGGTTACAGGGCCTGGTCCTCAATGGGGCGGGTGCCATCCATGATCTCGAAGTTGCACTCATCGGTATGACCTCTGAAGATGTGGCTCAGAACCTGAGCTCTGGACAGTTTGGGATGGTTGAAGAGACACCTCACTTGATCAACAAGGCTCTGCAGGAGTTTGAGGGCGAGCATGTCGGGATGGGAACTGCTTTGGGAAAGGCGATTGCGCAGGGTGCTTTTCCCTATGGACAATATAGTCTCTTGGCCGCGGCTTACACCTATCAAGTACCACTCACAGTGCATGTGGCCATTGGGGCTGATACCATTCATATGCACCCGACGACTGATGGGGCTCTCCTCGGGCAAGCCACTTATCGAGATTTTCAACGTTTGACTCTATTACTGCGCGAGTTGCACGATGGGGGTTGTTATTGGAATATTGGCTCGGCGGTCTTGTTACCAGAAGTCTTTCTCAAGGCCCTCACCCTCTGTCGCAATGTTGGTTATCCGGTGGAACGTTTTCTCACCGTGAATTTGGATATGATCCAACACTATCGCCCTGAGTACAATGTCGTGCAGCGTCCCACGCAGCATGGGGGGGCTGGCTATACCCTCATCGGACACCACGAAATCATGCTCCCCCTGCTCTATGCGATGATCCTAGAGACTTTAGAGCATATCCAGAGAGTGGGCTAAGGAAGGTGACATGTCATGGAGGCATTGCTCGACAGTTGCTTGCAACGACGCCGGCCAACTGTTTTGGTGGTCGGCGACATCATGTGTGATACCTACCTGTGGGGGAAGGTGAGCCGTATTTCACCTGAAGCTCCAGTGCCTATCTTTGAGAGCACAGAGCGACGTCAAGTGCTGGGGGGAGCTGCCAATGTCGCGGCGAATCTCCGGGCCCTGGGATGTGAGGTGCGGTTGCTCGGTGTAATTGGTGCTGATGCTACTGGGCGTTGCGTCCGAGAGCAGCTGTACGAACAGGGGATTGCCGATACATGGATCGTGCAGGACGTCACCCGTCCGACCACGGAGAAAACACGGCTCATCGCCAGTCAACAGCAGCTCTTACGTCTGGACTATGAAAGCCAGGCTCTCTTGTCGCCCTCTTTAGTCTCGCAGGTATTGCAGTCCGTAGAGCCTCTCATGCGAGATATCGACGGTGTGGTGTGCTCCGACTACCAGAAAGGGGTCTGCACTCCTGCGCTTCTAGCGCCACTGTTCACGATGGCCCGTGCTGCTGGTCATCCGATCTTTGTCGACCCCAAAGCGCAAGACTTCTCACACTACCGTGGAGCCACGGTATTAAAGCCCAATCTTGAGGAGGTCCAACGCGCCAGTGGGATGCTGGTGAGTGATGAGATGGCCTTAGCAGCAGCGGCAGAGAGGCTCTTGCAGCAGAGCCAGGCACAGGCCCTGCTCGTGACGCGCGGCAAGGATGGCATGACGCTATTTCAGCCTCCACAGGCACCAGTCCATATCCCTACCCGTTCCCGGGAGGTGTTCGATGTGACCGGCGCCGGAGATACGGTCATGGCGACCTTCAGCATGGCCGTGCTCTGTGGACTCCCATTGGTCGATGCTGCCCATCTGGCAAATGTCGCTGCTGGTATTGTCGTCGGCAAGCTGGGGACTGCTACGGTCACCCCCGAGGAGCTCCGGACAACGCTCCGCGCTGGGGAGGCCTTCAGCGAGCGCAAAGTGCTGCAGCGTGGCGAGTTAGCTGTTGCCTTGCAGCATCGTCGCCAGCAGGGAGCACGGATCGTTTTCACGAATGGCTGTTTTGACCTCTTGCATGTGGGACATATCCAATACCTCCAGCAGGCGCGGACTATGGGAGAATGTCTCGTTGTAGCGCTTAATGATGATTCGTCGGTACGCCTGCTGAAAGGTGAGAAACGGCCCTTGCTTCCCCAGGACGAAAGGGCACGTCTATTGGCGGCTCTCGCATGCGTAGACTACGTCACGATTTTCAGCGAAGCAACACCATTGGCGCTTATCGAGTTCTTACGGCCGCATATTCTCGTCAAAGGCGGGGATTATACGCTCGACACCGTGGTAGGCAGAAAGGAAGTGGAAGCCTATGGTGGCGAGGTACGTCTCGTACCCTATATGTCTGGGGTGTCGACCACTCGTATCATCGACAGTGTCATTGCGCGTTATGGTGCGGACGGCGATCATGAGTAGCCCTGCACTTAACGATACTGGTGGCGAATGCAGATTGCGGCTTTGGCCAGCGCGGCCAAGGCTGATGTGCGGGATACTACCCACGGTCTCGCCTTGCTCCAAGCAGCCAAGCACACCAGGTTGATGGCCATGGCGCTCCTGATATACTGCCGAGGCATGGTAGCGTGTGCACGCTACTGTGACTGCCGCCAACCACCAGCCTGCGGCCCTTGGGCCTGGTGCCCTGCGATGCCTGTGCGTGGCGCCTCGCGCGTTTGCCCCTCCCTGGGCGATACCCGCTGGCGCGCCCCAGGTCAGACCTCAGAGGAGGCGCTGGGTTGGCCATGCAAGGGGCGTGGTCCTGCCGCGTGCCTGCGGCTCTCCCCCCCACTGCCCTGACCCGTTCGGCGGCCCAACAGCCAGAGCCCTGCGGCAGGCCGGCTTGGTCCGGGCTCACGGGCCCAGACGCGCCGGCTTGGGCCCCGGGGGCAGGGGGCGCATGGCAGTGGGGCTGGGGGCGCGCCCGCCGCGTGCGCGCCACCGTGCATCCAACTCGTCCCGCATCTAGGGAGCCTATCCACCCGCCCTCAGGCGGCTCCGGCACGCGCGCCTCTCGTCCTCATTAGAGCTACATACGGAGGCCATCTCTGGCAAAAGGCCATGCGCCTGGCACAACATGTGGGTTACATTATCAGCCAAAAAGAGGTATGCTGGTGAGTGCACTGCGATGGCAGGTGACGTATATGACGTGCCACCATGCGACACACGAGGCCAAAGCATCTACAGAGCACGACAGGACCACTATGCATCTTCCCGAGATCGTATGTCCTTACCATCAAGGCATGCTGAGGGCTATGAGTTCTCGAGTATGCTTTCTTCAACGTACCCTGTACATTGCTGTTCTCTCTCTTACCCTCACATTGACGATTATGGTCGGATGTCTCTATGCTCAGGTCCCACAGCCTAGTAGTGAACTCGCTCCAGCCCCTACCGCCCCAGGTCCTTTAGAAACACTCCCATCTCCTCAGGAGCAACTGCTGGCCCCAGTACCGCAGCAGTTCAATTGGCTGGAACGAGAAGTGCCGCCGAATCCTTTACTTGAGTCGTTACTCAGCTTGCGGGCACCAGGAGGTCTCACGGTGTCGACGTCGCTTACGGAAGAGGGGTCAGATAACTTTGACCACACACCGGGCAGCCATAAGTTCGATTCTCGTACGGGTGTAGTCCTCGGTATGGTGTATCGTCTGGATGACGGGCAGAAGTTTGTCTCCCTGGCGAATACCATAAGTGCATCCTATCAGGCGCGTACCGCAAGCAGTGAAATCGGCTTTGCGAATCTTATCCTGCAAGCCGGCTATCAGTTACCATCACTGTCTTTTGGCCTGACCGACAGTTTCGTCCGGGATGACAATACGTCGCAGCTGCAAGCGAGGGACGCGTCGTTTGCCCTCTTGGGTCCACAGCAAAAATTCCTACGCAATAGCATCAGTCCCCAGGTACGTTATGATATCTCGCCCACAACTGCGGCAACCCTTGGCTACACAAACACAGTGGTGGTGGATGAAAGCGGGACTCAAGGCACTACTGTGTCCCATGCGGTGAGCCCTGGCATCCAGCACCAGTTTAGCCCCACCCTTACTAGTCATATACGTTACACTTTCACAACGTCTAATGGCTCAGGCTTAAGCTCTGATCCAGGGATATCTGGGAGCCGCTCGCACCACATCACGACTGATCTAGGATATCAGCTCGACACCGCGACCAGTGCCATTCTGAGTGCCTTTGGTACGCTTGTCGATAATAATACGACGGGAGGGCAGAGTACGACGGCAGAGCAGAATGCACGCACCTATGGCGCCAGTATTGGTGTGCGACGTGTTCTATTCTCCACCGTAAGCCTTTTTGGTTCGGTTGGCCCCACGGTGTTCAAGCTTCAGGGAGAAAGGGAAAAGCTCAGGGCAAACTGGCAATTAAGTCTGGACGGCCCTATCCCTCTTTCACCCTTTCTAACTCTCAGACTTGCCACCGAGCAGAGCATCGTAAATACTGTGGACGAAGTGAATAACCTTGGACTTGTGCTCCGCCAAGTGGCTACCGCACGTCTCACTTATACCCACTCGGCAGTCTTGACCGTGGAGCTCTTCGCGCAATATAGCCGCAATGAATTGTTGGAAAATAGTGGTACCATTGGGGGAGAGCAGGGACGGATAGACAATCTCGCAAGCGCCAGCATAACGGCTTCGTATGCTTTGACGAGAGTTATATCGCTCACTGGCAACTACCTTTATCTGCGCAACGATTCCAATCAAGCTGGAAACAGTTACGATGAAAATCGTGTAACGATTGCCGTCACGGGCAGATTCTCCGTATTTTGAGCCTTGACGTCTTCTCACTCTCATAGAGAGGCAGGAAGTGTTTTCCCTGGAGGATATCTATGGTTGGACTAACCGCTTGCAGCGGGGATAGTTGGCGTGCTACTGTACAAAACATCCCGATGATGCTCTGATGCCATATGTGCGGAGGCACCGATGGCGCTCGTCACGCTCCAAACCATCTTCCAGGACGCGTTTCCCGCCTACGAGCAGATGCACCCGCTCCCCACCTACGTCCGCAGAGCCGCACGCGCCATCATGCAGTGCCGGACGGCTGCGTTAGGCGGCCATGTGCAAGCGTGTCCCGATGGCCATATGTCGCGCGTCTGGTACAACTCCTGTCGGCATCGGGCGTGTCCCCAATGCGCGTATCTCCAGACTGAGCGCTGGTTGGCGCTGCAACGGGCGCGGCTGCTCGCCTGTGACCATTATCATGTGATCTTCACCCTGCCCCATGAGCTCAACCCTCTGTGGCTGGCCAACGTGCCGGTGATGACTACCCTGCTGTTTCAGGCGGCACGTGACACGTTAGCCGCTTTGCTGGGGGACCCCAAGTATCTCGGGGCGCAGCCCGGCATCATCGCCGCGCTGCATACCTGGAGCCAGACTCTGGTGTTGCATCCCCATGTGCATTGTTTGGTCACGGGCGGTGGACTGACGCCAGACGGGCACTGGAAAGCGGTGCACCATGGGTTTCTCCTGCCTGCACGGGTGGTCATGGCCGTCTTTCGGGGCAAGATGGTGGCAGCCATCCGGCAGACCTTGGCGCGTGGCGCGTTGGCCCTGCCCGAGCCGATGCGAGCGCAGCAGTGGCTCAATCTCCTGAACCGCCTGGGCCATCCGACGAAGACGAAGTGGAATGTGCGGATCATGGAGCGCTATCGCCATGGCGCTGGTGTGGTGACGTATCTGGCGCGGTACCTGCGGGGCGGCCTGATCAAGAACGCCCGCTTGGTGGCGTACGACGGCGACCGCGTCACCTTCACCTATCGCGCGCGGCACGAGGAGGCTGACGTGGAATCCACCTCGCCCCAACGGATGACGTTGCCCGTGGCGGACTTTCTGCAACGGTGGCTCCTGCATGTCCCCGGGCCGCAGACGCGGGTTGTGCGGTCGTATGGGCTGTACCATCCCAGTCACGCGGCGGCCCTGGCCGTCTGTCGTATGGAGCTGGGCCAGCCGCCGCTGGAGGCGCCAGCCGCGCTGGACTGGCAGACCGTGTGTGCCCAACGGGGCGACGCGCATCCGGAACGGTGTCCCACCTGCGGGCAGCGGCTCGTGTGTACCAGCGTCATCCCACGTGGCGGTGCGCCACCGCCCGTACGGGCTGAGGAGCACGCGGCATGAAGCCGACCCACGCCAGGCGGCAGGGAGAGAGCAGCCAGGGGGGTGGTCTGTCTGGCGGTGGCCCCGTGGTGTCCCGGCGCGGGCAGGGACGCGGTCTGGGGGGCGCAGCGGGCCAGAGCTGCACCCGGCGGCCCCCCAGGGGAGGCGGGCAGGGCTTGTGGCAGGCGGGAGGGCGTGGGGGTGCCGCGGCCCAAACTCCATAGCGCGTCGGCGCACCCCGGGTCAGGCCGCATCCGTGTGCGGTCAGTCCAACCAAATGCTATCCGAAGTGCTCAGGGCCGGGCGTGCGTCCACCGCGGGGCTCTCTTGCCTGAGCACTCCCGATAGCATCCTAATACGTCATGGTACGTACCGGATCATGGGAAGTGTGGGAGGAGCACGTAGATACCGGAGGGAGAGTATGGTCGTGCTCCTCACCATGATCAAAGAGACGTCAGAAAGGCCAGGAGCGGGTCATCCGCGGTGAAGCGAGACGCCTCAAACCGTGCCACGACCTCCTTTACATTAGTGGGGACTTCCGCCGACTTTACCCCATCGGTCGTACAGCTGGCCTCCTGAGGTGGCAGGCACCTCAAAGCCCTACCTCAGCCCCGCCCTCGAAGAGGCCAATCACCTTCCCCAACTCATTGGCTCGCTTCTGGTCTGCTGCTGATCTGCGGCCAGCCAGCGCAAGATCTGTGGCTGCCGACGTGATCACCACCAGGCGGCTATAGTCCCCGTCCTCACGCTTCGCTACAATACCCCTCCTCCAATACTACGCCGAGGTCCGATACACACAGCACGCCATGCCCATGGACGCGCTCAAGGCATGGGGCCGCCGCTCAGGGCGGTGCAGGGCGCCTCCACGCCTGGTCTCCGTGGCGGGACAAGGCGTGCCTGCCTACAGGGGGAGCCCGCATGGAAGCAGCCAGTGACTTTGCGCAACTGGAGCTGCGCTTTGTCGATCAGATCCAATGGCGTTATGAACTTATCCGTCCCTTGGTCCTCTTTGAAAACCGGCCGGCCACGCACCGCGCTCAGGAGACGCAGACCCACCCCGAAACCGTGCGGAAGCTCCGGCGGCGCTTCCAGCAGCAGGGTATGCTGGGCCTGCTCCGTGATGGCGTCGAGGTGGTCCCACAAGCGCCCTCTCCCAGAGTCTCTGAGGCGGTCATCGAGGAGATTGGCCGCCTCAAAGCGCTGTATGCGGGATTCCATGCGCGGGAACTCGCCCGCATCGTTTTCTATAAGCTCGGCGAACGCATCGACCACAAGACCGCCCAGCGGCTTTGGCAGCAGAGTCCCGTCGTCTCCCAAGAGACCCTGCCCTTGGGGGACTACCACACCCAGCCAGACCGCTACCAGGCGCGCTTGCACGTGATCAAGCTCGACGCCCAAGGCTGGGAGAAAATCAGCATGAGTCGGTTCTTGCACGTCTCCCGTCCGACCGTTGATGCCTGGATCAAGCGGTTTGCCACGGAGCCTTATGCCGGCCTGCTCGCCAAGCGTAGTGCGCCCAAAGCCCCAGCGCGGAAGGTCTGGCTGCCCCTCATGATTGAGGTGTATCACTTGCAAAAGCGCCATCCGGATGCCGGCAAGTTCCGGATCTGGAGTCTCCTGGCCCACCCCGACATTTCCGTGCGGACCGTCGCGCGCATTATGGCCCTGAACAAGCAGGTCTATGATGATATCCCGCATGTACACAAAAAAGGCCCCAAGCTGCCACCGCAGCCCCATCCCTACAAAGCCCGGCAGCCACACGAGTACGGGTTCATTGATGGCCGCCAGATGGACTTTGCCCTCGATGGCGTCAAAGGGTATTATCGAGACCCTGTACCCGCTCCAGTGCCTTTTTGGTGCAAGCCTGGCAGCATCTTGGGCTTGGTGCTCATCACGACGTTTAGCGAGAGTTCACATCTGTTCACCATACCCTCCATCCAGCCCCGTCTCCGCCTGATGCTGGCAGAGACACCGTCCCCTCACGGTTCAGGTGCCAGTCGGGTGACTGTGGGTACCGTGTCCGCAGGCTCTGGACGGGTCGTTACCTTCCCGCACATCTGCGTAGGATACTGCTGATGGAACAACAGGTCTGGTCACGACGTGCCAGACAATCAACCTTGCG
>Ga0081455_10001441_pt1 | contig 29425 bp, 26 predicted proteins | sample TabmetS3T2R1_FD_70207 | JGI IMG/M metagenome (GOLD analysis project Ga0081455, IMG submission 70207) | Tabebuia heterophylla rhizosphere microbial communities from the University of Puerto Rico - S3T2R1 | ecosystem: Host-associated > Plants > Roots > Rhizosphere ... | reverse complement strand
GCTGGTCCACGGTCGTGAAGGAAACCGGAATGAAGTACGATTGAGCGGATCGAACGGACTGCCGTGCGGACCGTATCGCGTCTTATCCTTCGCTTCGGCGCGCTTTTTGCGCCGACCGCTCTCATCGCCGCGATCGCGATCGCGGTCGCAGCCGCCCAAGGAACCGCTGACACCCAGACCTACCCGAACCGGGCCGTCCGCATCGTCGTGCCGTTCCCGGCTGGAGGGCCGACCGACATTCTCGCTCGCGTGATTGGGCAACGTCTGAACGAGGTGTGGGGCCAGCCGGTGGTGATCGAAAATCAGCCGGGCGCCAACACCGCAATCGCCGCGGCGCGCGTCGCCAAGATGCCGCCCGACGGCTACACCCTGCTCGCGGCAATGGACGTCACCATGGTGCTCAATCCGATCGCCGCCAGCAATCTGTCTTATGATGCGCTTAAGGATTTCGTCCCGATCACGCTCGCATCCAAGAACACCTCGCTCTTGAGCGTTCGCGCCGAGGACGGCCCGAAGACGGTGAAGGAGTTGATCGCGCGCGCCAAGGCCAGTCCCGGCAGGCTCAACTATGGCGCCGGTATCATCACGACGCGGCTTGCCGGTTATCTGTTCAACCGCGAGGCCGGGCTCGACGTGCAATACATTCCATTCAACGGCAGCGCACCGACAGTACAGGGTCTCTTGACTGGCGCGGTCGATTACATCATCGACGGCGCCGCCACCAGCATTCCGCTCATCCATAGCGGCAAGTTGCGCGCGCTGGCCAAACTCAACAGCCGGCCGCTGCCGGCTTTGCCCGACATCAGGCCGCTCGCGGTCGAAGCCGGCATTCCGGCACTCGACGATATCTCCACCTGGATTGGGTTCGTGGCGCCGGCCGGCACGCCGCGTCCCATCGTCGACAAGATTCAGCGCGAGGTCGTCAGGATGTATGCCGATCCGGTCATCGCCGACAAACTCGAGAAATCCGGCATCAGCGCTGTGAGTAGCACGCCCGAGGAATTCGATGCTTTCGTGCGCAAAGAGCTGGACCGATGGGGGCAAGTGTTCAAGGATAGCGGAATCAAGCTCAACTGACTCGCCCGGCCTGCGGCTGCAATCGCCTCTCCGTCCAGCCGTCCTAGCCATTCAACCTGGAACGTCGATGTCCAAGCCCAAAATCCTGATCTTTGCCCCGCGCGAGGAGCCGCCGGAGACCGTCCATGCGCTCGAGAGCATGGGCTGCGAGCTCGTTTTCGGCGACCGCGCCTGGCAATTGCCCCGCACGGTGCATGAAGATGCGCTGGTGGAGGCCGCGCGGGATGCGGTCGCGCTCATGGGCACGTCCATGCGCCACACGCCCATCAGCCGCCGCGTCATGCAGGCTTCGCAGCGCCTGCGCATCGTGGCGAAATATACCGTCGGCGTTGATGACGTGGACACGGAAGCCGCGACCGAACTCGGCGTGATGGTGTGTCACGCGCCGACGGAATCCAATTGCTTCGGCGTCGCCGAAACCACCGTCGCCTTCATGCTGTCGCTGTTGAAGAAAGTCGCCGAGCGAGACGCCGATGTGCGCGCTGGAAAATGGCGCACCGCGGACAATTTCGCGTATTACGTCGGCAGCCGCGCGTCCGACGGATTTCCCGGCCAGACCATCGGCCTCGTCGGTCTCGGACGGATCGGAACGCGAGTCGCCCAGCTGCTGGCGCCCTGGCGCGCGCGGATCATCGCCTACGATCCGTACGTGCCGCCCACGCACTTTCTCACCCACGGCGTCACGACGGTCGATTACCACACGCTGCTGCGGGAGTCGGACGTGGTGTCGTTCCACGTCGTGCTCACCCGGGAGACGCGCTACATGTTCGGGGAAGCCGAGCTCAGGCTGATGAAGCCGAACGCCATTGTGCTCAACACCGCCCGCGGCAAGGTCATCGACGAAAGCGCGCTCGCGCGCGCCATCGCGGAGGGACGCATCCGCGGCGCCGCGATCGATGCATTCGAGGAGGAGCCGCTGCCGATCGACTCGCCGCTGCGCAAGCTCGGCGACCACGTGCTGCTCTCGCCCCACTCCGCCTCCTATACCGAGGGCGGCGAGCTGCGGCAGGGCGTCGCTTGGGCCACGCGCTCGGTCGTCACCGCGCTCAAGGGCGGCATCCCCGACAATGTCTATAATCGCGAGGTCATTCCGCGCTGGAAGGAACGCTTTGGCGGCGCCAGCGCCACTTCCATTTAGCCTCCCCTCGGCAATCAATTTTCGGATCGAATCGGCCGCTGGTTTTTAAGTCGGCCTAGGGCTGCCGAATCTTGAAATTTTCATGAAGAAACAGTCCGTTAAGCCATGCATTTTGCGCATGGCTGCGGCCCGGAACAACATCTGCTGCAACGCACCATGGAACCTTATTTTACAGCCAACCTGGGATGAACGAGTGCCCCCGGCATGGCCGGGCAGAAAGGTTAAGAACAATGTTGGTCGCAATCCTCAACTTCCTCCGCGCGTGGAGGCGATACAACGCGAGCCTGAAGGAGCTCTCTCAGCTCGGCGACCGCGAATTGGCCGATATCGGCATCAGCAGATCGGATATTCCGCGCATCGCATGGGAGAGCGCCGACCGCGGACATTAAAGAAAAACGCCCGCTTCGGCGGGCGTTTTGCTTTCTAGTGGCTCTCGTATTGGCTTGTGCGTTTCTGGACGAGGCCGGTGAGGCGGCACATATCGGCCGTCGCGCCGGCCTAATTTGCGCCGTCGCTCGGCAGGGATTGTCGGGCCCGGATGGCGCGAATACCTTCGCGCCATGGCCGACGAGCGCTTTCAAGCAGTGCACGTTATCGGCGGCGGACTCGCGGGATCCGAGGCGGCCTGGCAGATCGCCGCGCGTGGCGTTCCCGTCGTGCTGCACGAGATGCGACCGCAGCGCATGACCGCGGCCCACAAGGGCGCCTCCCTCGCCGAACTCGTCTGCTCGAATTCGTTTCGCTCCGACGACAGCGAGCTTAATGCCGTCGGGCTCCTGCACGAGGAAATGCGCCGGCTGGGCTCGCTGATCATGCGCACGGCTAACACTAATCAGGTTCCAGCCGGAACGGCCTTGGCCGTCGACCGCGAGGGTTTTGCCGCGGCCGTGACTGCCGCGCTTTCCGCACACCCGCTGATCGCTATCCGCCGCGAGGAAATCGCGGGATTGCCGCCCGCCGATTGGGACAGCGTCATCATCGCCACCGGACCGCTCACCTCGCCCACCCTCGCCGAGGCCATCGCGAAGCTCACAGGCGAGGACGCACTCGCCTTCTTCGATGCCATCGCCCCCATCGTTCACCGCGATACGATCGACATGTCGCGCGCCTGGCTGCAGTCGCGCTACGACAAGGCGGGTCCCGGCGGCTCGGAAGCCGCTTACATCAACTGTCCGCTCACGCGCGAACAGTATGAGGCGTTCGTTGACGCCCTGCGCGCGGGAGAGAAAGTTGCTTTCCACGACTGGGAGACGCCCTATTTCGACGGCTGCCTGCCGATCGAGGTGATGGCGGAGCGCGGCCGCGACACGTTGCGTCACGGTCCGATGAAGCCGTTCGGCCTGACCAACCCGCATGCGCCTGGCATAAAGCCTTACGCCGTCGTCCAACTGCGCCAGGACAATCGCCTTGGCACGCTCTTCAACATGGTGGGCTTTCAAACCAAGCTCAAACACGGCGAGCAGACGCGGATCTTTCGGACCATCCCAGGTCTCGAGCGGGCCGAGTTCGCCCGCCTCGGCGGCCTCCATCGCAATACTTTCCTCAACGCGCCAAAGCTGCTCGATGGCGCCCTGCGCCTTAAGGCCGAGCCACGGCTGCGCTTTGCCGGCCAGATCACCGGCTGCGAAGGCTACGTGGAATCCGCCGCCATTGGGCTCATCGCCGGCCGCTTCGCGGCAGCCGAGCGGCTTGGCCGCTTTCTCATGCCGCCGCCGCCGACCACCGCGCATGGCGCGCTGCTCGCGCACATCACCGGCGGCCACATGGAAGCCGCCTTCGGCACGCAACCGGCCGGCACGCGTTCATACCAGCCGATGAATGTCAATTTCGGCCTCTTTCCCCCGCTCGCCCATGCCCCCAAGGGCGAAAGCGGCGAACGGCTGCGCGGCGCCGAGAAAGGCCTTGCCAAGAAGCGGGCGCTCACTCGCCGCGCCCTTGTCGACTTCGCGCGCTGGATCAGCGGCGCTGATCGCGCCGTAGCCGCGGAATAGAGGCGATGAGCTTGCCGCCCGAGCTCGAGGGCCGCTGGACGAGCCGCCTCGTGCTCAAACGCGATGCGTTCTCGACCGTGGAGCGCGGCCGCTTTGTCACGTCTGCGGGCGAGGTCGAAGCGGTGCTGCGCCGGATCGACCAAGTCCCATGGTGGAGTTTCGCGATCGCCCATCACCTATTCACGCGTGAGCGCAAGGCGCTCGCGATCGCCGGCCAGCTCGGCGTCGCGCCGCCGCTCCTCTTTGCCGGACGGCGCGTACTCGTGCGCGGCTGGATCGATGGGGTTGCCCTGCAGATCGCCAAACCGCACGGGAACCGCGCCTATTTTCATTCCGCCCGGACGGCGCTTCGCAAGCTGCATCGGGCTGGAATTTGCCACAACGATCTCTCGAAGCAGCAGAACTGGTTGCGGGGCAGCGACGGTCGCGCCTACCTCACCGATTTCCAGCTCGCCAGCTGTTTCCGGCAGCGGGGGCGTCTGTTCCGGATTCTCGCCTACGAGGATTTGCGGCACCTCATCAAACACAAGCACCGCTATGTGCAGGACGCACTCACCGCCACCGAATGGCGTCTTCGCCGCCACAAAAGCGGCATCACGCGATCATGGATGGCGACGGGCAAGCAGGTTTACAATTGGATCGTGCACGGTGTGTTCCGCCTTCCCGACGTCGAGGGCGGCGGTGCTCGCCTTGTGCACGATGCTCCCCGCATTGCCGCCTGTCTCAAGCATCATCCGCAGGTGCGCGATGTCGCCATCGTCAGCTTCTACGATCGCGGCGCAAAGAACAGCCTGTACGCGTTCGTCGAGGCGGAACCGGGGCTCTCGGAGCCGCTGATGCGCGACTTCATCGCGCACTCGGTTGCCGATGCGGAACCGCCGGAATGCATCCAGCTGGTCGATGATCTGCCGCGGCTGCGCACCGGCGAAATCCGCCTTGAGCTCTTGCAGCTCGTGGCCTCCAATCAGCTCGACCAGATCGACGGCCTGCTGGCGGAAGAAACCGAGCGGGCAATCGTGAGCGCCATCATTGCGCAACGCCGCAACCTCGCCGATCGGTTCTAGTCGAATATCCGCCGCGGCCACCATGCCGCGCGCCAAAGAATCAACTGCCGCCGCCATGCTGCGATCTCGATGGGCGTAAACGGATCGTAGCCGCGCCGCTCCATGCGGGCGAGCGTGGGCCCCGCGAGCGCGACCGGCAGCAGCGCGGGCATGACAGCGGGCGGCGCCGCCGCGAGCAGTTGCTGCGCCGCTCGAAGACGGCGGCGGGCGTGCAGACGTAACTCGGCCAATGCCTCATGCAGTTGCGGTGTTGCCTGCCCACCGAGCACTTGCTCGCGGATGGCTCCGTGCCGCGCCAGGATTTCGAGCGGAAGGAAAATTTGGCCGCGCGCCGCATGGATCGGAAACGCCGCAAGCAGCCCGGCAAATGCATGCGCTAGGCCGGCATGATAACTCAGCATGCGGATATCCGGCTCCTCGCCAGCCACCAGGATTTGCCCCGCGAGCGCGATCAGGCTTGTGGAGGCGCCGTCCGCATAGGCCTCGAGATCGGCCAACGTCCCCATCGGCTCGTTGTAGAGGTCGAACCTGCGCGCCTCGATGAGTCTCTCTAACCGCTCTCGCGGTAGTTGATAGCGTGCAATGATTTCGAGCAGCGCTGCTGCGACCGGATGGGCAGCGACTTCGCCGCGGCCCCCGCCGCCCAGCACATCGCTCCACCATTGCAGGCGGATCTCTCCCGCGACCGCCTCGTGAACGACCTCGCGCACGCGGGCGATTTCCAGATTGAACGCATAGAGGGCAAGCAGCGCGTTCCGGTGCTCGACGGGAGCAAACAAGCTGGCGAGAAAGCGGTCCTTGTCGGCCGCGCGTACGAGCCCCTCGCAATGGGCAAATGCGTCCTGCATAAGGCTCGTTGGCGGTCGAATGAAGCGCTAAGCGCGTTCACGCGCCTGAGAGCTCATCCGAGCTAGGACCGGCTGGCGCTCGATGCTGTTTCTTTTCCCGTCGCCTCCTCGGCTTCCATGCGGGTCGTCCCGACGCCGAGATAGATGAGGATCGGAGCGGCGATGAACACCGAGGTATAGGTACCGACCAGCACGACACCGAAGATCATGGTCGCCACGAAGCTGTGGATGGCATGCCCGCCGAAGAAAAGCAGCGCCAGCAGCGCGAGCGTCACCGTGACGTGGGTGATGATCGAGCGCGACAGCGTCGAGTTGACCGAGATGTTGAGCAAGTCCGGCATGGACATGCGCTTGTATCGGCGCAGCATTTCGCGGATGCGGTCGTAGATGACCACTGTGTCGTTGAGCGAGTAGCCGAGAATGGTCAATAGCGCCGCGATGCTCGACAGATCGAAATCGATCTGGGTCAGCGACATGTAGCCGATCGTGAGCACGAGATCGTGCACGTTCGCGATCATGGCGCCGAGCGAGAACTGCCACTCGAAGCGGAACCAGAGGTAGATCAGGATGGCAAAGATCGCGAGCCCAAGCCCGATCGTGCTCATGGCCAGGAGTTCCGACGACACCCGCGGCCCAACGACCTCGACCCGGCGATAGTCTACCTCGTCGCCCAAAGCTTCCCGCACCTTGCCGATGGCGGCCTGCTGGGCCTCTTCGCCGCCGGGCTGCTGGGCGACGCGGATCAGCACGTCGGTGGGGCCGCCGAATTGCTGCAGCTGCACCTCGCCGAGGGCCAGCCCGCTCAGCGCCGCGCGCATCTTGGCAAGATCGGCCGAACCGCTCTTCGACTGCACCTCGATCAGCGTGCCGCCGACAAAGTCGATGCCGAAATTCAGCCCGTGAAAGAAGTACAGCAGGATGGCAATGATCGAGAGGACCGCGGAGATCGGGAAGCTGATGCGCCGAAAGCGCATGAAGTCGAACTTGGTGTCGTCGGGGACGATCCGCAGCAGCGGGAGTTTCGGATGCAGGCGCACGTTGATCGGCCTATGAAATCGCCAGCTGCCGCGGACGTGCCCACCTCACCCACCAGGCCACGATCAGCCGCGTCAAGGTAAAGGCGGTAAAGACGGTCGTTATGATGCCGATGCCGAGCGTTACGGCGAAGCCGCGCACCGGCCCGCTGCCGAAGAAGAACAGCACCGCCGCCGCAATGAAGGTCGTGATGTTCGAATCAAGGATAGTCGCGAGCGCTCGCGTGAACCCGGCATCGATGGCGGTAATGGGCGTGCGCCCGGTGCGAACCTCCTCACGGATGCGCTCGTAGATGAGCACGTTGCTGTCCACCGCAATTCCGATCGTGAGCACGATGCCGATGATGCCGGGCAAGGTGAGCGTGGCATTGAGCAGCGACAAGATCCCGAAGATCATTCCCACGTTGATGGCAACGGCGATGCTGGCGAACACGCCGAACAATCCGTAGGTCACTACCATGAAGATAATGACCAAGGCGCCGCCGAAATAGGACGCCTGCTTGCCCTTCTCGATCGAATCCTGGCCGAGCCCCGCCCCCACCACGCGTTGCTCGATAACAGTGAGCTTGGCCGGCAGCGCGCCGGCGCGCAGAAGAATGGCGAGATTGTTGGCCGATTCCACCGTGAAGTTGCCGGAAATCTGACCGCTGCCGCCGAGGATCGGTTCGCGAATGACCGGAGCGGAGATGACCTCATCATCGAGCACGATCGCAAACGGCCTGCCGACGTTCTCCTGCGTGACCTGCGCAAATTTGCGGGCGCCCGAGGTGTTGAACTTGAACGTGACGATCGGCTCGCTGCTGCGCTGGTCGAAGCCGGGCTGCGCGTCGGTGAGCTCCTCGCCGGAGACAATCACCCGCTTCTCCAGAAGATAGGGCTGCCGGTTCTCGGCCTTGGAACCATAGACAATCTCCGAGTCCGGGGGCGGACGCCCCTGCAGCGCCTGCTCGACCGGAGTCGATGTGTCGACGAGGCGGAACGTCAGCTTGGCGGTCTTACCCAGAATCTCGAGCAGCTGCTGGGGATCGCCGAGGCCCGGTACCTGCACCAGGATGCGGTCGTTTCCCTGGCGCTGGATCGACGGCTCGACGAGCCCGAGTTGATTGACGCGCTTGCCGATGATCTCGACCGATTGATCGACGACCTGCCGGACACGCTCGAGCAGCGCGGGCTCCGTGGGGCTCAGCCGCACCACCCCGCCGCCCACGTTCTCGATATCCAACGAGCGCGCACCGGTGCTGCCGAGGAAGCCGCCGAGCGGCTGCGAGAGCTCCCGAAGCTTCGCCAGTCCTTGCTGCAGATCGCTCTCGCGAATGACGACTTCGACCGCATTGCCGCGGATGACGGGAGCACGGGTGAGCCCGATGCGGGCCTCGCGCAAGACGCGGCGAACATCATCCTGCAGCGCGATGAGCTTCTGCCGGCGCACGTCGTTGACATCGACCTCGAGCAAGATGTGCGAGCCGCCTTGCAGGTCGAGACCAAGCACAATGTGGCGCTGCGCCCATGCCGGCCAGCGCTTGACCATACTTTCCGGGAAGAGATTGGGGACGGCGAACAGGCAGCAGATCAGCGCCGTGAGCAGGATCGCCGTTGCCTTCCACTTCGAGATATAGAGCATGGCTCGTCCCGGTTGACGCGGCCGGAGTTACCCTTCGTCCTTGACCGGCTCGCCCTTGGCGCGCACGCCCGATACCATCGCGCGCACCTGCCGCACCCGCACGCCGTCGGCGATCTCGACCTCAATCTGATCGTCGTCGACGACCTTGGTGACTTTGCCGACGAGCCCGCCGGACGTAATGACGGTGTCGCCGCGGCGCAAGTTCTTGACCAGCTCCTGATGTTCCTTCGCGCGCTTTTGCTGCGGCCGCAGGATCAGAAAATACATGATCACGAAGATCAGAACGAAGGGCAGCAATTGCACCCACAAACTGTCGCCGCCGAGCGGGCTCGCTTGGGCAAAAGCGGGCGTCACGAACATCTATTTTGTCCTTTGTGCTTGCGGTCTGCCGCGCTGTTGTCGACGCGCCGCGTGGCGCCGCTCCAGTCGATCGGGCAACGAAATCGGCGCGGACTATAGCCGGGAGCGGCCCAATTGCAACGCTGCTTTGAATTGAGAATCCGGCCGATTCGGCGCTCCCGCATGGCGATCTTGCGGGTCCGCCGGGGCCCCGGTAAGGGTGCGGCGCACGGTTGCATCCCATGGCCAAACGCGTCCAAAAAGCCCCGTCCTCCTCGCGCCAGCGCCCAAACGAGCGAGCCCTCGCTTCGGAAGCCACGGCCGAGCGCATCGCCCGCGCGCTCGAGCGGCTTGCACCCAGCACGCCCGAGACACCCCGCTTTGCCGCCGCCGACGCGTTCTCCTGGCATCCGGACGAACGGCGTCTCGTGCCGGTCGCAAACGTCAATCGCGTCGAGATGTCGCTGCTCAAAGGCATCGACCGCATGCGTGATATGCTTCTCGAGAACACGGAGCGCTTCGCGCGCGGACTGCCGGCCAACAACGCACTGTTGTGGGGCGCGCGTGGCATGGGGAAATCGTCGCTGGTCAAGGCCGTGCATGCGGCGGTGAATGCCGCGCACGCGCGGCGCAAGGAAAGCGACGGGCAGCTCAAGCTCATCGAAATCCACCGCGAGGATATCGAGAGCCTCCCCGAGCTGATGGCGCTGATGCGCGAAGCGCCCTACCGTTTCATCGTGTTCTGCGACGACCTCTCGTTCGAGGCCGAGGACACCAGCTACAAATCGCTCAAGGCTATGCTCGAGGGCGGCATCGAAGGCCGGCCGGATAACGTGGTCTTCTACGCCACGTCGAACCGGCGCCACTTGATGGCGCGGGACATGATGGAGAACGAACGCTCGACCGCCATCAATCCCGGCGAGGCCGTGGAGGAGAAGGTGTCGCTATCCGATCGTTTCGGGCTGTGGCTCGGCTTCCACCGCTGCAGCCAGGATGAATTCTTGGCGATGGTGGATGGCTACGTCGCCCATTACCGCATCGCGCATCCGCGCGAAAAGACCCATCGCGAGGCGCTCGAATGGGCGACCACCCGCGGCGCGCGCTCGGGACGCGTCGCCTGGCAATACGTGCAGGATCTCGCGGGCCGGCTCGGGGTGAAACTTCAGGACAAAGGTCGCAGAGCACGTGGGCGTAGTAGCAACGGCGATTGACTGTGGCCCGTCCACCGTCATGGCCGGGCATAGCGCGTCGGAAGACGCGCGTAAACGCGCTTATGATCCGGCCATCCACGTCTTTGCCGCATGAACGAAAACAAGACCTAGTGCCCGGCCGCGCAGACAAGTTTACGCAGTCTGCGCAAGCTAGACTGCGTTGCCGGACATGACAAAAGAGTCGCGCGTTTGTTGTCCGGTGTCAGGCGCCGTTCAAGAAACGCGTGGGATCGAGCGGGGAGGAACCCTTGCGGATCTCGAAATGGAGCTGCGGCGTATTGACGTTGCCGGTCTGACCGGAGCGCGCGATCACCTGACCGCGTTTGACCTGGTCGCCGCGCTTGACCAGGAGTTCCTTGGCATGCGCGTAAGCGGTGACGTAGCCGTTTGGATGGCGCACCAGAACCAGGTTGCCATAGCCCTTGAGCTCGTTGCCGGCGTAGGCCACGACGCCGTCTTCGGCGGCTTTCACCGGCGTATTCTCCGGCAGCGAGATGTTGATGCCGTCGTTCTGCTGGCCGTTGGGCGTGGCCCCGTAGCCCGCGATCACCCGGCCATTCGCCGGCCAGCGGAACTTGGGCACCGCACCGTTGCTTTCCGCAAGCTTCGTGGCTTCCTTCTCCAATGAATCCGTCGGCGCCACGACAGCCGCGGTTTGCACGGGCTCGGGCTCCTTCGGCGCAGCGGAAGCCAGGACCGTCTTTTGCTGCGGGACGGGTGCCGGGGCGGCCGCCTTCACCTCCGAGATCTGCGCCCCCGGAATGATCAGGCGTTCGCCGACATTGAGGGTGGCCGTCGGCTGGATGTTGTTGGCTTTGGCAATCTCGTTCGCCGACTTGTGGTAGCGATGCGAGATTTTGCTGAGCGTGTCCCCGGCCGCAACGACATGAACACCGGACTGACCGCCCGCATTGCCCGCCGCGGCGGGCGTGGCTGCGGAGGCGGGCAGCCGCGGTGCGGGCGCGGTTGCAAGTCGCGTCGACGTGTAGCGCGGAATGACCAATCGCTGGCCGGGATGAAGCGTCGCGGGGGCGGCGATGTTGTTGGCTTGCATGATGACGGACGCCGGCACGCCGTAGCGGCGCGCGATCGTATCGACGCTGTCTCCGGCCGCGACCGTGATCGCCGTGCCACCGTCCCAACTCCAATTGCCGGACGATTTGCGCAGCACCGATCCAGTGGCATCGCCCGAACGCGGACTGTTCGAGGCCACGGCCTTTCCCGCGCCGACGGGAGTCGCGGCGGCGGCCGGCGCCGGATGTGGCTGCGGGGCCTGCGCGATCTGCGCTTGCTGCATCGAAGCGTCGGGACGGCTGATGGAAGCAAACGGATTGTCGTTGAAACGAGATGTGTCCGCGCTGCAGGCGGCAACGCCGGCGCCGATCAGGACCAGCACGGCTGCTCGCGACCAGAGCCGCGAGCACAACACCTCGGCAACGCCCGACATCGCACCCCACTCGTACGCAACACGCGTTGCGAGTTAATACGTTGCCGGTTAATACGACTTTAAGGGATGGCGACGCCTCAACCCTGCGCCGCGCGAACAAATCGTTACAATTCTTGCGCCTTTCCCGGCAAAAGCGGCACGAACCGCACTCCGATAAGGTCCTCCTGCTTAATCCCTTGTTCACCCTTTGTGAGTTTCACCAGCTGCTGCGGGCCGGCATGCGGCCCGAGCGGCAACACCATCACGCCACCGTCGGCAAGCTCGCCGACGAGCGCGTCGGGAACAGTCTCGGCGGCGGCGGTCACCATGATGCGGTCGTAAGGCGCCCGCTCCGGGACACCGGCAAGACCATCTCCCACCAGCACCTCGACATTGTCGTAGCCCAGCGCCGCTAATCGGCGGCGCGCTGTTTCCGCCAGCGTCCGATAGCGCTCCACACTGATGACTTCGCGCGCGAGCCGCGAGAGAACGGCGGCCTGGTAGCCGGAGCCAGTGCCCACTTCGAGCACGCGATGGCCTGCCTGCACGCCCAGCTGCTCGGTCATGAAGGCAACCACGTAAGGCTGGCTGATGGTCTGTCCGCACGCGATCGGCAGCGCATGGTCCGCATAGGCCTTATCCACGAACGAGCTTTCGACGAAATGCTCGCGCGGCACCTCGTCCATGGCCCGCAGCACCGCCGGATCGCCGATGCCGCGCTTGCGCAGGCCGAGCAGGAACTGCATACGGCCGACATTGTCGTCGCCGGACGATTGCTTGGGCACGCCGAGCCTCCGTTGCCAACTCTAACGCAAAACAGGCGCTCGGCGAGACCGTGCCGAAAACAGTGGAAATCCAATCCGTTGGCACCCGCCCTGCGATCAAACCCGCCTGCGCAGGAGCCGACAAGCCGGCGCCAAAGGTGCCTCAACTTCGCCTTGACGGTCTGCTCCCCTGCCCGCTGCGTGCCGATCGGACACCGGGGACGCGATGACCGCGCAAGTCGAGCCGAGGCTGCCGCCCAAACGGATCCTCGTCGTCGAAGACGAGCTGATGATCCGCATGCTGCTCGAGGACATGCTGGGCGAGCTCGGCTATACGGTCGCCGCCGAGGCAGGGCGCATCGAGGAGGCCCTGCAAGCGGCGAAGACCGCGGACTTCGATCTCGCGATCCTCGACGTCAATCTCGAGGGTGAGGCGATCTTGCCGGTGGCGGACGTGCTTGCGGCCCGCGGCCGGCCGTTCGTCTTTGCCACAGGTTATGGCGAGCGCGGCCTGCCCGAACGCTATAGCGATCGGCCGATGCTGAAAAAGCCGTTCCAGATGGACGGTCTCAAGCAACTGCTGCAAAGCGCGCTGGCGACCGATCGGGAGCCGGGCTCGACACTCGGGAATGCGCCGCGCGTGACTCCCGACTCCTGATGACCGACTTCAATCGAACAGTTCCGCAAGCCGCGTCATGAACGGCTCATCGGTCATGTCGAGCCGCAGCGGCGTGACCGCGATGCGATTGTCGGCGAGCGCAGAAATGTCGCTGCCGTCGGCCGGCGGCTGGCCGCGCATGCGTACGTAGGCGATCCAGTAATAGGCGTTGCCACGGCCGTCCTGGCGCTGATCGATCTGCAGCCGCTCCTGCCGGTTGCGGCCCTGCGTCGTTACGGCCACGCCCTTGACGTCGGCGGGCGCGCAATCCGGGAAGTTGATGTTGATCAGCACGTCACGGGGAATGCCGGCGGCGAGCACGCGGCGGATGATGTCGGGCCCAAACCGAACGGCGGTCTCCCAATGGGGCGGCTCGCCGCTGCGCGACCGATAGGCCTGCGACAATGCGAGGGAGGGTATCCCCAGAATCGTGCCCTCCACCGCGCCCGCCACCGTGCCGGAATAGATCACGTCCTCGCCCGCGTTGCGGCCGCGGTTGACGCCGGCAAGCACCAGGTTGGGCGGGCGATCCTTGATCACATGCTTCGCGCCCATGATGACGCAGTCCGTGGGCGTGCCTTTCACCGCGAACCGGCGCTCGCCGATCTCGCGCAGGCGCAGCGGATCGTTGAGCGAGAGCGAGTGTGAGACGCCGGACTGATCGAATTCCGGTGCGATCACCCAGACGTCATCGGACAGCGCGCGGCCGATCTCGGCACAAACGTCGAGCCCCTCGGAATGGATGCCGTCGTCGTTGGTGATGAGGATGCGCATGGCTTCCGACGACGGCCCACGCAGCGCCGAAGACGGCGCTTGCTCCGTTCGCGCCTCGACCGTTCGCTCTTGCTTGTCCTGCGTCATCGGTCCTTGCTCGGGCGCTCGATGGTCTTCAGGCCGCCCATGTAATTCTGCAATACATCCGGGATCGCGATCGAGCCGCCCTGCTGCTGGTAGGTCTCCATGACGGCAATGAGCGCGCGGCCGACGGCGACGCCGGATCCGTTCAGCGTATGCACGTGCCGCACTTGGCGGCCGCCCTTGGCGCGGTAGCGCGCGTCCATGCGCCGGGCCTGAAACTCGCCGCACAGCGAGCAGGACGAAATCTCGCGGTACATGTTCTGTCCGGGCAGCCACACCTCGATGTCATAGGTCTTCTGTGCGGCAAAGCCCATGTCGCCAGTGGACAGCGTGACGACCCGATAGTGCAGATCGAGCCGGCGCAAGACCTCTTCGGCGCAGGCGAGCATGCGTTCGAGCTCGTCCCTGCTCTGCTCCGGCGTGGTGATGGAGACGAGCTCGATCTTGTCGAACTGGTGCTGGCGGATCATGCCGCGCGTATCCTTGCCGGCCGCGCCCGCTTCCGCACGGAAGCACGGCGTGCCGGCGGTGAAGCGCAGGGGCAGCGCGTCTTCGTCTAGGATGGATTCGCGCACGAGATTAGTCAGCGGCACCTCGGCCGTAGGGATGAGCCACATTGTACTTAGAAGAGGCGCTTCATCCATGTCACGCACTATGGCCGCTGCATCATCAGATCCTCCTGTAGCGCGCTCCTGCTCCGATTTTTTGTCGTGCCATGCCAAACGTTCATCCAAGTCCAATGTTCGAAGGGCCTGAAACTGGTCTTCTCTAAACTTAGGCAACTGCGCCGTGCCGAACATGACCTCGTCGCGCACGAGCAGCGGCGGCGCAACTTCAGTGTAGCCATGCTCTGTCGTATGCACATCGAGCATAAATTGAGCGAGCGCGCGCTCGAGCCGCGCGAGGCCGCCCTTCAGTACGACGAAGCGGGCGCCGGAAAGTTTGGCCGCGGTCTCAAAATCCATCTGCCCCAGCGTCTCGCCGAGATCGAAATGCTGCCGCGGCGCGAATCCATAGTTGCGCTTGGCGCCGAAACGATGATGTTCGACGTTGGCGCTCGGGTCCTTCCCGTCCGGCACCTCGTCGAGCGGCAGGTTGGGAATCTGCGCGAGCGCGTCGTCGAGCACCTCCGAAGCTCGCTTCGCCTCCTCTTCTAATCGTGGGATTTCCTCTTTCAGGCGCGCGACCTCAGCCATGAGCGCCTGCGCCGCCCCTTCCTCGTTGCTCTTCTTGGCCGCGCCGATCTCGCGCGAGGCAGCGTTGCGGCGGGCGAGCGCGGCCTCCGCCTTCTGGATGGCCGCGCGCCGGCGCTCATCGATTTCGATCACGTACTTGGCTTCGGCCGGCAGCCCACGCCGCGTGAGCGCCTGGTCGAAGGCGCCGGGATTGTCACGAATCCATTTGATATCGTGCATGGTTTCTCGCCGTCATGCGCCGCGCAAGCGGGGCATCCAGTAAACGCCGACGCCGGGTTGCTTAGGAGACCTCGTGCCTGATTCCAAGGCCCGTGGATACTGGATCGCCCGCACGCGCGGGCGATGACGACCCGTCGAGGACCGCATGTTCTGTTATTCCGCCGGCTTGGCGGCGGCGCTGGCGGCGTCCCTGGCCTTGTCGGCGGCCGCTTTCTTCTCCACCCACCGCACCGACCAGATCGAGCCCCAGTAGAGCAGTATCAGCGGCCCAGCGAGCGCGAGCTGGCTGAGCACGTCGGGCGGCGTGAGCACCGCCGCGATCACGAACGCGCCGACGATGAAGTAGCGCATCTTCTCCTTGAGCTGCTGGGAGGTGATGATGCCGACGCGCCCGAGCAGCGTCAGAATGACCGGCAGCTGGAAGGCGATGCCGAAGGCGAAGATGAGCTTCATCATCAAGGTCAGATAATCTTCGACCTTGGGCAACAGTTCGATCGTGGCCTGCCCCTCGCCGCCCATTTGTTGCATGCTCAGCGAAAATCGCGCCAGCATCGGCCACACCAAGAAGTAGACGACGAGGGCACCGAGCAGGAAGAAGATCGGCGTCGCGACCAGGTAAGGCAGGAACGCCTGCTTTTCGTTGCGATAGAGACCAGGCGCTACGAACATGTAGATCTGCGTCGCCACCACCGGGAACGATATGAACGCCGCGCCGAACATGGCGAGCTTGAGCTGGACGACGAAATATTCGAGCAGACCAGTATAGATGAACTTCGAGTTTTCCGGGCCTGCAACCCACACGTAGGGCCAGGTCAGCACGTTGTAAATCGTCTTGGCGAAGAAGAAGCAGCCGACGAAGGCGATTGCGAAGGCGATCAGCGCCTTGATCAGGCGCGAGCGCAGCTCGATCAAGTGCTCCATCAGCGGCGCTTTGGTCGCTTCGATTTCCTTCTCTTCGTCCTCGCGGTTCATGCGGGCTTGCCATCGGGCTTGGCGGCATCAGCATCGGCCGTTGCCGGCTCACTGGGCGCGGAGGACGGTGCCGCGACATCCGTGCTGGGGGCGATTGCAGGCGCGGCGCCAGCCGGCGCGGCGCTCGGCTCCGCCGCGACCGGCGAAACCTCCGCCGGCTTGTCGGCCATCGCGCTTTCGATCTGCTGCTGCGTGCTGTCCAACTCGCGGCGGACCTCGGCGACGGGATCGAACGAGGCGTAGCTCTGCGCCTGGCTCGTCATGTCGTCGACCTGCTTCTTGAGGTCGGCCATTTCCGCTTCGCGCATCGCCTCCTGGAACTGGCCTTGGAACTCGGAGGCCATGCGGCGCAGCTTGTTCGTCCACTGCCCGAGCGTGCGAAACACCGTGGGCAGCTCCTTCGGGCCGATCGCGATCAGCGCGACGACCCCGATGAGTAGAAGCTCGCCCCAACCGATTTCAAACATGGAGGTTTACTCCGAGCGGCGCAGAACTCGGCGCCCCTCCATCCGCCGGCTGTTGCCGCCGCGGCGAACGCTCAGCCGGCCTTATGGGTCTCCGTTTGCGCGACGGTCGCCGTCGGCGCGGGCTGAGGAGCGGGCGCGGGCTGATGATCGATGGTCTTGGGGTCGGTCTTGGCCGGTTCGGTCTCGGCCTTCTCTTCCTCCGTCAGTCCCTTCTTGAACGACTTAATGCCCTTGGCGAAATCGCCCATCAGCTCGGAAATTTTGCCGCGTCCGCCGAATAGCAGAAGGGCGACGCCCAGAACCAGAATCCAGTGCCAGATGCTCATTGAACCCATGCACACATCCTCCGCATCGACGAGACTGCACGCCCGCCTCGCCTCTCGGCTTTGACCTGGAAACTAGGCTTCGCGCCCAGCAAAAACAAGGACTCGGCCCGCTCGGACGCGTCCTCGCACGGCGTCATCGCGTCCAGCGGGCCATTGGAACCGCCGAGTTCAGCGGCCTTTCGCCGCATTAACCGCAATCGTGCTCCGCAACCAGGCGCAGCGCACCGTGTCACGTTGCGCAGAGGCGACTACTCCTCGCCGGTGCGCTCCCGCGGCGGTGCAAGGCCGAGATCGAGATCGCCGGGTTCCAGCGGATCCTCGTCATCGCGCAAGGCCGGATCATCGGAAGGCATCGGCACCGAGAAGTCCGGCGGCAGACGCCCGTCGAGCAGGCCCGAGCCTTTGAGTTCTTCGAGCCCCGGCAAGTCGCTCACCGCATCGAGCCCGAAATGCGACAGGAATGCCTCGCTGGTGCCGTAGGTCACCGGCCGGCCTGGAGATTTGCGCCGCCCGCGCGGACGGATCCAGCCGGTCTCGAGCAAAACATCGACCGATCCCTTCGACGTCGTCACCCCGCGGATCTCCTCGATTTCCGCCCGCGTCACCGGTTGGTGATAGGCGATGATCGCCAGCGTCTCGACGGCTGCGCGCGAGAGCTTGCGCGTCTCCACCGTTTCCTTGCTCAACAGCCAGGAGAGATCGTTCGCGGTGCGGAAGGTCCATTTGCCGCCGATGCGCACGAGATGCACTCCGCGCGTGGCGTAGTCCTCCTGCAGCCGCAGCAGTGCCGCGTGAACGTCGATGCCTTGCGGCAGCCGCTCCGCCAGCGATTTCTCGTCGAGCGGCTCGGCGGAGGCGAACAGCATCGCCTCCAACAGCCGAAGCTCCTCGGCTCGCACCTCACCCGCCTGATCCGGCTCATCGTCCGGCACGACCACTTTCAACCTCGGCATCGCTGGCCTCCTCTAGCCCTGACCATCTGCGGGCGGCGCCGCCACGCCGCCGTTGTCGGCCACTCCATTTTCCGACTGTTGGCGCTTGCGCACATAGAGCGGCGCGAACGCCCCCTGCTGGTGCACCTCCATCACGCCCTCGCGCACCATCTCGAGCGTCGAGGCGAAGCTCGATGCGAACACCGTCGGCGCAAGCGAGGGTTCGACCACATAGGATATGAGAAATTCATCGAGTCGCGCCCAATCGGACGACTGGCCGATCAGCCGCTCGAGCGCTTCCCGCGCCTCGGCCAACGACCAGACCGTGCGCTTGGCGAAGCGCACATGGGCGAGCGCTGCCTTTTGCCGCTGCTGCGCGTAGGCCGAGAGCAAGTCGTAGAGCGTTGCGGTATATTGCGGGTGCTTGATGTGCGCGATCGGCTCGGGCTGGCCACGCCGAAATACGTCGCGCTCGAGTTGCGGGCGGCCGAACAGGCGCTCGGCAACGTCGCGGATGGCTTCGAGACGCTTGAGCCGCAGAGCCAACGCAACCGCCATGTCCTCGGCGCTCTGGCCTTCAGGCGCGTTGGTCTCCGGCAGCAACAGGCGCGATTTCAAATAGGCAAGCCATGCGGCCATCACGAGATAGTCGGCCGCCAGCTCGAGCCGGAGCTTGCGCGCCTCCTCGATGAAGGCGAGGTATTGGTCGGCGAGCGCCAGAATCGAGATCTTGGCGAGATCGACCTTCTGCTGGCGGGCAAGCGCGAGCAATAAATCGAGCGGGCCTTCGAAGCCCTCGACGTCGACGACCAGTGCCGGTTCGCCCGTTGCCCGGTCGGCCTCGAGATCGGTTTCGAATGGGGCTTCGTCGGTGCTCATGAGATCGCCCTCCGGGCGGCTGCGCCTTCATTGATCAGCGCCGCCCATTCGGCACGCAGCGCCGCAACATCGTCCTTTCGAACCTGTCCTCGCCGGCCCAGCGCCGCATCTGCTCGTGCCGCGGCTTCACCGGTGAGCAAGGGCACCGCCGATGCGAGCGCCCGCATCTCGTCGATGTCCCCGCTGCAATGCAGGATCACGTCGCAGCCCGCCGCTATGGCCGCTCGCGCGCGCTCCTCGATCGAACCGGACAAGGCTCCCATGGAAATATCGTCACTCATGAGCAGACCCGCAAACCCCAAGGCGCCCCGAATCACGTCCCGGATCAGAGTGACCGAAGTTGTGGCCGGAGCAATAGGATCGATAGCCGAGTAGACGACGTGGGCGGTCATCCCCAGCGGCAGATCAGAAAGCGGGCGGAAGGCGGCGAAGTCGGTCTTAGCCAGGGTGTCCCGATCAGCCTCGACGACAGGGAGCGCGCGGTGGCTGTCTGCCGTGGCACGGCCGTGTCCGGGAATGTGCTTGAGCACCGGAAGCACTCCGCCGGACAGCAGCCCGTCGGCCACCGCACGCGCGAGCACAGCGACTTTCTCCGCGCTGGTCCCATAAGCGCGGTCGCCGATCACGGGGTCTGCGCCGCTCGCCGGCACATCGGCAATCGGCAGGCAATCCACGTCGATGCCCACGCCGGCAAGATCGGCGGCGATGAGGCGCGCGCCGAGATATGCCGCTCTTGTCCCTTCCGCCGCGTTGCGGTCGTAAAGGCGGCCGTAGGTGGCCCCGGCGGGATAGGACGGCCAGTGGGGCGGGCCGAGACGTTGCACGCGGCCGCCTTCCTGGTCGACGAGCACGGGTGCATCGCGGCCGACCGCGTCGCGAGCGGAGGCGGTCAGACGGCTTAGCTGCGCCGGTGTTTCGATGTTCCGCGCGAAGATGATGAAGCCCCACGGCTCGCGCTCGCGCAGGAACGCACGCTCGGCGGGCGTCAAGGTGGTGCCCGCAAGACCAGAGATGAAAGCGCGTACCGCCATTGGCGCGGATTAGGCCGCGCCTGACGCAAAGGTCAAGCGCAGCTCAGTGGTTGGGAACGACGCATTGGCCGCCGGCGGCCTTGTAATTCGCACAGAACTGGCTGGCCTCTTGCGCCGATGCAAACGGTCCAACCATGGTGCGGTAGAAGACCCCTTTGCTGCCGAGATCCGCGCGGCGAACGACCGGCGCCAAGCCGCCAAGCTCGTTGGGAAACTTTGCCTGCAGGCTGCGGAAGGCGGATTGCGCCTCGGCCTCGCTCTTTTGCGAGGACAGCTGCACCATGATGCCATCCGCAGTGCTCTCCGTCGTCTCGGGCGTCGCGCGGGCGGCAACCGGCGGCGCCGCCGCCGTGCGCGTGCGTGCTGCCGGGGCCGCGGGCGGCTCGCTCTGCGCATCGAGCGAGATTGGGCCGCCGTTGCGCGCCGGCGCGGCTTTCGGAGCGGGCGGTGTCGCGGCCTGGCGCGGCGCAGGCGCAGCGGGCGCTGGCACGGCCTGCGCAGGCGCGGCCTGATTGGTCACCGGCCTGCCGCTCATATCGCCACCATCGGCGCGAATGGTGACCGTGCGGATCTTCTTCGGCTCGTTCGATGCGCCCGGCGCTCCTGCCGATGGTTGTCCTGCCGAGGCACCCTGCCCCGGTGCGGCGGGGGCCGGCGGCGCCGCGCGCGAGCTGGCCTGATTGGCAAGATCCTTGAGCGAGACCGGCTCTTCCTGCTTGGAGACGATCTGTTCCTTCTCGGCGCTCCCGAGGCGATCCTGGACGGACTTGCTCGATTGCGGATCGGCGGCCGGGACGATCTTTGTCGGCGTGGACGCATCCGCCGTGATCACCGGCGGCGCCTGGGTCGCGCTGGGACTGCCATAATAGCTGTGGAAGGCGTAGGCGCCGGCGGTGCCCAGGACCGCGCAGCCGATGATCGTGAGCGCGGTGGCGAGCCGGCTGCGCCGCGCGCGCGGCGGGTCGTCGTACATCGCGTCTTCATGTGGATCGAGCGGTACGTCGTCTCCCTCGTAATACTGGGGATCCTGATGGCCGTCGTCCGCCTGCGCATCGGCGTAATAATCGCTCTGATGCTCGGCACTGGCATGTGGGTCGTCAGTGAAACGGCTGTCGGAGCTCTCCGGCGCTGCCGAATAGTCCGCCCAACTTGAATCGCCGGCAGCAAATTGCGGCTCACGCGCCGCTGCAACCTGCCAGTCGGCCGGTGCCGTCGCCGGAGCGTCGTGCGCCTCCCGCGAGCTCCGCTTGGCTTGCGCGAAATCGGCAAACGGATCGCTCTGCCCGAGCAGCCGCGCAAGCTCGGCGAGCGGATCGCGAATGCTTGCCTCCGGCTGTGCCGGCTCCGCGGCGCGATAAGAATCATTGGAGCGATAGGATCGTAGCCTGTTGTCGTCCGCCATACTCATCCCCGTTTACGGTACTGGCGTCGCACTCGGTCGGTTGCGCGACGGATCCATCGAGCGGGGGCCTGCACACCGAGGGAGTCTAACGCATCTCCTCGGGAGCCTCGACGCCGAGCAGCCGTAGCCCGGACGCGAGTACGGTGACCACGCCCTCCACCAGCGCAAGACGCGCCATGGTCATTTCTCGATCATTCTGGATAATGAAGCGTAAATATGACGCGTCTTTTCCGCGATTCCACTGCGCATGAAAATCACTTGCAAGATCAAATAGATAAAAGGCGATGCGGTGCGGCTCATGAGCAAGGGCCGCCGCTTCGATCAAGCGCGGGTAAAGCGCAAGCCGCCGCATCAGCGCGAGTTCGCCGGTATTATCGAGCCGATCGAGCGGCGCAGACGCGAACATCGATGCACGCGCCGCCGGTTCGCTTGGCAAATCGGGGATGACCTCGCGCGCGTTGCGAAAGACGGATTGGCAGCGGGCATGGCCGTATTGGACGTAGAACACCGGGTTGTCGCGAGACTGCTCGATCACCTTGGCCAAGTCGAAATCGAGCACCGCATCGTTCTTGCGGTAGAGCATCATGAAGCGCACGGGGTCCTTACCGACCTCGTCCACGACTTCGCGTAACGTCACGAACTCGCCGGCGCGTTTCGACATTTTCACCGGCTCACCGCCGCGCAAGAGCTTCACCAATTGCACGACCTTGACGTCGAGATCGGCGGTTTGCGCATCGGTGATCGCCCGCACCGCGCTGACCGCGGCCTGCACGCGTTTGATGTAGCCACCGTGATCGGCGCCCCACACGTCAATCATGTTGTGGAAGCCGCGATCGACCTTGTTCTTGTGATACGCGATGTCGGACGCGAAATAGGTGTAGCTGCCGTCCGATTTCATCAGCGGCCGGTCGACGTCGTCGCCGAAGGCGGTGGCGCGGAACAGCGTCTGCTCGCGATCCTCCCAATCCTCGACCGGCGCCCCTTTGGGTGGCGGCAGGCGCCCTTCGTACACGTAACCGGCGCGCCGCAGCGCGGCGATGGTTTCGCCTACTTGATCGCGGGGGCCATCGATGAGCGAACGCTCGGAAAAAAAGACGTCCTGCACGACGTTGAGCGACTTAAGGTCGTCGCGGATCTGCGCCATCATCATCTCGATGGCGCGATTGCGGACTACGGGCAGCCATTCCGCTTCCGGCTTGTCCTTCAGCGCCGCGCCGTACTCCGCCGCGAGTGCAGTCCCGACCGGCTTGAGGTAGTCGCCGGGATAGAGCCCTTCCGGTATGGCGCCGATCTCCTCGCCCAGCGCCTCGCGATAACGCAGGAACGCCGAACGTGCGAGCGCGGCGACCTGGGCGCCGGCGTCATTGATGTAGTATTCGCGGGTCACCGCAAAGCCGATGAAGGCCAGCAGGTTCGCGAGCGCGTCGCCGAACACCGCGCCGCGGCAATGACCGACATGCATGGGTCCGGTCGGGTTGGCCGAGACGTATTCGACGTTGACGGCGGTCCCTCCGCCCACGTCGCTGCCCCCGTATGCGGTCCCCGCTGCAAGGATGGCGCGCAAGGCGCCGATCCAAGCCGCCGGCTTGAGCGTCAGGTTGATGAAGCCCGGACCCGCGACCTCCGCCTTCGCCACGAGATCGTCGGCACGCAGTTTTGCCGCGATCGCATCGGCCAATGCGCGCGGCTTGCTGCCGGCATCCTTGGCCAGCACCATGGCGGCATTGGTCGCCATGTCGCCGTGCGCGCTCTCGCGCGGCGGCTCGACCACGATGCGGGACTGGTCGATTCCAGCAGGCAGCACACCATCAGCAATGAGTGCGTTGTTGGCGGCACGCACTTTGTCCAGGACGGAGGCAAAGATGTTCCGATCGCTCATGGTCGGCGGACTAGGCTCGGGTCGCGCCGCCTAACGCAATTCCGGAGTCGAGTCAAAAAGCCGCGCGTGCTCCACCAGCGCGTAGCGGTCGGTCATGCCGGCGATGAAGTCGCCGATGTGGCGCAACCGCGCGGCCTCGTCGGCGCCGTCGGCGAGCTGCGCCCATTCCGCCGGCATGTCGCCGGGCTGTTCCAGATAGCGTCGGAACAGATCGCAGACCAGACGCTCCGCATCGCCCATGATGCGCATGATACGGCTGTGGCGATACATGCGAGGATAAAGAAACCCCTTGATGGCGCGGTCGGCCTCGGCCATGGCCGGCGAGAAGCTGCCGACCGGCAGCGCGGCGTGACGCACGTCATCGGCGGAGCACGCAGCCAAAGCCCGCAGGCGCGCGCCTGTTTCCGCAATCACATCCTCGATCATCCGCGTGATGAGGCGGCGCACCAGTTCATGCACGACCCGCGAGGGATCGAGTGCAGGATGTTGGGCGCGGATATCTGCGAGACTGTCGCGGATCAAGGGCACGCCGGCGAGATCCTCCCGCACAAAAAGCCCGGCACGCAGGCCGTCGTCGATGTCGTGGGCGTCGTAGGCGATGTCGTCGGCGATGGCGGCGATTTGCGCTTCCACGCTCGCGAAGCTCCACAGCTCGAGGTCCTGGATGCTGTTATGCGCGGCGATGGCATGCGGCAGCCCCCGTTCGCGATAAAGCTCGACCGGGATGCCATTGCGCAGCGTGAGCGGACCATTGTGCTTGACGAGGCCCTCGAGCGTCTCCCACGAGAGGTTCAATCCGTCAAAGGCGGGATAGCGCCGCTCGAGCGCGGTCACCACCCGCAGCGTCTGCGCATTGTGGTCGAAGCCGCCGCAAGCCGCGAGGCAGCGATCAAGCGCGCGCTCGCCGGCATGACCGAACGGGGGATGGCCGAGATCATGGGCGAGCGCGAGCGCCTCGGCCAGATCCTCGTCGAGCCCGAGGGCACGGGCGAGCGAGCGGGCAATCTGCGTGACCTCCAGCGTGTGCGTCAGCCGGGTGCGAAAATGGTCGCCCTCGTGAAAGACGAAGACCTGGGTCTTGTGCGCGAGCCGCCGGAAGGCGGTGGCATGGATGATCCGGTCGCAGTCGCGCCGGAAGGCGTTGCGGGTCGCACTCACCGGCTCCGGATGGAGCCGGCCGCGACTCCTGCCGGGAGCGGATGCGTAGGGGGCGCGCGCGATGGCCGCTTCAACCGCCATGCCGGACCGCCAATTGACCAAAGCCCTCCGCGCACTTAACTATCGCTCAAGCCCGCTGGCAATGATTGGGACGCGGATGGACAATATTACGGTCACCGAACGGGCGGCGCGCCGGATCGGCGAGATTTTGCGCCGCGAGCCTCCAGGCAGCATGCTGCGCGTCAGCGTGGAGGGCGGCGGCTGCTCCGGTTTCCAATACAAGTTCGACATCGACCGCGCCCAGGGGGTCGACGATGTCGTGATCCGGCGCGACGGAGCGACCGTGCTGGTCGATCAAATTTCCGTTGGCTATCTGGCGGGCTCCGAGATCGATTTCGTCGATGACCTGATCGGCGCCTCGTTCCGCATCAACAACCCGAAGGCCACCGCATCCTGCGGGTGCGGAACGAGCTTCTCGCTCTAGCACCAGCGGCGACTGACGGTGGCTCATCACACCGTCATAGCCGGGTCGGGGCGCGTTTACGCGCGTCTTCCGACGCGCCATGCGCGGGCATGACGAATCCAAGGTCCCGGAGCCTACTCGGCTGCGATCGCGGTCGGCCGCTCGGCGTGCTCCGGCAGCTCGCGTAGCTGCGGCTCGAGCCGGTAGCGCAGCATGCGATCGATGCGGTCGAGATAGATGTAGATGACCGGCGTTATATAGAGCGTCAAAAGCTGCGAGAGCAGCAGGCCGCCGACCACCGCGACACCGAGCGGCTGACGCAACTCGGCGCCGGCGCCGGTGCCGAGCGCGATCGGCAAGGTGCCGAAGATCGCGGCGAACGTCGTCATCATGATCGGCCGGAAGCGCAGCAGCGCCGCCTCGCGGATCGCAGCCTGCGCGCCCATGCCCACGCGCCGGCGGTCGATCGCAAAGTCGATCATCATGATTGCATTCTTCTTCACGATGCCGACCAGCATGACGATGCCGATCATGGCGATGACCGACAGGTCCATGCTGAACATCATGAGCACCAGCAGCGCGCCGACGCCGGCCGAGGGCAATCCGGAAATGATGGTGATCGGATGAATGAAGCTCTCGTAGAGAACGCCGAGCACCACGTAGGCGGCGAAGATCGCGGCCAAGATCAGCACGCCCTGGCCTTTGAGCGAGTCCTGGAACACCTGCGCCGAGCCTTGGAACCCGGTGCTGACCGTGATCGGCAGACGGAATTCGCGCTCGATGCCCTTGATGGCGTCAACCGCCTGCCCGAGCGAATAGCCGGGCGCGAGATTGAACGAGATGGTCACCGCGGGCTGATTGCCTTGGTGATTGACCTGTAACGGGCCGACCGCCGGCACCATGCGGGTGACAGCCGAGAGCGGGATCGCCGTCCCGGATGGGATGCCGCTGCCGTGTATGCCGGCTCCCGGCCCGATCCCGGTGCCGGCAGCACCCGCCACGTTGGTCTTCACGAAGATGTTCTGCAACTGCGAGGCATCGGATTGAAACCGCGGCTGGCTCTCCAGAATAACCTGATAATCGTTAGTCGGTGTGTAGATGGTCGCCACTTGGCGGGCACCGAAGGCGTTGAACAACTCCTGGCGGACCTGATCGATGCTGATGCCGTAGACGGCCGCTTTCTCGCGGTCTACTTCGACGGTCATCTGCGGGTTCTTGATATAGAGATCGGTGGTGACATCGCGCAGACCCTCGATCTCGGCGATCTTGTCGCGCAATTTCGGCGCGAGGTCATACAGGAGCTGCGTGTCGCTGGACTGAAGCGTGTACTGGTACTCGCTCTTGGAAAGACGGCCCGTGATGTTCACGTTCTGAACGTTCTGGAAATACACCGCCATCCCCGGGACGCTGTTGGCGGTGTTGCGCAGCCGCTGGATCACTGCCGTCGAATTTTCCTTTCGCTCGCTTCTCGGCTTAAGCGCAATGAACATGCGCCCGATATTGGCCGTCGGGTTCGGCCCGCCAGCTCCCACCGTGGAATTGACGTAGTCGACCGCCGGATCGGAGCGGATGATTTCCGCGACTTGCCGCTGCAGGTCGACCATGCCTTGGAACGAGATATCCGAGGACCCCTCGGTCGAGGCGGAAATGAAGCCGGTGTCCTCGGTGGGGAAGAAGCCCTTCGGGATGATGATATAGAGCCAAACCGACAGGGCGAGCGTCGCCAACGTCACCACAAGCGTCACGGCTTTAAATCGCAACACCCGATCGAGCGACCATTCGTAAGCGCGCAGTCCGGCCCTGAAGACCGCCTCGAAGGCGCGCAACACGATGTTCTGCTTCTCGCCCTCGCGGTGAGTGTGCAGCACGCGCGCGCACAGCATCGGCGTGAGCGTCAGCGAAACGAAACCCGATATCACGATGGCAACCGCAATAGTCACCGCGAATTCCCGGAACACCCGGCCGACCATGCCGCCCATCAGGAGCACGGGAATAAACACGGCGATGAGCGAGAACGTGATCGAGACGATGGTGAAGCCGATCTCGCGGGCGCCCTTGAGCGCCGCCTCGAATGGCCGCATCCCGCCTTCCACATGTCGCACGATGTTTTCCAACATGACGATCGCGTCATCGACCACGAAGCCGACCGACAGGGTCAGCGCCAGCAGCGTCATGTTGTTGATCGAGAAGCCGAACACGTACATCGCTGCGCAGGTGCCGATCAACGACACGGGAACGGCGAGCGAGGGAATGATCGTGGCCGAGAGCGAGCGCAGGAACAGGAAAATCACCATGATGACCAGGATCACCGCGATGACAAGCGATTCCTGCACAGTCGCCACCGAGTTGCGGATGGACACCGAGCGGTCCATGAGCACTTCCATGCGGATCGACGGCGGTATGGAGGCACGGTACTGCGGCAGGTGCTCGCGCACCGAATCCACCACGGCCACCGTGTTGGCGTCCGGCTGACGCTGGATTGCCAGCACGATGGCGCGCTCGTTGTTGTACCAGCTCGCGATCTTGTCGTTCTCAACGCTGTCTATGACACGCGCAATCTGATCGAGGTAGACCGGGGCCCCGTTGCGGTAGGCAACGATGACCTTGCGGTACTCCTCCGCCTTGGTCATCGCGCCCGACGCCGTCAGCGTCACGCTCTGCTTGGGGCCGTTGAGCGTGCCGACCGGCGTGTTGGAATTGGTCTTGGCGACGACGTTGCGGATATCGTCGAGCGAAATGTTGCGCGCCGCGGCGGCCACCGGATCGACCTGCACCCGCACGGCGAACTTCTGCGCACCGAACACCAACACCTGGGCGACGCCGGGCAGTTGCGAAATCTGTTGCGCCAGCGTGATCTCGCCGAATTCATTGACCGCCGATAGCGGCAGGGTCGGCGAGACCAAGCTGATATACATGATCGGGAAGTCGCCCGGATTCACCTTCCGAAAGCTCGGCGGGGTCGTCATTTCCACCGGCAGCTTGCGCGCCGCCACGGTCAGCGCGGTCTGCACGTCGAGCGCGGCACCGTCGATGTTGCGATTAAGATCGAACTGGATCGTAATCGAGGTAATGCCGAGCGAGGAGGAGGAGGTAAGCGAGGTGATGCCGGCGATGGTCGATAGCTGGCGCTCGATCGGCGCCGCCACCGATGCCGCCATCGTTTCCGCGCTCGCCCCCGGCAGTTGTCCCTGGATGCTGATGGTCGGGAAGTCGACGGCTGGCAGCGCTGCGACCGCAAGCAGTCGGTAGGCGAAAACGCCGAGGACGATGATCGAGGCGGTGACCAGGGTGGTCAGCACCGGCCGGCGAATGCAGGTCTCCGAGAGCTTCATGGATTACGACCCGACCTTGGGAGCGCGGACGGCGACCTTGGTCCCGTTGGAGAGCAAGAGTTGCCCGTTGGTGACGACCGTTTCTCCACCCTCGAGCCCACTGGCGAGGACCGATTCGCTATCGAGCACGCGTGTGACCTGGACCGGCCGCACCGTCGCCACGTCGTTGTTGACGACGAACACGTAGGACCCGGTCTGGCTCACCTGGACGGCCGTCGACGGCACCGTGACCGCCTCCTCCTGACGGAACGTCAATCGTACCTGCACCAGCGTGCCCGGCCACAGCAACTCGTCGGTGTTCGGCATGGTGGCGCGAACAGGCACAGTGCCAGTCGGCGCGTCCACGCTGTTCTCGATCATCGTGACCTGGCCCCTCGCTCGCCGCGGGTCGCCGGGGATGATCGCCTCGATCGAGGCGCTCTCGTTGGCAAGCGCCTGGCGCAGGTCCGGCAAGTAGCTCTGGGAAAGAGCAAACGTCACGTAGACCGGGGCGGTCTGGATGAGGCTCGCCAGCGTGGAGTCCCCGGCGCGCACAAAGTTGCCCACTTTGACCGCCGCCATGCTGGCGCGCCCGGTAATCGGCGCCCGGATCTTACAGTAGCTGAGCTGGACGTTGAGGTTCTCGAGTTGCGCGGTATTCGAATCGACGGAAGCCCGATAGATATTTGTTTGGGTCCGCGCGTTCTGCAGCGTGACCAGGGTGGTCGCGTTCTTGGCGAGCAGCTCGGTATAGCGCGCGACATCGCGTTCAGCCTGCTCGAGATTGGCCTTGGCACCGGCGAGCAAGCCTTCCACCTGCCTGACCTGGGCTTCGATCGTACGGCTATCGAGCGTGAACAGAAGATCGCCTTCGCGCACCAGTGCACCGTCGGCGAAGTGCACGCCGGTGATCTCGCTATCTACCCGCGACTTGATCGCAACGCTGGCAATGGGCGTGACGCTTCCGAGCACCTCGATGCGAACCGGAACGACTTTGCGCGTCGCGATTACGATCTCTACCGGCACCGCGCGCGAGGCGTTCTGGCGCGGGGCCTGTGCGATGGCGCCCCCCGACCACAAGCCGCTGCGGGTCGCGGCGATGGCACAGCCGGCTGCGACGAGCACCACCACCGCCCCCGCGAGGCCGATCAGGAGCAGGCG
>Ga0081455_10001440_pt1 | contig 29426 bp, 26 predicted proteins | sample TabmetS3T2R1_FD_70207 | JGI IMG/M metagenome (GOLD analysis project Ga0081455, IMG submission 70207) | Tabebuia heterophylla rhizosphere microbial communities from the University of Puerto Rico - S3T2R1 | ecosystem: Host-associated > Plants > Roots > Rhizosphere ... | reverse complement strand
CCCGGGTGCGCCGAAGCTCGCCGCGGGCGCCGGCGCGCCGTCGGCGCCGAGCGTGTAGCGCTGCACCCGGTTGTTGTTCTGGTCGGCGACGTAGAGCGCGTTCCCATCGATCGCGATGCCGCCGTTGATGCCGGTGTTGAGGCTGCTCGGCCCGCCGACCGCCCGCTTGAACTGCCCGGTCGCCGAGAACTGCTCGATGCGGTCGTTGAGCGAGTCGAGGACGTAGACGTCGCCGCCCGGCCCCACGGCCAGCCCGCCGATGCCGCCGACGAACGTGAAGAGCCCGAACGCGGCCGCGCTCAGGCCGAGGTCGTCGAGTGCGTAGAGGACCAGCTGGGCCTGTGCCATCTCGCTGGTGAAGCTGGTCAGCCCGGCGATGATCACCAGGCGGCACAACAGCGGCTGATGGCACAGCCACCGGAACCCGTGGGCCAGATCGGTGCGCATCCGGGTCCGTTCGGCGGGCGGCTTGGGCCGGAAGCTGCCGGCGAGGCCGACCAGCAGTGCCGCAGCGACCGCGAACCCGGCCGAGTTCAGCAGGAACGGGAACGCCGCGAACATCGCGAAGGTGAGGCTGCCGACCGGCCCGCCCAGGAACGTCTGGCCCAGGATCTCGGCGGCCTGGAACTTGCTGTTCGCGCTCTCCAGCTTCTCCGGCGCGGCCAGCGCCGGGATCATCGCGTTGCCCGCGCTTTCCGCGACGGTCTCCGCCGCGCCCAGCAGCAGCGCGGCGACGTAGACGAGCCAGATCGACAGCGTGCCGGTGTGGACGAGCAACGCGGTCAGGCCGACGACCACCGCGCGGGTCACGTTGGCGAGCAGCACCGCCCGCTTGCGGTCCACGCGGTCGGCCAGTGTTCCGGCGAACACCCCGAACAGCAGCCAGGGCAGGAACTGGGTCGCCGACAGGGCACCGATCTGCACGGGGTCACGGGTGAGAGTGGTGGCCAGCAACGGGAAGGCGACCTTGCCGATCCCGTCGGCGAGGTTGCCCACCGCGTTGGCAGACAGCAGCCAGGTAAGCCGCCGGTCCTTCATGATCACCCTCAGTGGTGTTGCGATTCCCCAGTGCTTCCGATGCTGCCATGCGACGGGCTGATCAGTCGAGTTGATCACTGTTTTACTGGGGAACCGGTGAGCGACGCTCGCACATTGTCGAAAAAGTGCGAGTTCTTTAGCCCCAGCCGAGGTCGTGGAGGCGGGCGTCATCGATGCCGAAGTGATGGGCGATCTCGTGCACCACGGTGATCAGCACTTCTTCCACCACCTGCTCCTCGGAGCCGCACATGCGCAGGATCGGTGTCCGGTAGATCGAGATCCGGTCCGGCAGCACGCCGCCGTAGGTGCTGGTCCGTTCGGTCAGCGCGACGCCGTGGTAGAGCCCGAGGATCTCCGGCGCCTCCTCGTTGTGGTCCTCCACAAGCACGACCACGTTGTCCATCGCACCCGCCAGCTCCTTGGGCACGGCGTCCAGCGCGTCGGCGACCAGTTCCTCGAACCGCGCCTTCGACATCTCCACCGGCACGGCTACCCGCCCGGCTGCGGGGAGGGACCGGGCGGTTCCGGCGCCTTGCGGATGCTGCCGGTCACCGGCGCAAGCCCGCTGTTGTCCGGCAGCTTGGCGCCGATCTTGCAGTTGACCAGTGTGGACCCGGCATCCCAGCTCTCCTGCTCGCGCACGTCCCAGGTGAGGATCAGCTTCTGGGCGGCCGGGTCGATGTCCCCCGCGTAGTTCTGGACCGCGTCGTCGCACGCGGTGTCCAGCCAGGTCTTCTGGTCGTTCTGCGAGGGGTAGCTGCCGGGGAACTTCGTCTTCAGGTCGAGCGTCGCGACGATCTCGTAGGAATGCGGCTGCGCGCAGTCGACCGGGTTGCCGACCGTCTTGTCGACCAGCGCGAGACACGTGCCCGGCTCCCAGACCGCCGACTGCGACTGGCCCGCCGCGTTGCCGATGATCGGCTCCAGTTTCCCGCCCGGCGCGGCCCACTGGAGCACGCACCGCATCTCGCGGTCGCCGCCCGCCCATTCGCCGTTGCCCGGGCGCAGCGCGCTGACCGTGAACCGGCCGAACGGGTCGAGCGCCCGTTTCAGATACGTCTCGACGCCCGCGGTGCACCGCTCCAGCGCGATGTCCCGCCACTGGTCGACGGTCGGCGCGGGGGCGTTCGGCGGGTACTTGTCGCCGATGTTCACCACGCCGGTGACCTCGTAGAGGTGCGGCTGGGCGCACGGGACGACGTGGATGTCCGAGACGTCCGGCATGGCCCAGGTGACGCAGCTGCCGGGTGCCGCGGTGAACGCGGCCTTCGCCGCGGGGGATTCCTCGACCCGGCCGCCGCCGCTGACGTCGTCGCCCCACGAGAACGCGACGCTCAGCGACAGCGCCAGGATGGCGCCCAAGAACACACCGGCCATCACCAGCCGGGTGCGCAGGGTGGTCTTTTCGACTCCATCTCCGAGCATCGCGTCCCATAATGCCCGCGTCCGCGGGACGGGACACCCCTCGGGTGGTTAGGGTGAGCGCGATGACAGACGACGGTGCGCCGGGCGGCCAGCAGCCCCCGGAAGAACAGCCCCCGCGCGGCTCGATGCGGTTCCAGGACGCGTCGACGTCCAGGCCCCGGGAGCCGACGCTGGGCGAGCAGCGCGCCCGGCGGCAGGCGCTGGAGGAACAGGCCCGCCAGGAGGCCGCCGCGGAGCAGGCGCGCGCCGAGGGGGAGCGGAAGGCCGCCGTGCGCCGCAAGATGCTGATCGGCGGAGGCGTGACGGTCGGCCTGGTCGCCGTCGTCGCGACCTGGTACATCGCGGGCACCGGTGAGTCGGTCAACGCGGTCTGCACCGACAGCAACGGAACGGTTCAACCGGACGAGTACTGCGACGACAACTACGCCACCAGCCATGGCGGCTACTACAACGCGGGCACCGGGTTCTGGTTCATCCCGATCGGCGGCGGCCAGTACAGCCAGTACCGCTACAACTACGGCGGGACCGGCACGGTCGGCCAGCCCGTATCCGGTGGCAGCTACACCCGGCCGTCGGGCAGCACCACGGTCAAAACGAGCTCAGGCAAGACCGTGCAGCGCGGCGGCTTCGGCATCAGCAGCAAGACCAGCGGCGGTACCGGCGGGAAGAGCGGGGGATCCTAGGGTGCGAAGGGGGACCGCCCAGCCGCGGCGGGACTGGCAGCGCATCGTCGAAGAGCAGGGCCTCGTGTTCGGCACCCCGGCCCGCTACGGCTCCGGTCAGGAGCGGCCGTACTGGGACGAGTCAGTGCACTACGTCCTCGAGATGGACGAGGTGCTCAGCCTGGAAGCCGACGTCGAACTGCTGCATTCGATGTGCCTGGAAGCGGTCGACAACGTCGTGCTGACCGAGCGCTACCGCGAGTTCGGCATCCCGGAGTGGGTGTGGCCGCACATCGCGGAGTCGTGGAAGCGCCGGGACCCGCACGTCTACGGCCGCTTCGACCTGCGCTACGACGGCCGCGGGCCGGCGAAGCTGCTGGAGTACAACGCGGACACCCCGACCTCCCTGCTGGAGGCGTCGGTGCTGCAGTGGCACTGGAAGACCGAGGTCTTCCCCGACGACGACCAGTGGAACTCGGTGCACGAGCGGCTGGTCGAGCGCTGGCAGGAGATCCGCGGTCTCCTGCCCACCAACGAGCTGTACTTCACCTGGTCCAGCGCCGACCCCACGGGCGAGGACCACATCACCACCTCCTACCTGCAGGAGACGGCGGCCGAGGCCGGTCTGGACACCGTCGGCCTGGCGATCGAGGAGATCGGCTGGGACCCGGTGCTCAAGCGGTTCGTCGACCTCGAAGAGGCGCCGATGAACACCGTCGTCAAGCTCTACCCGTGGGAGTGGGTGGTCGAGGAGGAGTTCGGCCGGTTCGCCACCCAGTCGCTGCCGCAGACGCTGTGGATCGAGCCCCTGTGGAAGATGCTGCTCTCCAACAAGACGCTGCTGGCGATCCTGTGGGAGAACTACCCCGGCCACCCGAACCTGCTGCCCGCCTTCGTCGACCAGCCCGGCGTCCTCACCGAGTACGTGCGCAAGCCGAAGCTGGGCCGGGAGGGCGCGAACGTGCAGATCGTGGCGCCCGGCTACGAGACCGAGACAGGCGGCGTCTACGGCGCCGAGGGCTACGTGTACCAGGCCTTCGACCCACTGCCGGAGTTCGACGGATTCCGCCCGGCGCTGGGCGCCTGGATCGTCGGCGACTCCTCGGCCGGCCTGGGCATCCGGGAGACCGCCGGCCTGGTCACGGACGACGGTGCGGCGTTCGTCCCACACCGTATCCCGCAAACGTGATAAACCACCCGCGATCATTCACTCCGTTGAACTGGGAGACCCCGTGACCTCCACCCTCGCGCTGTCCAACACGTTCGGCTCCGATCTCGTGCGCGGAATCGGCGCGATCCTGCTGTACGGCGTCATCGGGCTGCTGCTGATGCTGGTCGGCTTCTACGCGATCGACTGGACCACCCCCGGCAAGCTGTCCGACCTGGTCCGCCGCGGGCTGCCGAACGCGGTGATCATCACGGGGTCCGGCATGCTGTCGATGGCGTTCATCGTGGTCGTCGCGATCTTCAACTCGGCCAGCGACCTGACCGAGGGCCTGATCACCTCGCTGGTCTACGGCCTGCTCGGGATCGTCGTGCAGGTGCTCGCGGTGCGGCTGCTGGAGTGGTCGACGCGGATCGACGTGCGCGGCACCATCGAGAGCGAGGTGTTCGCCCCGGCCAGCATCGTGGTCGCGGCCGCGCACCTGGCGCTGGGTCTCGTCGTCGCGGTGTCGATCAGCTGAGCGCAGCCCCTAGGGTGGGTGTGTGCGCCTGCTGAGGACTCCCGAAGACCGGTTCGCCGACCTCCCCGACTTCGACTACCCGCCGCTCTACGCCGACCTGGAGAGCGAGCACGACGGCATCGTCCGGATCTCCTACGTCGAGGCCGGTCCGTTCGACGGTCCCGTCGTGCTGCTCCTGCACGGCGAACCCAGTTGGTCGTTCCTCTACCGCAAGATGCTGCCGGTACTGGCCGACGCCGGCATCCGGGCGATCGCGCCGGACCTGATCGGGTTCGGCCGGTCGGACAAGCCGGTCGAGGTCGCCGAGCACACCTATGCGCGGCACGTCGAATGGATCCGGGCGTTCGCGCTGGACGCACTCGACCTGCGGGACGTCACGATGGTCGGCCAGGACTGGGGTGGGCTGATCGGGCTGCGAGTCGTCGCGGAGAACCCGGGCCGCTTCGCCCGGGTGGTCGCGGCGAACACCGGCCTGCCCACCGGCGACCAGGCCATGCCGGACGTGTGGTGGGCCTTCCACGACGCGGTGCAGAAGGCGCCGGTGCTCGACATCGGCCGGTTCGTGCAGTCCGGCTGCCGTACCCGGCTGAGCGACGCGGAGCGCGCCGCCTACGACGCGCCGTTCCCGAACGAGATGTACAAGGCGGGCCCGCGCGCGATGCCCGGCCTGCTGCCCACGAGCCCGGACGACCCGGCGAGCGAGGCGAACCGCCGCGCCTGGGCCACACTGTCCGAACTGGACATTCCGTTCCTGTGCGCCTTCGGCGACAGCGACCCCATCACCGGGCCGATGGCTCCGGTGTTGCGGCGCGCCATGAAGGGCGCCGCCGGACAGGATCACCGGACGCTTGAGAACGCGGGCCACTTCCTCCAGGAGGACAAGGGCGAGGAGTTGGCCCGCGTCATCGCCGCCTTCGTCACCGGGTGACCGACTCGCACATTGTCGAAAATGTGCCGCGCCCGGCGCCCGCCCCGTCGCCACTTTTTCGACAATGTGCCGCGGCTCACGCGGGGTGCCTAGGACGTGCTGCCGTCCGGGTTGATGACCGCGAACCGGGTGTAGGGCACCAGCGCGTCGGGGATCCGGATCGAGCCGTCGGCCTGCTGGTTGTTCTCCAGCACGGCCACCAGCGTCCGCCCGATCGGCAGACCGGAGGCGTTCAGCGTGGCGATCTGCGCGCGCTTGCCGTCCTTGCCCTTGCCGCGGATGTTCGCCCGCCGCGCCTGGAAGGTTCCGGTGTCCGATGCGCTCGAGATCTCCCGGTAGGTGCCCTGGCTGGGCAGCCACACCTCGACGTCGAAGGTGATCTGCGCGGCGAACCCGGTGTCGCCCGCCGCGAGCTTGATGACCCGGTACGGCAGCCCGAGCCGCTGCAGGGGCTCCTCGGCGTGGGAGAGGATCTCGTCCAGCGCCACGCGCGAGCGTTCCTCCTCGACGAACTGCACCAGCTCCACCTTGGAGAACTCGTGCTGCCGGATCAGCCCGCGGGTGTCCTTGCCGTACGAGCCGGCCTCCGAGCGGAAGCACGGGGTGTGCGCGGTGTAGCGCAGCGGCAGGTCCTCGAGCTGGAGGATCTCGCCCGCGTGCAGGTTGACCAGCGGCACCTCGGCGGTCGGGATGAGGAACAGCTCGCGGTCGGCCACGCCGGTCGAGAACAGGTCCTCTTCGAACTTGGGCAGCTGACCGGTCCCGGTCATGGTCGGCCGCGTGACGAGCGAGGGCAGGCTGAACTCGGTGTAGCCGTGCTCGCCGGTGTGGATGTCGAGGAAGAACTGCGCCAGTGCGCGCTGCAGGCGCGATCCGGCGCCCTTGAAGACCGCGAACCGCGGTCCGGACAGCTTGGTTGCGCGGGTCAGGTCGAGGATTCCCGCGCGCTCACCGAGGTCGACGTGGTCCAGCGGCTCGAAGTCGAACTCCGGTGCCGTGCCGACCCGGCGCACCTCTTCCGCGAACTCCTCGGTGGCGCCGTCCGGGATCTCGTCGAGCGGGATGTTCGGGATGCCGAGCAGGAACTCCTGCAGCTCCGCCTCGACCTCGCGCTGCTCCTCCTCGAGCTGGGTGATGCGGTTCTTCAGCTCACGCGCCCGCTCGCGCAGCTCGCTGACGTCGTCGCCGCGCTTGGCGGCGGCGCCGACCTCGGCCGCGGCCTTCTTCGACTGCGCGCGCGCCTGGTCGCCCTCGCTGATGACGGAGGACCGCCTGCTCACCAGCTTGCCGAGGTGGTCGGTGTCGAGCACATACCCACGACGGCGCAGCTTGGCGGCCGCGTCCACGTCGGGGTCGAGCAGCTGGCGGGGGTCGTGCATCGGTACTCCAGGTACGAGCCGGAACGGATGCACTCCAGCGTAACGAGGGCGACCAGTGGATTTCGCCCTACCCGGTCAGGCCGTGCGCGGCAGCTCGATCCGCGGGGGAGCGGCACGGCCCAGGTCCCACGGGACCGGGACGTCCGCGGCGCGCAGGGCCGACCACATGGTCACCTGGTTCGCGGTGATCACCGGGATGCCCAGGCGCTGCTGCAGCGGCTCGATGACGTCGTAGGTCGGCACGTTCGTGCAGCTCACGAATAACGCGTCGGCGCCAGTGGTGTCCAGCTCGGCGACCGCGGCCAGCACGTGCGCGTAGGTCGTCTTCCAGATCTCGCCGAGCATGTTGAGCCCGACGCACGCGGTCGTGGTGATGCCGTACTCGGCGAGGAACGACAGCAGCCGGTCGGTGACCGCGTCCACGTACGGCGTGACGACCGCGACCCGGCGGGCGCCCAGCGTTTCGAGTGCGCTGACCATCGCGCCGGAGGTGGTGATCGCGCGGGGCGCGCCGGCGTCGAGCATCGCCGCGACCAGGGCGGCCTCAGCCGCGGCGCCGCCGATGAAGCTGCCCGACGTGCAGGCGTAGGCGACCACCTCGGGTTCGGGGACGAGCAGGTCGGAGGTGGCGCGGCGGACGCCGTGCGGGTTGGCCAGCGCCTCGGCGAGCTGCACGGTCACCGGCTCGGGCAGGTACGGCAGGCGCGTGGTGTGCAGGCACGCCTGGTCGGGCACCCAGCGCCACAGCTCGCGGTCGAGGGCGAAGTCGAACGGCGCGACCACACCGATTCCGGTCTGGACCGGCAGGGCGATCTCGAACGGATCAGCTGTCATGGCGGCGTCTCCCTCTGGCGGCGTCGCTGGCCAGGCTAGGTTCGGCGTGGGAAAACCGATGACGCCGCGCGTTACCGAGCGGTTAAACCTGCGCCCGGGAGGCTTTCAGTGAGGTGGCGTGTCGCCACGGTGGTGGTCGTGGCCGGCCTGGTCAGTGCCTGTACGACAACGGTCAGCGGGACACCCCAGCCGGCGCCCGGCCGGGTGACCGTGGCGCCGGCGGCCTCGACCGATCCGTGCACGCTGCTCACCACCGACGAAGCGGCCGAGCTGGGGCTCGGCCCGGGCACGCCGATCCCGGCCCAGCCCAAGCAGCGGGTCCCACCGGGCTGCGACTGGCGCCCGCTCGACCCGGAGGCCAGCCTCGACGACTCGCTACAGGCCTACTACGGCACCGACCAGACGATGGAGGAGTACTTCGCCGCGCAGCCGGTCGGGGAGAAGCAGCTCGGCGGCATCACGTGGCAGCACTACTCGTCCATCATGGGCGACTGGCTGTGCAACCTGGCGGTCAAGCTCGGTGAGACCGAGTTCGTGGTGGTCGCCGGCCAGAACCTGGGCGACGAGACCAAGTCGTGCGCGGTCGCCGAACGCGCCGCCCCGATCGTGGCCCGCCACCTCCCGGACCACTGAGCGGCACATTGTCGGCAAAGTGCCGCCGGGCACCGGCCCCGCGAGCGGCACTTTGCCGACAATGTGCGACCGGGTCAGGCGACCTGGTCGGCCACGTACTTGGCGATCTCCAGTGCGCTCGTCGCCGCCGGGGAGGGGGCGTTGAGGACGTGCACCTGGTGCGGCGCGGTCTCGATGAGGAAGTCGTCCACCAGCGAACCGTCCGGGCGCAGCGCCTGGGCGCGCACCCCGGAGCCGTGCCGCACGATGTCGTCCGGGCCGACCGCCGGAACCAGCCGCGCGAGGTCGGCCGCGAACCGGCGCTTGGACAGCGACCGCCGCACCTCGTCCACGCCGGTCGGGTATGCCCATTTCCGCGCGAGCCGCCACGAGCCCGGGAAGCGGGCGACATCGGCGAGGTCGGCCGGGGACACGTCGCGCCACCGGTAGCCCTCGCGGCGCAACGCCAGCACCGCGTTCGGGCCGGCGTGCACACTGCCGTCGAGCATCCGGGTCAGGTGCACGCCCAGGAACGGCAGCGCCGGGTCCGGCACCGGGTAGATGAGCCCGCGCACCAGGTGCCGCCGCTCCGGCCGCAGTTCGTAGTACTCGCCGCGGAACGGGACGATCCGCGCGCCGGGCCGCAGCCCGGCGAGCTCCGCGACCCGGTCGGACTGCAGGCCGGCGCAGTTGACCAGGGCGTCGGCGCGCAGCACCGCGTCCCCGGTGGCGATCTCCACGCCACCCGCCGCCCCTGGCCGGATGCCGCGGGCGGTGGTGTTCAGCCGCAGGTCGGCCCCGTGTTCGGTGAGCAGCCGGACCAGCGCGGTGCAGACCCGCGGGAAGTCGATGATCCCGGTCGATTCGACCCGCAGCGCCTGCACGCAGGCCACCTCGGGCTCGTACTCGCGGGCCTTCGCCGCGCTGATCAGCTTCGCCGGGACGCCGTTGGCCTCGGCCCGCTCGGCGAGCACGCCCAGCGCGGGCCGTTCGGCCTCGCTCGTGGCCACGACGAGCTTGCCGCACACCTCGACCGGTACCCCGTGCTCGCGCGCGAATTCCACAATGGACTGATTGCCCGCCACGGACATCCGGGCCTTCGCCGAGCCGGGCTTGTAGTAGAGCCCGGCGTGCACGACGTTGGAGTTGTGGCCGGTCTGGTGCGCGGCCCAGCGGTCTTCCTTCTCCAGCACGGTCACCGCGGAGCCGCGCCGGGCCAGCTCCCACGCGGTCGCGAGCCCGATGATTCCGCCACCGATGACGACAACCCGGTTCACCACGCCGACAGCGTATACGGCGGCTACCGGGGCGTTCGCCCGATCGAGTGACGACCCTCCTGCTTAGACTGCCGTTCGACCTGAAGGAGCCCGATGTCCGAACCCGTCCCGCTCGGCCGCCCGACGGTCGGCGAGCAAGAGCTCGCCGCGGTGGCCGAGGTGTTCGCGTCGGGCTGGCTCGCCGGCGCCGGACCCGCCTGCCGCCGGTTCGAGGAGCGCTTCGCCGCCGCGACCGGCACCGCGCACGCCCTGGCGACCAGCAGCTGCGGCGCCGCCCTGTTCCTCGGGCTGCGGGTGCTCGGCGTGCGGCCGGGCGACGAGGTCGTCGTCGGCGACTACACCTTCCCGGCCACCGGGCACGCGGTGCTGCAGGCCGGCGCGACCCCGGTGTTCGCCGACGTCCGGCCCGACTCGTTCGCGGCCGATCCGGCTGCGGTCGAGGCGCTGGTCACGCCCCGCACCGTCGGCATCCTCACCGTCGACGTGGCCGGGCAGCCGGGCGAGTTCGACGCGTACCGGGCGATCGCCGACCGGCACGGCCTGTGGCTGTTCGAAGACGCCGCCTGCTCGGCAGGCGCGACGTACCGCGGCCGCCCGGCCGGGAGCCTCGCCGACCTGGCCGCGTTCTCCTTCCACGGTCGCAAGGGCATCACCGCGGGCGAGGGCGGCGGGCTGGTCTCGGACCGCGCCGAGCTGATCGAGCACGCCCGCAAGCTGCACACCTACGGCATCACGCCCGCACTGTCCCGGGAAGGCGAGCCCGCGATCCCGGCGTTCGACGAGCTGGGCTGGAACTTCCGCCTGTCCGACGTGCAGGCCGCGATCCTGCGGGTGCAGCTGGAGCGGTTGCCGCAGTTGCTGGCCGCCCGTCGCTCGGTCGCCAAGCGGTACTCGGCCGCCTTCGCCGGCCTGCCGGGCGTGACCGTCCCGGCGGAGTTGCCGGACCGGGACCACCCGTGGCAGGCCTACCTGCTGCGCCTGGACTCCGGTCGCGACGAGGCGATCGGGAAGCTGCGGGCGCGTGGCGTCCAGTGCACCTTCGGCACCTACGCCTCGCACCTGCAGCCGGTGTACGGGCCGCAGGAGCCCCGGCCGGTGTCGGCCGCCCTGTTCCGGAGTCACCTGGCGCTCCCCATGCACGCCGACCTGACCGACGAGCAGGTCGAGCGGGTCATCGAATCCGTCCGAGACGTCGTAGGAGAGCTCTAGTGCGAGTGCTGCTCACCGGGGGTGCCGGGTTCATCGCCGCGCACACCATCCCGCTGCTCACCGAGCGCGGCTTTCAGGTGCGGATCTTCGACAACATGACCCGCGGCGACCGGGACCGCGTCACCGAGTTCGTCGACGGCGGCGCGGTCGAGCTGGTCGAGGCGGACGTCCGCTACGGCGGCGCGGTGCGGGCGGCGATGCGTGGGTGCACCCACGTAATCCACTTCGCCACGGTGTCGATCAACAAGTCGATCGCCGACCCGCACGAGTCGATCGACATCAACATGACCGGTAACCACAACGTGTTCGCGGCCGCTGCGGACGAGGGCGTCCAACGCGTGGTGTTCGCGTCGTCGGCCTCGGTCTACGGCGAGCCCGAGAAGCTGCCCATGCACGAGGACGACCGGCTGGACCCGCTGACGCCGTACTGCATCAGCAAGCGCGCCGGCGAGGATCTGCTGCGGTTCTACCAGCGCCGCGCCGGCCTGTCCTGGATCGCGCTGCGGTTCTTCAACGTCTACGGCCCGGGGCAGCGGATCGAGGCCTACTACACCTCGGTCATCAACCATTTCATCCAGCGCCTGCGCGCGGGCAAGTCCCCGGTGATCGACGGCCGTGGCGAGCAGTCGATGGACTTCGTGCACGTCAGCGACCTCGCCCGGGCCGTGGTGCTCGCGCTGGAGTCGGACACCGCGAACCTGCCGATCAACATCGGCACCGGGATCGACACCTCCATCGCGGCGCTGGCGAAGATCCTCATCGACGCCGTCGGCGTGGACGTCGAACCCGAGTTCAACCCGCGTGACGTGCTGGTCTCCCGCCGGGCGGCGGACATCACGCGGGCGCGCGAAGTGCTCGGGTGGACGCCGGAGATCTCCGTGGAGCAGGGCATGCGCGACCTCGTCGAGGGCTACCGGTGAGCGGGCCGGTCGCGGGGCCGGCCGTGGACCGGCCGCTGCGGATCGCGGTCGTCAACAACTTCTTCCCGCCGCGAGTCGGTGGGAGCGCGCACATGGCGGCGTCACTGGCCCAGCGGTACGCGGCCGAGGGGCACGAGGTCCTCGCGATCACCGCGGCCTACGGCGACGCGCCGCCGACGGAGGAGCGCGACGGGTACCGCGTGGTGCGGTTGCCCGCGGCGAAGATGCCGCAGGTCGGGCTGTCGATCGACTTCGACCTGAGTTTCGTCACGCCGCACCTGCGGGCCCGGCGCCGGTTGCGCCGCCTGCTCGACGACTTCCGGCCGGACGCGCTGCACCTGCACGGCCAGTTCTTCGACCTGACCTGGCTGGCCGGGCGCTATGCCCGCAAGCGTGGCCTGCCGTCGTTGCTGACCATCCACACGCTCCTGATCAGCGAACGACGCCGCTACGACCGGCTGTTCCGGCTGCTGGACGCGGCCCTGGTGCGGCCGATCCTGAGCTCGATCGCGCCGCGGTTCGTCGTCCTGGACAAGCTGGGCCTGGACTACTGCGGACAGCGGTACGGCGTCACCGACCCGGTGTTCTTCCCGATCCCGGTCGACACCGACCAACTGGATTCCGTGCCACGACGCGACATCCGGGCCGAGCACGGGATCGACGGGCCGCTGATCGTCTCGCTCGGGCACGTCATCCCACTCCGGAACCGGCTGCCCCTGGTCGAGGCGTTGCCGGCGATCCTGGCCCGGCACCCGGACGTCAAGGTGCTGGTGGTCGGCCGGGTCTACCACGACGCGTTCCTCAAGCGCGCCAGGGACCTCGGCGTCGCGGACGCGTTGGTGGTCACCGGCCCGGTCCCGAAGAACGACGTGCCCTCCTACCTCGCGGCGGCGGACATCGTGGCGCACGACCTCAACGGCGGCTGCGGAACCGCGTCGCTGGAGGCGATGGCGGCCGGGACCGCGACGATCGCCTCCGTCAGCGAGGACAACTACCCGGGCATCGAGCTGAGCAACGGCTGGAACGTCCTGCTCGTCGAACCGGACGACGCCGAGGCCGTGGCGGCGCACGTCATCGGGCTACTGGACCGGCCGGGCACGCGCCGCGCACTCGGTGCGCGGCAGCAGGCGTTGGTGCGCAACAACTTCGCGCTCGACGTGGTGGCCGCGGAGCACCTGCGGGTGCTCGGGAAGATGGCGGGCCGCTGATGTTCTTCGACGACGAGCGCAGCAACCGGCTGCGGCCGCAGATCCTGACCGAGCTTGTCGGGCAGTACTGCAACGACTCCGAGCGCGCGCGGTTGCTCGGTCTGCCGGAGTCCACGCGCATCCGCGAGCGGGCGAAGATCATCAGTCCGGAGCGGCTGGAGATCGGCGAGCACTGCTGGATCGGCGAGGGCGCGGCGCTGGACGCCAGCGGCGGCCTGACCATCGGCGAGCACACCAGCATCGGGGTGAACACGCTGGTGTTCACGCATTCCAGCTGGCTGGCGAACATGATGCTGGACAACCGGCCGGGCAGCGATCTGATCGAGCGCAAACCGGTGCGGATCGGCAAGGGCTGCTTCATCGGGAGCCTGGTGGTCGTCATGCCCGGCGTCACGATCGGCGATTTCGTCACGGTGCAGCCGATGTCCGTGGTGGCCAAGGACGTCCCGGACCGCTGCCTGGTCGCCGGCAATCCCGCGCGGGTCTTCCAGCGTTACGACGAGGCCTACCTCGAAGCGGAAGCCGCGCGGGTGCGGGCGCTCAACGCCGGCGAGTAGGTCAGGCGATCGCGGCCACGTGCTGCCGGAAGTCGAAGTCCGGCACCAGTTCCGCGCGGTCCAGCGTGCGGCCCGCGGCGAGCAGCTTGCGCGCCGCCATGTGGTCGGCCGTCCGGTTCACCGACTCCACGCACACCAGCTGCCCGGCGCGGAAGCAGAACACGGAGAACGATCCCTTGCCCGGGTCGCCGTGCACCACGGCTTCGTCGTGACCGGTGGCGAGGCCGGCGATCTGCAAGCGCGCGTCGAACTGGTTGCTCCAGAACCACGGCACCGACGCGTAGGGCTCCGCGACACCGGTGAGCCGTGCGGCCAGGCAGCGCGCGTGGTCGACCGCGTTCTGCACCGACTCCAGCCGCAGCGGGCCGCCGAAGTGCTTGCTCGGGTAGACCACGCAGTCGCCGACCGCGGAGATGTCCGGCGCGGACGTGGACATGTGCTCGTCGACCACGATGCCGTCATCCACGGCCAGGCCGGCGTCCGCGGCCAGCTCGGTGTTGGGCACCACGCCGATGCCCACGACCACCAGATCGGCCGGCAGTACGGTGCCGTCGGCCAGCTCGACGCCGCGCACCTCGTGGTCCCCGTGCAGACCGACCACCGACCCGTCGAGCAGGACCCGGGTGCCCTGCCGCTCGTGCAGGTCCCGGTAGTGGCGCGACACCGCGGGCGAGACGGCCCGGCGCATCAGCCGGTCCGCAGCCTCCAGCACGGTGACCGACAGCCCGAGCTTCGCCGTCGACGCGGCGAACTCGAGCCCGATGAATCCACCGCCGATCACCACGACGTTGCGTGCCCTGTCGAGCCGTTCGCGGAGCGCGTCGGCGTCGGCCCGCGTACGCAGCCCGAGCACACCGTCCAGTTTGGACCCCGGAACGGGCAGTTCGCGGTTGCGGGTGCCGGTGGCGAGCACGAGGTGGCCATATTCCAGCTCGCGTTCGTCGGCGAGCGCGACCCGGTGACGGTCCCGGTCGATCGCGACCACCCGCCCGGAGACGAGTTCGATGCCGTGCTTGTCGTAGAACGCCTGGGGTCGCAACGCGAGTCGCTCACCGGGCAGGGACCCGGACAGGTAGGCCTTCGACAACGGCGGGCGCTGGTACGGCACGCCCGGCTCGTCGCCGACGAGCACCACTCGTCCGGCGTGCCCCTTGTCGCGGAGCGAGGCGGCGAGCTGAAAGCCCGCCTGCCCCGCGCCCACGATCACGACGTCGGTCACTGCTCCTCCGGCACGGTCACGGTCAGGCTGTCGAGTTCCTCGGTGACTTCGATCTGACAGGAGAGGCGGCTGTTCTCCTCGCGCGGGCACGCGGTGCTGTCGAGCATCACGTCCTCGTCGGCCTGGGGCAGTGGCAGCTTCTCGACCTGGTTGGGGTCGACGTACACGTGGCAGGTGGCGCAGATGAGGTTGCCGCCGCACTCCGCGACGATCCCGCTCACGCCGACTTCGATCGCGGCCTCCATGACGGACATCCCGGCGGGCACGTCGAACGACTCGGCCGAGCCGTCCTGCTGAACATAAGTGATCTTGGGCATGACGCTGCTCCAACCTCTCCTCTCCGGCGGCGTATGCCCAGGAACGCTAACAGTCCTGTATTGCGGAAATGTTATTTCCGATCCGAATGCGGTTGGGCGTGCTGTGCGGAAAATATCGCGGCCGGAGAGGTCGGTGCGTGCTGGAATGATATTGCCTGAGGTGGCTTCCGGCAACCGTGGAAGAATAAAGAGGTTACCGTTGTCGGCCTGGGATATGGCGCTTGACCTGCGTAAACGTCAGTCCGCTGGTGGGCGGAATTTGCCTTTTTGGTGGCCGGTCATCACGTACTGCGAGCTGGCGAATGTGTAGCTTGTGACAATTCGTTAACACACGCGGCACGTCGCCGACATACGCGCCAGCAGTATAGGGCGAACCGCGACTTCCGCCGTCGCGGTGCTGCACCACCGCCGGTCCGCGGACCGGGCACCCCGGCATCCATCCGGGATGTGCCGGCCGCCGGCCGGGGGACAACCGAAAGGACATGAATTGCGCGCACCGCATTTGCGTCGCACCATTTCGTCCTGCCTTCGTTTCCGCGCGATTCCGGGCCTCCGCAAGCTCGTCGTCGCCACCGGTATCGGAGTCGCGGTGACGTTGTTACTGCAGCCCACCGCATGGGCCCACATCTCGGTCTCGCCGGACACCGCCGTGCCCGGCGAGCGTGCCACAGTCGCCTTCCACGTGCCCAACGAGCGCGACGACGCCGCCACGGTCCGTCTCGAGGTCCGCTTCCCCGAGGAGAAGCCACTGGCCTCGGCCACGCCGCAGGCCCTGCCGGGCTGGACCGTGTCGGTGCAGACCACGCAACTCCCGCAGCCGGTCGTCACCGAGCACGGCACCATCACGCAGGCGGTCAGCGCCGTCGTGTGGGAGGGCGGGCGGATCCCCGCCGGCACCTACCAGGACTTCCCGGTCAGCATCCCCGCGCTGCCGCAGGGTTCGCTGGTCTTCAGGACCCTGCAAACCTACTCCGACGGGCAGGTCGTCCGGTGGATCGACATGCCGGAGCAGGGGCAGATGGAGTCGGAGCATCCGGCGCCGACGCTGTCCGTCGTGGCGCCACCGCCCGTCGCCGAACAGTCCACTTCGGACACAACGGCGCGCGTGCTCGGTGGCACCGGTCTCGCCGCCGGGCTCGTCGCGCTGGGCTGGGTCGCCGGACGCGGCCGCCGGAAGGTGGTCACGCCGGAACCGGCACCCCCGGGTGACCGGCTCGAGAAGGTCCGGCTGTAGGGCCCGGGCGCATGAGCAGGGACAGGAGCACGCCCCGGTGGGCGGCGCGCCTGGCGCGGCTGGTCGTCGTCCTCGGGGCCCTCGTGGCCGCCACGCTCGGCGGTGCCGGCACGGCGTCCGCGCACGCGGTGCTGATCGGCACCACGCCGGGCGGGTTCGAGGTACTCGAGACCGCGCCGCGCGAGGTGACGCTGCAGTTCAACGAACCGGTCGACATCTCACTGGCCGAGGTCCGGGTGATCGGCCCGGGCGGTGCCGCCGTCGGCGGGGTGTCGGCGCCGGCGCATCCGCCGGGGAAGCCGGACGCCGTCGCCGTGACGCTGCCCGCCGGCCTGACGCAGGGGACCTACACGGTCAGCTACCGCGTCGTGTCCGCGGACGCGCACCCGGTGCCGGGCGCGTTCGCGTTCAGCGTCGGTTCCGTCACCGGCGGGGTGGCGGCGAACACGGCGGAACAGAGCGCGGACGGCGTGGTCACCGCGTTGTACGCCGTCGCCAGATGGCTCGGCTACGCCGGGGTGGCCCTGTTGCTGGGCACCGCGTTCTTCATCGCCGCCTGCTGGCCGGGTGGCGAGGCGATGTCCTCGGTGCGCCGGATGCTGTGGACCGGGTGGGGCACGCTGTCCGGCGCGACGGTGCTCGCGTTCTTCTCCTACGGGCCGTACTCGGCCGCCGGAACCGCCGGGCAGCTCGTCGATCCGGCCGTGCTGGGCGCGACGCTGGGCAGCCGCATGGGACTGCTGCTCCTCGTGCGCCTCGTGCTGCTCGGCCTGATCGCCGCGGTGCTGGTGCGGGTGTTCCGGCAGACGTCCTTCGCCGAGTACGAGACCCGCGATCACCGCCGGCGAGCCGGGCTGGTGCTGGTGACCGGGGCCGCGCTCGCGATCACCTGGAGCCTGACCAACCACAGCGTCACCGGCGCGCAGATCGCGGTGTCGCTGCCGGTCGACGCGATCCATCTGGTCGCCATGGCGGTGTGGCTCGGCGGCCTGCCGGTCCTGCTCGGCGTGCTGTTGCGCTCGGGGGACGTGTCCGGCATGCGGATCGCGATCCCGCGGTTCTCCCGCACCGCGCTGATCTGCGTCGGCGTGCTGGTTGTGACCGGCACCTACCAGGCGTGGCGCGAGGTCGGCACCCTCGAGGCCTTGTTCGCCACCAGCTACGGTGCGGTCCTGCTGGCGAAGGTCGGTCTCGTCGTGGTGCTCGTGCTGCTGGGTGCCCTGGCGCGGCAGTGGGTCCGCAAGCACTACACGCACGCCGTGCCCGTGGTGTCGAAGAAGCGCAAGCCCTACCGCGGCCCGGAGGAGCGCGAGGTCGGCCGGTTCCGCCGGATGATCGCGGTCGAGGCGGTGCTGGCGGCCGTGGTGCTCGGCGTCACGGCCTTCCTGGTCAGCGCCGAGCCGGCGGCCGCGGAGCTCGCCCGGGAACGGGAGGAGGCCGCGATCCCGGCGCGGACCGGGCCGGTGAACGTCGTCCGGCCCTTCGACGCCGGTGGTGGTCCGGCGGGAGCCGGGCAGCTGGCGGCGCTCGTCACACCGGGAGCGGTGGGGCGCAACGAGGTGCACCTCGCGGTGCTGGACGCACAGCGCAGGCCGAAGCAGGTGGCCGAGCTGAGTGCGTCGCTGAGCCTGCCGTCGAAGTCGATCGGACCGCTGCCGGTCGACCTGCAGTTCATCGGCGGCGACCACGCGATCGCGATGAACGTCCCGATCACCATGCCGGGCATGTGGGAGCTCGCCGTCACCGTGCGAACGTCCGATGTGGACCAGGCGGTGGTGCGAATTCCGGTGGGAGCACGCTGATGCACACTGATGCGCGACGGTTGTCCGCCCCGGAACTCGAACGGCTGCGCCGCCGGGCGGTGGCGGCCGTGTCGGCCGGCCTCTCGCAGGGACGGGTCGCGGCGATGCTCGGGGTCAGTCGCAAGACGGTGGGGGTCTGGGTCCGTGCCTACCACGCCACCGGTGAACAGGCGTTCCCGCCGCAGCGCCGGGGCAGACGGGCCGGCGAGTGCCTCGCGCTGTCCGCCGAGCAGCAGGCACACGTCCTGGCCGTCGTCGCGGACGGCCTGCCCGAGGAGACCGACCTGCCCCACCTGCTGTGGACGCGCCGGGCGGTGACCGAACTGATCGAGCGCGAGTTCGGAATCCGGGTGAGCCCGGCGACGGCGGATCGTTATCTGACGCGCTGGGAACTGAGTGCGCCACGCGAATTCGTCGGGCCGGGGCTTTCGGTCCGCTGGAAATCGGCCGGGTCCTCGGGGGTGCACGCACTGGTCGCGGTGACGAGCCGGGGACTGGCGTTCTTCCGCGCCGGACGGCAGCCGTTCGAAGCGGACCAACTGGCCGATTTCCGCAACCGGCTGCGGATGCAGCTCACCCGCGAGGTGACGGCGGTCGTCACGGAGTGGCCGGCGGAGGAGATGGAACTGCTCGACCGGTGGCGCGCGCTGGACCGCAACGTGATCGTCCGGATGCCCATCGGATAGTTCTTCCGAAACGACGAAAAAGGGGAGCCACCGGGCCGCTCGCGCGGCACCGGTGGCTCCCTTTTGCCGTGCCGGTTTCCGGTTTTGTGTTACCACTTCATGAAGACTGTCCAGGGCAAAAAAATCCGCCATGTGATGTCGGGTGCTGTCGAGCGACGGGCCGGGCAAATAAGACTCATGCGATCTGGCCGGCACCCGCGAAAACGGGTTGATCGGTGGAACGTATTTGGCTGGTGCGCGGTTTTGCCCGTTATCGGGTGACTTTTCGTAAAACCGCTGGTCAGAGCCAGTTTTTCGGGTCCGGAAACACGGTTGAAACCGCCGCACGAACCCGTTTCCGGGCTCCTGGTCAGACGAGGTCCGGACATGACACTATGTCGTTGGTCCGCAGTTTTCGGTTCCAACGCCAAGGGTTTCACATCGGACGGCTCGTTGCCTGAGAGAAGGCCAAGAATCCGTTCCGGACGTACCGCAGGAGGTTCCCCGCATGCGATTCCGACGCCACTTCGTGGCCGGTGCGCTGACCGTCGGCTGCTTGAGCGGTATGGCGATGAGCGGCGTCGAAGCGGGCGCCGCGGAACCGCTCGTGGCCACCGACTGCACGGCGCTCTTGACGGGTGCGTCGGGTCAGCAGGTGCTGATGCAGCCGGCCGCGGTGCTGGACCCGGTGCTCGGTGCTCTCCGCCCGCTCGACCCGCTGGGACTGCTGACCAACTCGGTGCGGCAGGCCTGGCTGGAGCAGGCGCCGCTGCCGCTGGGCACGGTGTCCAGCGGCGACCTCCTGATTCCCGGCACCGCCGTCGCCGACGCGACGGTGCAGCGGCTCTCGGCGATCCCGCTCGTGGCGCCGGTGCTGGTCCCGCTCACCGCGAGCGTGAGTTCGGCGGTCGGGTCCACCTGTGGCGTCCTCGTCCAGCAGTTGCGACCGCAGGCGCCGGGGGCGGGGGATCGACAGCCGCCCGGCTCGACTGCCCCGGGGACCACGCCGCCGTCGTCGTCGGCGCCGGGCGGAAGTGCCGCCTCGACGCCGTCCGGCGGGCGTCTGACGGCTCAGGAAAACTCCGGCAGTGGGGCGACGACGACCTTTGGGTTCGCCGACGCGCTGCCCTTCGGCCCCACGCTCAACTTCGGCGCGCCCGGCTCGCTCCCGGTTCCGCCGCAAGGTGGCGCCGCCCCGGGTGCCAAGCCTGCGGACGTGGTGAGCACCCAGCGGCCGACCGGCACCGCGGAAGCATTGCCGGTGACCCACGACGAATTGTCGCAGCCATTCTTGCTGGCGACCCTGGCGCTCACTTTGGTGAGTGCGCAGTTGGTGCGTACCTGGGTCCTCCGCATGCGTCGTAATTGATTTAAGCGAGATGCCGTTTGACGGCATTTTCGCAGGTCAGGCATGGGAAGTATTTACTGAAGATACCTTTGAGATAATTTGAACCGGCTTTTACCAACGGTTTACAGGGATATCTTGGCGTTCCGGTGTGTGCGTGTTTTACTTCTTTCGCCCGAATTCGTTCGGGCCCGCTAGTGGAGAGAAAGGAAGCACATGCCCGAAAACGCTCCCCCGGGAGCCGGGAAGAGGCGATCACGCCTCAAAACGGTGATCCCGTTGGCAGCAGTCGCGCTGGGCGCGACGACGGTGGCCGCGGTGCCGGCCGCCGCGCTGCCGGTGGGTGTCGGCCCGGTGCCGATCACCTTCGACCTGAACGACAGCAACGGCAACTGGTTCGACTCGGGCCTGGAGTTGTTCGGTGGCAAGTCGCTGGCCGTGGCGGAACTGCCGCGCCTGGGGACTTCGGCGCTGGACGGCGGCATCATCCCGAGTCTGGCCGACGGTGGCCTCGGCCTGCCGAACCTGCCGCTGGGGCAGCTCAATGCGGCCCAGTCGGGTGGTCTGCTCAACCTGAACATGGTCGACTCGCTCACCGGCCTCGCGTCGGACCCGGCGAAGTCCGTTCCCTCGCTCGGTCAGGCCGGGTCGCTGACCGATCTGCTCAACCTGGACAGCACGCTGTCCGCGGTGAAGTCGATCGGCGCGAGCAACCCGCGCGCGGCGACGTCGGCGGCCAAGGCCGAAGGGCTGCTCGGTCAGTTCCAGACGGAGGTCGCGAGCCTCCCGGCGGACCAGCCGATCAGCCTGAACAGCCTCCCGGTCGGCCTGGACCTGCAGAAGGCCCTGGACGACCTGGCCACGTTCGCGGTGAAGGGCCCGGCCATCACGGCCAACTTCACCATCGGCAGCCCGAAGAACCAGTCGCTGCACGACATCACGTCGCTGATCTGGCCTGAGGGTGCGCCGTACTTCGAGCAGATGGGTGCGTTCGCCGGTTCGGACTCCACCCAGCTGACCGAGCCCGGTCTGTACGCGTGGACCTGCACGATCCACCCGTACATGCTGGGTGCGACCGTGGTCGACGACCCGCTCACCATCGGTCTGGACTTCGGCAAGAAGCTGAAGGTCAACTCGCGGAACCTGACGGTCCCGTCGAACGCCGACGTCATCCAGCAGCTGGTGCGCTCGTTCTTCACCATCACGGTGCCGGACAACTGGCAGAAGTACAGCACCACGTCGTCGTCGCAGTGGAACCCCGTGTTCCCCCCGGCGCCGATCCTGCAGTACGACGCGGCCGGAAACCCGGTGCTGGTGCCGATCCTCGACGCCTACTACGACAAGAAGTTCGGGTTCCCGAAGACTCTTGACAAGCTGACGCCGCCGAAGACACCTGGTGTGGGTGAGGTCTGGATCGACACCCAGATGGAAGAGTACGCGGGCAAGGACTACGTCGGTGCGGCCACGAAGATCAACGTGGAGAACTGGACGATCGATCGCAAGATCTCCGGTGAAAGCATCAACATGAACAACCCGCACAACATGTGGACGGACCAGAACTACAAGTACCTGTACCAGACACAGTGGTTCAGCGACAAACTGTCCGCCTTCGACCGGGTGACCGGTAAGCACATCAAGACGACCACGGTCGGACCGGACCCGTCACACGTGATGACCCGGACCGACACCGGTTTGGTGCAGGTCGCCATCAACGGTGGCACCGATGTCGTCGAGCTGACTCCGGAGCTGGACATCGTCCGGCGGATTCCGGTCGGTCCGAAGGACGAGCCGCCGCAGCACCCGCACGCGTTCTGGTTGACCGCCGACGGCAAGACCACTCTGACGCCGAACGTCAACCCGTACGACGCCAGTGTCGTCGACAACGAAACCGGTACGTGGAAGAAGGAGCCGACCGGCGAACTGCCGATCGCCACCGGCGCCATGTCCGACCAGTCGAAGTTCTACATGGCCGACTTCCTCGGTGCGAGCATCTCGTGTGTCTCGCTCGCCGCGGATGCCTGCGTCAAGGACGGCAAGAAGGTCCACAACGGCAGCATCGACCTGTGGGACAACTACAACCCGGTCACCGGTCGCAACGGTGACGCGCCTTGGGGTGGTCTGACCATCCAGCTTCCGGTCAGCCCGGACGACAAGGCCCTGCTCGCTGCGAACACCTTCAGCAGCACGGTCTCGGTCATCGACCCGAAGACCGACAAGGTGGTCAAGCAGCTTCCCTGTAACGCCGGCTGTCACGGCATCAACTTCGGTGCCAAGAAGGGCGGCGGCTACTACGCCTACGTGTCGAACAAGTTCTCGAACGCCGCGCAGGTGATCGACATCGACCCGAACATGGACGGCAACATCTCCGACGCCGCCGTGGTGGGTCAGCTGGTGCTCGAGCCGACGTCCGACACGAAGTCCGACGGAACCCTCACCGGTCAGCCCGGTATGGGTGGTCAGGGTGTCCTGCCCATTCCGCTGGTCTACAACGGCTGGTCGCAGCAGGTGCCGGCAGGCTGGCGGGAGAAGTTGACGCCCGCCCAGCTGAACCCGATCGGCTGAGCTGATTCCGCAGCAGCTCAAGCTGACTGATCCATCTATCCCATAAGGGAAACCGTGGTCCGGAGCGGCCCGCCGCTCCGGACCACGGTCTTTCAGGAGACCGCCATGCCCGCTTCCCCCAAGTCCCTCGCGCGCGCCCTGGCCGCGCTGCTGGTTACCGTTTTCAGCCTGCTGGCGGTGATGCTCACGCAGGCCGCGACCGCATCCGCGCAGGTGTCCATCGTGCCCGGATCGGTGAAGGGCGGTACCACCGAAACCTTCGCGTTCCGCCTGGCCAACCAGCGCGCCGGCACCGACAGCAACCGCCTCGAGATCATCTTCCCGGCCGGTCCGCCCATCGCCTTCGCCGAGGTCCAGCCCGCCCGCGGCTGGACCGCGAAGATCAACCCACGCCCGCTTGATCCGCCGGTGCGGTCGGGCGACCGCACGATCAGCCAGGTCGTCGGGTCCATCGTGCTGGAGGGCGGGAAGGTCGGCCCCGGACAGTTCGAGCAGTTCCTCGTCACCCTCGGCCCGCTGCCCGAGCAGGGCGATCTCGTGCTCGAAACGATCCAGGGCTACACCAACGGCGCGACCGACCACTACTCCGCCCAGGCGGGCAACGCGCCGGTGATCGTCGTCAGCCCGAACGCCGCGGTGGGTGCCCCGCCGCCCGCCGTGATCGAATCCAACCAGCGCGAACAGGCCGCCGAGGCCGCCCGGCAGCAGGCCGAGGAGCCGGCCGCCGGCGACGGCGGGTTCACCCCCTTCACGTTCCTGTGGGGCGTGCTCGGGCTCGCGTTCCTGGTCGTCGCCCTGGTTGGGCTTCGCACCTTCCTGCTGCGCCGCGCACCGAAGGCACCCGAGGCGCCCGCGGACAGCGAACCCGAGCCCGAGAAGGTGACCAATCCATGACGACGCTGGAGAAACCGCCCGCTCGGCGACGGGACCGCAGCGTGCTGCGCGGCGCGGGACGGCTGCTCCCGTTCCTGCTGCTCGTCGCCGCCTGCTGGACGTCACTGCTGACGCTGGCGTCGCCGGTGTCGTCCGAGGCGCCCGTGCTGGTCTCGTCCGTCCCGGGAAACGGCCAGGTGACCCGGCCGGACAACATCGTGCTGACCTTCGACCGGCCGGTGCCGGCCGGCCTGTCGACCATCCGCATGACCGATCCGTACCGGCGCCCGGTGGACCCGGGTCGTCCGGTCCACGCCGACGGCCGGGACAACACGATCTCCGTGCCGGTGCCGAAGCAGAAGTACGCGGGCACCTACAGCGTCGCCTGGAGCGTGCCGGTGACCGGGCAGGAGGCGGTCACCGGGACGTTCACCTTCGACCTCGCCTCGCGCAGCCCGGTGCAGGAGCCGCCCGCGCTGGACGCGCGGCCGGGCGCCGCCGTGACGGTGGCGCACGCGGTCGCGCAGTTCCTCGCGTTCGCCGCGCTGGCCCTGCTCGCCGGTGGCGTCCTCTTCATCGCGGTCGTCTGGCCGGACGGCGCCGAGTCCACTGTGGTCCGTCGCGTGGTCGGGTGGGCCTGGGGCGGGCTGCTGGGTGGAACGGTCCTGTCGTTGCTGACGTTCGGCCCGTACGTGGCGAAGCTGCCGCTGACCGACGTTCTCAACGGTGGGCTTCTCTCCGGTGTGCTCGAATCCGGGACCGGTCACGTGTACCTCGCGCGGCTGCTCGTCGTCGCCGTGGCCGGGATCGGGATCGCGCAGTTCATGACCATGTCGCCCGCGGACTCGCCGCGGGAGCGCCGGCTGCGGGGCGGCACCGTGCTCGCCTGCGCAGCCGCGGTCGCCGCGACGTGGAGCTTCACCGGACCCGGTTCCGTTGTGGTCGGCGTCGTGCACCTCACCGCGCTGGCCGTGCTGACCGGTCTGCTCGTGATGCTGTACCGGGTGGTGCCGGGGGAACGTGCCGCCGGGCGTCCGGAGACGGCGAGCCGGTCCGCCGCGCTGATCGCGGTGGCGGTCGGGGTCCTGGTGGTGACCTCGGGCGCCCAGATCTGGTCACAGATCGGCAATCTCGGATCGTTGCGGACCAGGTCCGGCTGGCTGTGGGCCGGGTTCACCGTGCTCGTTCTGGTGCTGGGCGTGCTCACGCTGATCCGGCGTCCGGGCGGGCGCCTGCTCCCGCTCGGCCGGGCCGGGATCGCCACCGTGCTCGTCGGCGTGACCGCGGCACTGGCCGTGGCCCCGGCGGTCGCGTCCGTGGGCGGTCCGCAGGCGCCGCTCATCCGGGTGCAGTTCGACATCGGCGGGGCGACCGGCCAGGGCGAGCTCGATGTCGCGATCGTGCCGGCGAAGGTCGGGCCCAACCGGGTGTACGTCACCGTGCTCGACGAGGCGAACGCGGCGAAGACCGATGCGTCCGTCTTCGCCGAGCTGGCCCTGCAGGGCACGCGGGTTCCGGTGTCGTTCGAGCCTGCCGAGCCCGGCCGCCTGGCGGGTTCGGTGACCGTGCCGTCGGCCGGGCAGTGGGAGCTCGCGCTGACTGTGCGGGCCACGAGCGGCGAGCAGGGCGTCATCTACGGCGTCATCGACGTCCGATGAAACCGCGCCGTGGGATCGAGGAGAGACCGTGTCGATGACGGAGACCGACCAGCGTGAGCCGGCCCGCACACCGAGGAAGCGGAAGCGGCAGCCGGCCCGCGGGATGAGCGGACTGCGGGTGATCGCCCGCCGGGTCCACTTCCTGGCGGGCGTCGTGGTCTCGCCGTTTCTGGTGGTGCTGAGCCTGACCGGCCTGGTCTACGTGTTCAGTCCACAGATCCACGACAGCCTGTACCAGTCGCAGCTGTACGTGAACCGGGTCGGTACCACGCCGCGCCCGGTGTCGGACCAGGTGCGCGCAGCGCTGAACGCCCACCCGGAGGCCACGCTCCAGCAGGTGATCACCTCGCCGGACCCGAACCGCACGACGCGCGTCGTGCTGTCGGTGCCTGGGCTGAAGGGCAGCGGCGACGCTGGGCAGGCGCGCACGGTGTTCGTGGATCCCTACACCAACTACATCAACGGCGAGCTGACCACGGTCGGCAACCGGCTGCCGGCCAACACGTGGTTGCGGGACCTGCACAGCAACCTGCACCTGGGTGAACCGGGACGGTGGTACGCGGAACTGTGCGCGAGCTGGCTGCCGGTCGTCGTGCTCGGTGGGCTCGTGCTGTGGCTGGCGCAGTCGCGCCGCCGCAAACGCAACCGCGAGTTGCTGATCCCGTCCCGCAAGACGAAGGGTGCGTGGCAGCGGCTGCGGGGTGTGCACGGCGCGCTCGGGTTGTGGATGTCGCTCGGCCTGGTGGTGATCGCCATCAGCGGTCTGCTCATCTCGCAGTTCGCCGGTGGCCGGGCAAGCCAGGAGAACGACCCGATGCGCCTGCACGCGCCCACCCTGGCGGCGTCGCCGGTGGTCGTGCCGGACGGGATCGAGCCGATCGGCGTCGACCGGGTGCTGGCGATCGCCCGGGCGCAGGGGCTGCGCGGTGAGCTGCTGGTGACCGCGCCGGACCGGCCGGGTGCCGTCTACACGGTGATGGAGCGTGCCGCGGGAATCCCGTTGCAGCGCGACAACATCAGCATCGACCCGTTCACGGGTGACGTGACCGAGCACATCGGCTGGGACGACTACTCGTTCCTGGCGAAGGTGACGTCGGTCGCGGCGGAGTTCCACACCGGCACGCTGTTCGGGCTGGCCAACCAGATCGTGCTGACGGCGCTGGTGACCGGGTTGCTGGTCCTCATCGGACTCGGGTACCGGATGTGGTGGGTGCGCAGCCCGTACAAGGGCAGGTGGAAGGCGCTGCCCACGGCCGCCTGGAAGCAGCTGTCCATGCCGATGGTGGCGCTGTCGTTCCTCGTCCTCGTCGCGATCACCTGGGTGCTGCCGGTGTTCGGGGCGAGCCTGCTCGTGTTCCTGGCACTGGACGCGTGCCTGACCGCCCTGCAGCGCAAGAAGAAACCCGTCCCGCGGCTGCGAACCTAGAAGACATCGCGGACCAGAAAGGGTGTTCCGGCCGGTGTGGGAACCGGCCGGAACACCCTTTTCTTGTGGGACAAGGAGGATCGGCGTCAGCCCAGGCTGAAGCGCAGCGAAATCCGCCCCGAGTGGCGCTGCGGCCAGGCCTGCAGCATCTCGTAGTGCTGCAGCGGCCACCGGCACACCACGACGTTCAGCGGGCGCCCCAGCTGCTGCATCAACCGGTTCAGGAAGTCCTCCGCGTGCCCGACCTCGAACGGTCCCAGCCCGGCGCGGAAGTGGACCACGCCGCGGTTGGACATCGCGATCAGGACGTTCACGTCGCCGAAGTAGTTGCGGAACCCCGACATCAGGTTCTGCCGCGACGCGGCGCGCCGCTCGGCCGGGGCGTGCGGCCGCGTCCAGGCTACCCACAGCACCTCGGCCTCCGGAATCCACTCCTCGGCGCCGGTCGCCGGCGTGCCGCGGGGCCGCGGGACCGTCGCGGTGACGCGGCTGCGCATCATCTCCTGCAGGTAGGGCTCGTCGATCAGGCCCCACCGCACCAGGTAGTGCCCGACCGTCGCCGGGCTCAACAGGATCCGGAACTCGCGGTTGACGAGTTCGACCACCGCGGGCCGGCTCCACAGCCGGTACGGCAGGCCGTAGAGGTCGGGCGTGCCGTTGATGATCGTCTTGATCGTCCACGCCTGCTGGGCAGGCGACAGCGCGAGCTGCTCCCCGGGGCGGCGTCCGCGGGTCTTGGGCCGGAAGGCGTCCTCACCGTGCCGGCGGTAGGCCAGCACCCAGGAGCCCACGGTCTTGCGGGAGACGCCGAACAGGCGCGCCACCTCCGACCGGGACACACCGGCCTCGACGGCGGCGACCGCCCGGCGGCGCAGGGCTTCCAGCGCGTCGGGCGATAGGCTGCGGGCATCACGTGTGGTCATGGTCAAGCCCCGGATCATGTCGAATGTCCGATTCATCTATGCAAGGCGGACGTAAACGTTGTGTCACGGCTCCGCGAGGGGGACTCCGGGCGTGGGGGACCGGGGGAACGAGCCGGCCCCCCACGCCGCGGTCCGGGCGGTCAGGACCCGGCATCCACAATGGACGGACTGTCGACCACGTCGAACGGCGAGGCGCCGGCTCTGATCCGGCGTCGCCGGACCAGTCGCGGGCTCGACCTGCGCGGCAAATGCGGTGCGCGCATCGTCTCCCTTTCTCCAATTCGGTGGCCGACCGGCCAGTGCCTGTGATGGCGGAAGGATCACAGGCACAACGGACATTACGATGCCGCGTGTATCCGCCCGGTGGCACCATTGTTAAGTGCCGATCACAACGGAAACCGGAGAATTTTCCTGGAAAGTGATGGCTCGGGGCACATGAGGCATAAAGGTGACACCCGCCCCTCGGGGTCCAGGGGAGGACACGGGGGGAGCTGGCACATATTTGCCTCACCAGGGGTGGAAGCGCTGGTGGCGGGAGTGCTTCGGGCCGGCCCGGCCGGGCCGCCGGCCGCTCGGCGGGCGGGGCCGCAGCCTGCGGAAATGCCGGCGCCGGAAATGTTTCGCCGACGTGAACGCATATTGCCGAACAGTGCTCGCGTTCCCGGCTGCGGCGCTGGTCAAGACGTCGATGCGCATGCCAGGATGGCGCACCGAAGTCCGCTTGCCAGGTTCGCACATTCACACGGATCGAACCTGAGAAGCGTCCAAGAAAGCGAGAACGATGAGGGACACGGCCGGGCGGATCGCACAGCAGACCTGGTGGCTGCCGTGGCTGATCGGCGCCGCCGTCGTGCCCATCGGCGCGGCCACCGTGCTGCAGACGCTGAGCACCGGCCAGCCACTGAGCCGCACATCCTTCGAACTGCCGCGCAGTGCGCACCGGGTGGTCTACGAGGTCACCGGCACCGGCACCGCTCCCGAGATCAGGTACGTCACCGACGGCGTGAACCGCACCGAGACCATCCACAACGCGCTCCTGCCGTGGCGTGCCGAACTCGACCTCGAGGTCGGCCCCGCGCTCGGCGTGGTCCAGGTGATGGCCACGAGCGCGGAGGGCCCGATCACGTGCACGGTCTCCGTGGACGGCATCGTCATGCACACGGCACAGGCGCCCGACGGCTGGACCTCGGTCTCCTGCTCCTCGGTGATCCGGCCATGATGCTCCGCGCGGCCGTCGTCGCCGCTGCGCTGGCCCTCGGCCTGTCCGCGCCGGCCGCACATGCCGACACCCGGGTACTGAACAGTTGCGTGGCCACCGTTCCGGAGGGCAGCGTAGTCGCCCTCAGCCCGCTCGCCGTGCTCGATCCCGTGGTGTCCGTACTGACCCCGCTGGACCCGCTGGACGTGCTGGTGCCCGCGTTCGAGCGGGCCTGGACCGCGACCCCGCCGATCGCGTTGCCCGCCGCCCGGCCGCCGGCGATCACGGGTGGCCAGATCGCGGACGCGGTGGTCGGCCGGCTGTCCACCATCTCCGCGGTCGGCCCGGTGCTGGACGCGCTCACCGGCCCGGTGCGCGGGTTGCTGTCCGGGACCTGTCGCGTCACGGTGACCCCGGCCCAAGCTCCGCGCACGGACCCGCCGCCGGCCGTTCCCCCGCCGGCCCCGCCG
>Ga0081455_10001439_pt1 | contig 29437 bp, 27 predicted proteins | sample TabmetS3T2R1_FD_70207 | JGI IMG/M metagenome (GOLD analysis project Ga0081455, IMG submission 70207) | Tabebuia heterophylla rhizosphere microbial communities from the University of Puerto Rico - S3T2R1 | ecosystem: Host-associated > Plants > Roots > Rhizosphere ... | reverse complement strand
CGAAGTTTGGTTCGCCGACATTTGTTCGCAATCCGTCAGCAATAGTGAACTTCTTTTCCGTATGGATCACTCGTCCCGCGCGAAACGATTGTGCTGCGTCATCTGCATTCTCCGGTTCAGCCGCAACCACTTTGATATTTGATCGCATCGATTTTGCAGCGACAGCTGTACCGGCGAGCAAGCCTCCGCCGCCGACCGGACACATCACGAGATCGAGATCGCGAACATCCTCGAGCAATTCCACTGCCGACGTCCCCTGCCCTGCTATCACGTCTGGATTTTCGAAAGAATGAATCAGCGTGGCGCCTGTTTTCGCAATCACATCGGCGCACACGGCGTCGCGTGCCTCTTCTTTCGGCTCGCAAAATACAACGCGCGCTCCGTAGCCCTCCACAGCGCGGATTTTAACCTTCGCCGAATTCGATGGCATAACGATGTGCGCGGGAATGCCGCGGAGTTTCGCCGCTCGCGCTACCGCGGCTCCATGGTTTCCCGACGAATGTGTCGCCACGCCACGCTGGGCTGTTGTGTCGTCGAGTGAAAAAACGGCATTGGTGGCACCGCGCGCCTTGAACGCACCAATCTTCTGGAAATTTTCGCACTTAAAGGAAAGCGAGGCGCCGCTTGCCTCGTCCAGTCGCGAGCTCGTCAGGACAAGAGTGCGATGAACATGTGGCCGAATCCGCTCGTGGGCTGAAAGGATAGCCGGGAGATCGAGATCTACTTTGACCATCCGAAAAAAGCGTCGATGACGCCGATTGTGTCAATTAATCCGTGAGCGAAAATGCAGGCCCAGAGATTTCGGTTCGCCAGCATGTAGGCCGCTCCCAAGATTAAGCCGGCAATTCCCGAATCAATGATTCCTGATGGACCTTTATAATAATGGCCGTAGCCGAACAAAACCGACACGAGCACAATCCCGAGCCAGTAAGCCAGTTTCGATCTCCCTCCAATATCGGCAGCGCGTGTCAGCAGATATCCTCGATACGCGATTTCCTCTCCAAACGCGGCAAACGTCCAGACCAACAACAAAGCAAGCAGCGCGATTTTCGCATTGCCGGTAATTTCATTTGCTAACGCCGGCGCATTCGGCGCGGGCCACAAAAATCCTGTAATTGGTTCGATAACAAATTGCCCAAGGAGGAGGCGCAGGCCGGCCGCGATCAACGCGATCAGAAAAATTCGGCGCCAGGACGCTGGCCGCTTGAATCCCATCGCCGACCAGCCGCCATCGCGCAGCCGCACCGATAGGAGGCCTAGCAAACTGAGGACAATGACTTCGTTTGGCACAATGTGAAAAACATTGTGACCAATAACGATGAATGCGCCGAACAAGAGCTCGAACGCGCTGATCGCTCGTGAGGCGGATGGATTGGCAGAAGGATTTGGAGTTTCTGTCTGAAAGCTCATCTGTCTTTCAAACGACATTTGGATTGTGGATATGCTCGGGCCGCGGGCCCATGCCGATGAAACGCGCCGGGAGTTGGCGCAAAATTGGAAACCATTTCAGCAACCGGACCACGAACGGAAGCGAAGCCTTTTTATCATTGGAGGTTCGGCCGGTGACGACTCGACGATGAATAAATATCTGCATCGCCTGAATGATGCGCGTTGGCCATTCGCGGCGCGCCTGTACCTTTCGCAAATCGTCAACGTGAACGGGGCCGCTCTGCAGCTTTTTCGCCAGTAAGTTTGCAGTAGCGACTGCGTCCTGGATAGCAAGGTTGATTCCAACCCCGCCCGCCGGTGACATTGCGTGCGCAGAATCGCCGATGCAAAGCAATCCTTCACAGCACCAATCGCGCAGACGGTTCACTTGCACCGTGAGCAGTTTGATCTTCGACCAGTCGTCGAGTTCCGTCACGCGATCGCGTAAAAAATCGGCAAAGGTGACAATCTCGTTTTGAAATTGCGTCAGCCCGCGCGATTTGATCTCCTCGAACTGCCCCTTGGGAATCACAAACCCACATTGCCAGTAATCATCGCGATCGAGTAACACAACCAGCCTGCCGTGTTGGAAGAAACCGAGCGTTTGTTTCGGGTCGCCCTGTTTCTTGGAAATCCGCATCCAAAGAACATCAATCGGCACGCCGAACTCCCGCTGCTCAAGACCGGCACGAGTGTGAACAATGGAGTGCCGCCCATCAGCGCCGATAACGAGGTCCGCACGGACTTCCAGCTCACCGCTGGCTGTTTTTGCACGCACGCCGACCACACGTGAGTCCTCCATTAACAAATCGACGACTTCCGCTTCCATGTACAATTCGAACGTCGGAAACCGTTTTGCCTGACTGGAAAGAAAATCCAGAAAATCCCACTGCGGCATAAACGCGATAAATTTGCAGCGCGTTGGGAGTTTCGTGAAGTCAGCAGCCGGCACGACCTGACCGTTAACAACAGCACGCAATTCTCGCAGTTCCTGATGTGGCAATTTGAGGAATTCATCGAGCAAGCCCAGCTCATACATCAGTTCCAAAGTTGAGGGATGAATTGTGTCGCCGCGGAAGTCGCGGTTGAAATCGGCGTGTTTTTCAAGCACAACCACGGGCACGCCTGCTCGCGCGAGTAGATAACCAGCCATCATCCCCGCCGGTCCACCGCCTGCGATCACGCAGCGCGTTTGCAATTTTTCAGGAGTGCTCATTGCGTAAGGAACCACGGATTCCGCAGATCGCACGGTTAAGGAAACTCAAGTTAACGAGTTCTTTCCACCCATTGTATTTGTGTAATCGGCCGTCGAGTAGTACCGAAACCAGCATTATCTAGGATCCGAATGACGACGAACATCCCAGGCGACGCACAGCATCGCGCTTCTTTTGCCTACAACGCGGCAGCAGATTCTTACGACGCTTCTGCGCTCGATTTCTGGAATTATTTCGGGCGTCGTACAATCGAACAGCTTTCGCTGCCACTTGGATCGCAAGTGCTCGATGTTTGTTGCGGGAGTGGAGCGTCTGCGCTTCCAGCTGCTGAGGCAGTAGGCTCGAGCGGAAAGATTATAGGAGTCGATCTATCTCAAGAGCTTTTGAAGCTGGCGCGAGCGAAGGCAACTCAACGGAAGCTTACTAACATCGAGTTCGAACTCGGCGATATCCTTTCCTTGAGATTTCCAAGCGAAAGCTTTGACGCGGTTGTATGCGTTTTTGGGATTTTCTTTGTTCCGGACATGGAAATCGCAGTGCGAGAACTCTGGCGTTGTGTTCGGCCAGGCGGCAAGCTCGCAGTAACCACATGGGGACCCAATCTGTTCGAGCCGGCCAACGAGGGATTTTGGTGCTCAATTCAGAAAGTACGGCCCGACTTGTACAAAGGTTTCAATCCGTGGGATCGAATTACCAATGCCACAAGCCTCAGGAAGGTTCTCAGAGAAGGCGGCGTCGAATCAGTGAGAGTAGTTGCTGAAAATCGCCTTCACCCGATTGGTTCGGCGGAAGATTGGTGGACAATCGTCCTGGGATCGGGTTACCGAGGAACAGTCGAACAGCTAAGCCCATCAGAGCGAGAAGAAGTAAGGGCCACCAATCTGTCCCTCATTTGCGATGCGAAGATCTCCGCTATTGAAACTAATGCTCTCTACGCAGTTGCGACCAAGCTTCCAGTCGCGAATCCCCAATGAACACTGATCAACCTCTCTTTCTCGACGAAGATCAAGTCCGCCAGCATTTGCAGATGGCCGACTTAATTCCAACAATGGAGAAAGCGTTAATCGATTTCTCCGCGGGCAAGGTGACGCAGCCGGTCCGATCAATCATCAAAGTTGATCCTCCTGGAGGATTCCTGGGTCTAATGCCGGCGCTCACGCCGGATGGACTCGGGCTAAAGGCTGTGACGTTTTACCCAACCAACGCGGCGCGCGGAATTCCCACTCACATGGCAACAATTTTTCTCGTCGATCCGGAGACCGGTATGCCACTCGCAATCATGGACGGAAGACTGATCACGGAGATGCGTACGGCCGCGGTCTCGGCAGCTGCGACGAAGCTTCTCGCACCGCCTGAATCAAAGATTCTCGCGATTCTTGGAAGCGGTGTCCAAGCGCGCAGCCACGTGGCAGCATTGCAACTTGTTAGGCAGTTTGAAGAAATTCGTGTGTGGAGTCCGACAAAAGAACATGCAAGGCAATTCGCCGAAGAAGTTGGTGGAAGAGCGGTTTCTGTCGAAGAAGCCGTGCACGGCGCAGACGTTATAGTGACAGTGACAAGCTCGAAGACGCCGGTCCTACAAGGAACCTGGTTGAAGACGGGATGTCATGTGAATGCCATCGGCGCGTGTCGCCCGGATTGGCGTGAACTCGATGACGTTGCAATGAAAAATATGGTTTTTGTCGATTCGCGCGATGGCGCTATGAAGGAATCTGGCGATGTGATCCTTTCAGGTGCGAAGATCTATGCAGAGCTGGGTGAAGCGCTTGCTGGCAAGGTTCCACCGCGCACAAACGAAACAACAATCTTTAAATCGTTAGGTATGGCCGTGGAGGATATCGCCGCCGCGAAGCTGGTTTATCGTTCGGCTACGAAGGCGTTGCGATCCTCCACTCAGTAGCTTGTAGGGCGACCGCTTCGGTTGCCCGCTCCGACAGCGAAGCGCTTGCCCAATAATCATTGATAGCGGAACAGTGCCAGCATGCCGGGCGACATCGACAAACTCCATTCTCTAATCGAACGCGCCGTTGCCGACGGGCATTTAATGGAATCGGCAGCCAAGAATATTCATTCGCTCCTGGCCGGCGCGCGGTCTGATCTCTACTCGCGGTCTGTCAGCGAACTTGTTGACGCCGCTGAATGGTCGGAATTGAATGACCGTTTCTACCAGACTCTTGCATTCGGAACCGGCGGGCTTCGCGGACGCACCATCGGAAAGATCGTGACGCGAGCGGAACGCGGCAACACGACGCACAGCGCCGTGGCTACAGAACGACCTGAGTTTCCCTGTGTGGGGACGAACGCGATGAACTTTTTCAATATCAGTCGCGCAACGCAGGGACTCATTGCTTATCTGCACGATTGGAATCAACGAGAAAAAATCTCATCGAAGCCCAGGATTGTGACTGCACATGACCCGCGATTTTTCTCGAAAGAGTTCGCTCAGCTCGCTGCGAAGGTGGCATCAGAAAACGGTTGCGATGCTTTTGTGTTCGACGGCCCACGCTCCGTGCCCGAACTTTCGTTTGCCGTTCGTTATCTCAAAGCGAACGCGGGTGGAATGATCACCGCGAGTCACAATCCGCCATACGACAATGGCTACAAAGTTTACTTCAGCGACGGCGCCCAGGTAATCGAGCCGCATGCCAGTGGGATCATTGCAAAGGTGAATGCGATCACCTCAGAAGCCTATACGCCGTTGCCGACAGGCCGACAGGGCAAGGTACAACTGATTGGTGAGGAAATCGACCGGGCTTACATGCAGCGGCTCGAAACGCTCGTTCTGGATCCGACCGTCATTCGTGAGGCGAAATCGCTGAAGATTGTCTACACCCCTCTGCATGGAACTGGCAGCGTGATCATCAAACCGATGCTCCAGCGGCTCGGTTTCAATTTCAATGTGGTACCGGAACAGGATCATTTCGATGGCCGATTTCCAACGGTGAAATCGCCAAATCCCGAAAATGCCGAAGCCTTAACGATGGCAATCAATTTGGCGGAAAGGGAACATGCCGATGTGGTAGTCGCAACTGACCCAGATTGCGACAGAATGGGCGCCGCAGTTCGTGGAACTGATGGAAAAATGAAATTGCTCACCGGGAATCAGATTGGCTCACTCCTTGCGTGGTATCGGACCAGGACGCTATTCGAGAAAGGTGTGCTGAATAAACAAAACGCGTCCCGGGGAGTCATCATCAAAACTTTTGTAACGACCGATCTCCAAAAAGCGATTGCCGAACATTACGGCCTGCGCTGCGTCGAAACGTTGACTGGCTTCAAATACATCGGTGCGAAGCTTGGCAAGTATGAACGCGCAATCCCGGAAGCCGAGAATTATGTCGAGCTTTCCGAAGACGAAACGCGGAAACTCCGGCTTCAACATTCGTCATTCTATGTCTTTGGCGGCGAAGAAAGCTATGGCTACAGCGGAGCAGATTTTGTGCGCGACAAAGACGGTAACGGGGCTGTGATCATGTTCTGCGAGGTGGCCGCTTACGCGAAGGCGCACGGCAAAACAGTCGATGAATTGCTCGATGACATTTATTCCGAGTTTGGGTTTTTCGCCGAGAAAAACGGCTCGCTCATCTTCGAGGGGGCAGAGGGCGCAACAAAAATCGCGCGGCTGATTAAATCGTATGCCACGGATCCGTTCTCGGAAGTGGTCGGTTCGAAGGTCGCGAGTATTCGAAACTTTGAGACCGATAAAATCGAAGATGCAGAGGACGACCAAATTCCCAGGGAGAAAATGTTAATGTTTGAGTTGCAAGATGGAACACGCATCGCGGTGCGCCCGTCCGGAACGGAGCCCAAGATTAAGTATTACCTTTTCGCGCAGCGACGGCCGGAAAAAGGAAAATTCCTGGAGCTCAATCAAATCAAAACGGAAGTGAAAGAGAAACTCGATCGTCTCTGGGATTGGCTCCAGAAGGATGCGCAGTTGCGTCTGGCCAACTAATGGAGCTAAAGCCGCTACCGAAAGTGCTGCGGTTTTGGCCGTGGCTGGCAGCGATCACCAGCGGGCTCCTCTACACAGCCTGTTTTGCGCCGTTTAATTTCACCTGGCTCTGTTGGTTTGCTCTTACTCCTCTTATCGCTGCGATCTGGTTTTCCGATAATGGGTGGCGCCATCGCTGGCTTCGTAATCTTCTCCTCGGTTACGTTGCCGGACTGACATTTTTTTGGACGGCTTTCTCCTGGCTTACGACAGTCACTGTTCTTGGATGGTTTGTTCTCCAATTCTACATGGCGATTTATTTCGCGGTTTGGGCGTGGTTTTGTGGTTTGCTCCAACCCCGAGAAAAAATTGGAGCATCAGGCCCGACGAAATGGGACCGAATGCTGGCTCAAGCCCACAGCATCGCACCAGCGCCTCGATCGCCGTGGATAAGATCAACAAATAATTTGCTGCTCGCGTTCCTTCTCGCTGCGGCCTGGGTAACACAGGAATGGCTGCGCGACTGGGTCTTTTCCGGTTTCGGTTGGAACGGTCTCGGTGTCGCGCTTCATGACACCTGGCCGCTGATTCAAATCGCGGAATTTACTGGTGTTGCCGGCCTATCATTCATGGTTGCGTTCGCGAACGTCATTGCGGTCACTACCGTGCGCCGTTTGATTTTCGAGGCGAGCACACGCACGGTTCGCCCACATTTTGATCTAACCCTGACACTGGCGGCGATTGTGGGTGTCCTGACTTTTGGAATTCGTGCCACTCAGGTCTCGCCCCCTACAAAACCGCTCCGGGTTGCTGCCGTGCAATCGAATGTTCCGCAGAATCAAAAATTCGATCCGCAGTTTACCCGTAAAATTTTCGATCAATTCCGGCGCCTAAGCGAAATTGCACTGCGCGCAAATCCTCCACCCGATTTGTTGATTTGGCCGGAAAGCTCGATGCCCGGGCCGGTACTTGGAGATCGGGAGAGTTACCAATTCGTTATGGACCTGGCCGCGTCGTCAGAAACCGACATTCTCCTGGGCACGATCGACGAAGAGAACGGCGACGTTTACAACGCTGCACTCCTTGTTTCCGATGGCGGCGAGCAGGTCCAGGTTTACCGAAAACTCCATCTCGTTCCTTTTGGCGAATACGTTCCGGGCCGTCACCGGGTGCCGCTCCTCGCGCGGATTGTCGGCGACCAGGTCCCCGGCGATTTCAAAGCGGGCAAGGAGCACACAGTGTTCGAGTTGACAAATAGCGACGTGAAGGTGGCGCCGCTGATCTGTTTTGAAGACACAATCGGCGACTTGACCAGACGATTTGTGCTTCGAGGCGAGACGAACCCGGGCGCGAATCTACTTGTGGACATAACAAATGACGGATGGTTTTTGCATTCCGCCGGCTCACATCAGCATTTGGCGAACGCCGTTTTTCGTTGTGTGGAAACACGCCGTCCCATGGTTCGCGCCGCGAACACTGGAGTCACTTGTTTTGTAAACGAATTCGGACGTGTCACCCAAAGATTGCAGGATGACACAGGGAGCACATTCACGGAAGGGGTACTCACCGGCGACGTCAAGGTCCCAACGGAGCACGAGCTAACCTTTTATACACGCCACGGCGAATTGTTTGCGAAGTTGTGCGCAGCTGTGACGGCACTAGCAACATTGATTGGAGTTGCGCGGCGCAAATGGTTGTAGAGGCGTTCGCCGCGGCGAACGCCTGCGATGCCTGACACAAACACAGCTACAACTGAATCGCGAGAGTTTCTCTATTGTGCTAGAACAACGCCATGCCCGTCGAGTTGCCTCTCGATCATCTGAGCGAGCTTTGGCCCGAAAAATTCCGGGGCGCGCGTGTTGGAGCGCTTCTTCATCCCGCATCGGTCTCAGCGAAGCTTGAGCACGCGTCGCGCATTCTCAAGCGACATGATGGTAATCTTTTTCGCCTCTCAGCACTCTTTGGTCCGCAACACGGCTTCCTCGGCCAAACGCAGGACAACATGGTGGAATGGAAAGGTTACGAGCATCAGCGTCTACGCATTCCGGTTTACAGTTTATACGGCGAGCATCGCGAGCCGACTGCTGAAATGCTGCAGAACGTCGACGTTTTGCTTGTCGATCTCCAGGACGTCGGAGCCCGCTATTACACTTTCATCTGGACCATGTACCTCTGCATGCGCGCGTGCGAAAAAGCGGGTGTCGCGATGATCGTCCTCGACCGGCCGAATCCAATTAACGGGGTGACGACGGAAGGACCGTTGCTTGATCCCAATTATAAATCGTTCGTGGGTCTTCATCCAATTCCGGTGCGCCATGGAAAAACAATCGGTGAACTTGCTCAGCAATTTCGAGACGAAGCGTTTCCGGAATGCCAATTGTCCATCCTGCCAATGAAAAATTGGGTGCGTCAGATGTGGTTCGATCAAACCGGTTTGGCGTGGGTAATACCGTCACCCAACATGCCGACGCTCGACACTGCGACGGTTTACCCGGGCATGTGTCTACTGGAGGGAACAAATATTTCGGAAGGCCGCGGGACAACGCGCCCGTTCGAGATTTTCGGTGCGCCATTTGTTGAGGCCGAAGGATTTTGCCGTGAGCTCAACGCCTTAAGATTACCGGGTGTTTTCTTCCGTGAAAATTATTTTGAACCCACTTTTCAGAAATTCGCTAGTGAACTTTGTAACGGTGCGCAGTTGCACGTGACCGATCGGAAGATGTTTCAACCGTTTCAAACAGGCGTTGAAATCATTCGCGTGCTCAGAAGATTGTCGCAATTCGCGTGGAAGCAACCACCCTACGAATACGAATGGAAACGACTTCCCATCGAAGTTTTGATCGGCGGACCGATCGAATCGCTCTTTGCCGACTGATTATTTGGATTGCGGTCTCCAGCAGTCTCGCTGCTGGGGACCTGCGAGCGGAGATCCCATGGCCGGAAGTTGTTCGGCGACTTGCGTACGAGAACGAAAAACTGGCGCGACGTCCTCAAGGACATAACGGCGAATACTTCATCGTGTGCACCCTTTATTACACACCGAAGGAATCCGGGTTCACTTTCGAACGTGGGTTTGACGCAACCCCAGTTGCAAAACCCGGTTTGCGCGGGCGAAAATATCCACGCGATTTTCTGCGCTCGGTGAAAAAGGAAGGCATCGGCCGGATCGTTACACCGGTGAACGGACGCAATTACATTCGCTATAACGGTGGAGATTCATACGCATTCGCTTGGCATCCCACAGGCGGAGGAGGTGTCCTCGTTCCTCGTCTCTCCGCTGCGATCAAGTTCGCGCACGGCAGTCTGCGTCATGGGGCGATCGTCGAGACTGAGTCTTCGGAAGTGCAAAACGTTTTTCGCAGCAATCGATGGAAGATAATGGATACCGGCGGCGGCCTGCGCCGATGGCAGATGGACTGCTATTACGGCGAAGACGAGCCTCTTGGTCCTGGCAAATTCATGGGGCGTCCGCGTGCAACTACGTTCGAGTACGCTTACGCCAACGCCCGAATTACGAATTGATGTGGACCCATTTACGGTTCGGCTCAATTTCCACGGAGACCTCGATTTTTTTCTTCGAACAGACGCACGTGGCGGGACGATCAAACGCAGCCTGAGCGAAAAGACATCGGTAAAAGATGTGATTGAATCATGCGGGGTGCCGCACACTGAAATCGATTTGATCCTAGTCAACAAACAGCCTGTGGATTTTGGTCACGCGATCGCCAGCGAGGCAGATATCGAGCTTTATCCAGTCGGCGCGAAGCCTCCGCGTTTTAAGGAGAAACATTTACAAGTAACTACAGTAGGCCGCTTTGTTGTAGATGGACATCTTGGAAAACTCGCGCGCGATTTGCGTCTGCTTGGTTTTGATGTCGCCTACGATCCGCAGGCCGAAGATCGGCAATTGCTCCGAGTAATGGAACGCGAAAATCGCGCGCTTCTGACGCGCGACCGACGTTTGCTCATGCATGCCGTGGTAAAGACCGGTTACTGCCCACGTTCACAAAACGCAGAGGAACAAACGATCGAGGTTATCCACCGTTTTGATCTTCTTGGTTCGTTCGCCCCATTCACGCGGTGCCTTCGCTGTAATGCGCCGCTGCGAAAAGTGTCCAAAGGCGAAATAATTGAGATGCTCGAACCGCTTACGAAAATTTACTACGAACAATTCCGGCGTTGCACGGGCTGTGGCCAGATCTATTGGCCGGGGTCACACTTCTCGAAACTCCAGAAACGCCTTGAGCAAATCCGCACGAGCTGTTCGTGACTTCGTGCTCGCCAAACGCGCGACCGTTAGAATGAAACTTCTTCCGCAAGCCTTGCTGTTGCCTGTGGTTCTTGCTGTACTCCAAATTCCTGCAGCACAAGCGTACGGGCCGCTTGGACATGAGATCGTCGGCGCGGTCGCGGACGAACGATTGGCGAACACGCCGACCGCTGCAAAGGTCAATGCGCTATTGGACGGACTGACGCTGGAAAAAGCAGCCGTTATTGCGGACGAGATCAAAGGTTGGGACAAGAAGGGCGTCGATGACCCGAGATCGTTTCATTATTCAGCCCACCGGAACATTGACAGGCAGCTGCGCGATTTCTGGCGAGCAAACCCGCCCACACCCGGCCCAAATTTAAGCGCTCCTTCTCATCATTGGTTTCATTACACCGACGTTCCCGTCGTGCCACCGCAACGATACCGTGACGGGAACGCAGGCCGCAGCAAATGGGACGTAGTCCATATGATTCAATTTTGCATTCAGGTTTTGCAGGGACGAGTGCCTGAACAAAACGAACGGAGAATTACCAAGGCGGTGGCGCTGATTTTGCTTGCGCATTATGTCGCCGACATTCACCAACCATTGCATGTTGGTGCGGAATATTTCGATCAACAGGGCCGAGTCGCAGATCCGGACAAAGATAGGTCGGCGCTTGGAGACGAAGGCGGAAACACGTTTACCCTCGAACTGACCGATGAACCGCCGCGCAGACGCGGAATTCATAAGAAGAAACTCCACGGCTTTTGGGATAACGACGCGGTGAATGCGCTCTTTCTCCAACAACCAGTCGTACTACGAAAAAATGAATTGCAGGCGCTCATCGATCCACTGAAGAGAGAACTGATCCACGAGATGACAACGCGCGAACCAAACAATTGGCAAATGTCGCGAAATGCTTCCATCGATAGTTATGCCGAAACGTGGGCGGATGAAATCCTGCCAATCGCGCGCGAAGCATACACGCGATTGGAATTTACAAATGTACATCCCCAACAAGAGGAAGACCGCATTGTTGCGGCCGGTGAAGCGGTCGAAAAGACCACTGCCGGTCACGACCTTTACCGCGTTTGGGCGACGAATGTAGTGCGCGACGAACTGCACAAAGCCGGTTGGCGCCTTGCCGACTTACTGGAGAAAATTTTGTAACTGGAAAATGCGAGCTGTCGTCCAGCGTGTAAGCCGTGCGCGCGTAACTGTGGAGAGCAGAGTCACGGGAGAAATCCAGGCGGGTCTTATGATCTTGCTTGGCGTCGGGCGCAACGATACATCAGCCATTGCTGTCAGCATGGCAGAGAAAATCGCAAACCTGAGGATCTTCGAGGACGATCAGGGGAAAATGAATCGGTCCCTTCTGGACGTAAGAGGCAGCGCGCTGGTTGTCTCGCAGTTTACCCTTTACGGCGACGCGCGCGGTCAACGCAGGCCCAGCTTTATCGCTGCTGCGCCACCGGACCACGCTAAGCAGCTCTACGAAGAGTTTTGCAAAGCGCTGCGCAACCTGGGAGTCGTCGTAGCGACAGGAGTTTTTCAGGCGATGATGTCGGTAGAATTGGTCAATGAAGGCCCGGTCACAATCCTCCTCGACTCCGACAAAACGTTTTAGGCCGCGTCACGACACTGTGAGCTCTCAGAAATGGACAGCGGCTATGGTTCTGCGCGAACTGCGACTGCCCGAAATTTCCGCGCCGCTGCTTCATACGCTGGCAAAACGGATCGGAAGGAATCACAAGCTCGCGCAAGAGCTGTGGAACATCGGAATGCACGAAGCGCGGATTCTTGCAACGCTAATTGCGGAGCCGGACAAAGTAACGGCTACGCTCATGGAAAAGTGGGCGCGCGATTTCGATTCGTGGGGTGTTGTCGATTCGGCTTGTTGCTACTTGTTCGCTTTAACAGACCACGCCTGGGACAAAGCCTTTGCGTGGAGCCAGCGTAAACAGGAATTTGTAAAGCGCGCGGCTTTTTCGCTCGTCGCCTACCTTAGCTACAAAGACAAGAACACACCCGATTTGCGATTCCGGAAATTTCTCGAAGTGATCGAGCGTGAAGCTTGGGACGACCGCAACTTTGTCCGAAAGGCCGTGAATTGGGCACTGCGGAATATTGGAAAGCGAAATGCGAACTTGAATACCGCGGCCATCGAAACCGCCGAAAGGATGCGGAGTTCATCGACTGGGCGCTGGATTGCCACCGACGCCTTGCGTGAACTAAGAAGCGATGCGGTTCAATCCAGATTGCTGCGCAAGCTTTCGTGAAGTTTTAGGATTCGATTGGGCGCGGCATAAAAAAATCGCGCCGTGATTTTCCACGGCGCGATTCAGTTTGAAAACTATCCGGGTAAATCAGGCTTGGGTCTTCTTCGCGTTCGCCGTTTTCTGGCACTGCGCTTTCAGCTGAGCGAACTGCTCGGCCGAAAGAATTCCCCTGGCTTGTTTCAAAAATGTCTTCCGGCTTTCTTTGGTGCAGCCGGCGTTCAGGCATTCCGCCTGCCACGCTTCGATTTTTGTCTTTTGATCGGGCGTCAGATTAAGCGTCGCCAAATTGACACACGCCATCGCATTCGCTTTCGAGGCGCCCTTGGCGCAACACGCGTGATCTCCTGCAAACGCGCTTGACGCAGTCAGCATCGCAGCGGCAACTAGAGCTATAGTGGTAATTCTAATCATGGTGAATCATGAGATGACCCAATGGTCGAAAGCGTTCAAATTTTCCTGGTGCGAGTCCCTTGATGGGATTGGGCGATTGCAGCCGGCACGGCTGCCTCTAGAGTGGAACCGATGATTCTCAAACCGGTTCGTCCGATCCAATTGTCAGAAATACAACAAGCGCGAGAGAGAATCGCTAAGACAATTGTTCGTACGCCTCTTGTCCGCCTGGAGCTCGGACCAGATTTCCCGGATATTCGACTCAAACTGGAGAACCTCCAGCCCATTAACGCCTACAAGTTACGCGGCGCAGCCAATGCCGTGGCATTGCTGCCTGATTCGGAGCGCAAGCGCGGTGTATGGACGATCAGCGCGGGAAACGCCGGCCAGGGCGTGGCCTACGCGGCGCGACAAGCAGGTGTGCCGTGCGCCGTCGTAGTAATCGAGACTGCGCCAAAATCGAAGCTCGAACGGATGCGCGCACTCGGCGCGAAACTCATTCCCGTATCGTACGATGTCGCATGGAGCGCACTCGAAGAGTGTTCATTTCCCGGAGCGGATGGAACGTTCATTCATCCGTTCGATGACGACAATTTCATCGCCGGCCATGGGACGATGGGATTGGAAATCTTGGAAGATGCCCCGGAAACCGTAGCCGTGATCGCAAGCATCGGTGGCGGCGGACTCATCACTGGAGTTGGCAGCGCCATCAAGGCGCTCAAACCGGACACAAAGATTTTCGGAGTCGAACCGGAAACGGCTGCACCTGCCGCGCTCTCATTCAAAATGGGATCGCCGCAAGTATTCAAAGATTGGAAAGCCTCCTTTGTCGATGGCGCTGGCGGCCAAAGTGTGTTCCCTCGCATGTGGGAACGGATGAAACCGGTCGTCGACGATTACTTCGTCGTCAGCCTCGACGAAACGAAGAAAGCGATGCGGCTCATGGCAGAAAAAGCGCGAGTGGTCTCCGAGGGCGCGGGCGCGCTGCCGCTGGCTGCGGCTTTGAGGGGCAAAGCTGGCAAAGGCCCGATCGTCGCAATCGTCTCCGGCGGGAACATTGATCTCAACAAATTCTGCGATCTGATCGCGTAGTAAAAACATTGGCAACTCCATGTGACGATTGACTTTGGCTTTGAAATCTGAAATAAGAACTTTGCTAGAAAGGAAGAAGACAAACACATATGAAAATCGGCGATACAGCACCAGACTTTGAGGCAGAAACCACCGAAGGCAGGATCCGATTCCATGACTGGGTTGGTAACTCCTGGGCCATTCTGTTTTCACATCCGAAGGATTTCACTCCGGTCTGCACGACCGAACTCGGTTATATGGCGAAAATTAAGCCGGAGTTCGAGCGGAGAAATGTAAAAGTAATGGGATTGTCCGTCGATTCGACTGGCGATCATAAAGGCTGGGCAAAAGACATTGAAGAAACGCAGGGACAAGCGCCGAACTATCCAATAGTCGGGGATGCTGACTTCAAGATCTCAAAATTGTACGGGATGCTTCCGGCTGATGTCGAGGGCGATCCGAAGAAGCGCACGCCCGCGGACAACGCCACCGTGCGTAACGTTTACGTCGTTGGCCCGGACAAGAAGATCAAACTGATCCTCATTTATCCGATGACTACGGGCCGCAATTTTGACGAAGTCTTGCGCGTGATCGATTCGCTTCAATTGACGGCAAAGCACCAGGTGGCGACGCCAGTCAACTGGAAGCAAGGGGACGATGTCATCATTGCTGGTTCCGTATCCGACGAGGAAGCAAAGAAGCGTTATCCGCAAGGCTGGAAAGCGCCAAAGCCGTACCTTCGGATCGTACCCCAACCGCAGTAGTTGCAGAGAAGTTTCCGTTTAGCGCCAACGGCGCGGTTAAAGCATAAGCCCTGGGGCAGCGCCCCAGGAATTCAATCGCAGAGTAACGAAGCGCACGACTGAAGTGAATCGCGCTTTCAGCGCTCATGCTTTCGGATTTTACATTTCCTGGGGCGGTGCCCCAGGCTTAATTTGACTGGCGCGCCTTTGGCGCTAAACGCAGGCGCGAAATGCCATTATCGCTCAGCGGAATATTCAACAGGATCCTGTTGGAAGTAATTTTGCAATTCTGCGTACAGGTTTGGGTGACGAGCTTGTAAGGCACGTGGCTGCTCGAAGAACGCTTCGACGGAGACGGCGAAAAACTCGACGGGATCAGTTGCTCCGTAAGTATCGAGCAAGGTCGGTATCCCGGTCTCGTCTGCAGCGCGTAACGATGCAAACTCGGTCTTCATGACTTCGCTCCAGGCCATTTGCTGTTCACGCGTTGCCAACGCCGGCACCCCGTCGGCTGCCTGATTTTCGTAATCGAGTTGGTGAGCAAACTCATGAAGAACAACGTTCTTACCATCGGAAGGATCGGCCGCCCCATGTTTCACGGCGCCCCACGAAAGAACCAGCGAACCCATTCTACGTCCGGTCTCGCCAAGACGACTCACAGTGCCCTCTTGCCAGACATGCTCACCCACTTGGTGATCTTCCTGCACCATGTACGTCAATGGATAAACAAGGATCGTGACCAGACGGGGGAAATAGTCCGTCTCGCGATGCAACAATAGAAGACAAGCCTGCGCAGCGATCGTCACACGAACTTCGTCCGTGATCTCGAAACCGCCACAGCCTTCGAAACGCTTTTCGGCGAGAAATACTTGAATGTGGCCAAGGAGTTCAAAGCGGTCGCTGCCGGACAGCTTATGAAAAAACACAACATGACGCTGAACCAACGTCAGCCACTCCTTCGGGAACGGCCGCGCTCGCAGGCGACGTCGTCTTTGCTGCTTCAGCCACTCAAAGATCATAAGGTTTCACCACGCTCGTTTTAGCGGATGCGCCTCGGTATTAAAGATAACTTTATCGAATTGCAAGGTTTCAGGCGGTGCGAAAAGCAAATAAAAATACTTAAAAGTCTCAGCCAGGACGAAGCTCTCCATTTCATCGAGCTGTTGTTTGGTGGTCACGTCGGCAAGCGCGGCATAACCAGCATCGGCGCGGCAATACTTGACAAAGTCATCGAACATTTTGTCGCCCATCCGCCGATATTCCTGGTCACCGGTGTAATGATAGAGGTAATAAGCGGACTCTACGATTTCGGGGCGCAGATGGTATCTTCCGTCAATCACACGCATCGCTTTGTAATCGATGGTCTCCGGCTCGATGCCGTGAAGGTTCCACATCTTGTACGACGAAGCTTGAAGGCGACGCGCGCGCTCCGTGTCGCCGGAGAGTGCGAGCAACGCGGGGAAGAATGCATCGAGCGCACCGTACTCCGTCTTGATCCGCTTGCCTGTCTGCATATCGGCGTGACCGTACCACAGTCCGCCGCGAGCTTCGTCGGCGAGATATCTGTTTACAGCTGGGATACTAGCTTCCCACATGTCGCGACAATCTTTATCGCCGAATAAATGCCAGCACTTCCAGAGATATTCGTAGTACGAATCAATGCCGCCGCTGATGTGACTGTCAGTGTTCGTCCACGCGCCCGTCTCGACGTTAATGCTTTCTCCAACGAGGCCGAGCGGTGAGCGGCGGTTGAAAGTTTCGACTAGAGCGCGCTTCGCTTTTTCATAGAAAATCGGATTTCTAGTTAATTTACTTAGCGTTCCAAATTCCAGGAGCAGTGTGCCGGACTCTGCGGGATTTGTTATCGGATCACGTGTCTCGCCAGTTCGCAGATTTACGTAAACGTAAGGAAGCCCGGTGGGTGAATTGAAAACCGGAAGCAGCCGGTTGCCCAGACCTTCGGCCAGGTTCAGCAGGCGTTGGTCGCCCGTTAATTGATAGCTTGAGAGAAGCCCGCCGAGCAGGCGTATCGTTATTTCGAAATTTTTGACGTAGATATCTCGATCGAATGAAAGATCGCTGACGATTAGCGAGCGCGCTCTTTCAGCCTCAGCGTCGAGGTGCATCAGGACCAGCGTGTCGAGCGCATCGACTGGCGTCATTAAGAGGGATTGCCCGTACCAATCGCGCGCGGTTTTACTTAAAGGCCGCAACGCGTCATGGCCCCAGGCGTAACGCTCGTAATTATTCCAGGCGTGCAGAAATTCAGTTCGCACGCGCACGGCGAGTTGACGCGCGCGATCGCTCTCTTGCGATTTGCTGCATCCGTGCGCGGCGAGCGCAGCGCAGATAACCACAAGAAATGGCGACAGAATTCGATCTGGCATTTGGTTCGGATCGGCCTAACAATGAATTAAGGGGTTCAAAAATGAATACAATGTCTGTTTCTCGTCGCAGATTCGCACAGTTATTAGGTGCAGGTGCAGCAGCGGTAGTCGTTAGGCCGTCGTTTTCTTTCGCAAAGCCGACTCAGGCGGTGACTACGCCTTTAGCAGAAGGCGGCATCGTACGATTGAGTGCAAATGAAAATCCTTATGGACCTTCACCGAAAGCGTTACAGGCAATGACAGATTCGTTCGGGCTCGCCAGCCGTTATCCGGATGAACACAACAACGTGCTTATCGATAAGCTGGCAAAGTTGAATGGCGTCAGTCGCGATCAAATCCTGCTGGGTGACGGTTCGGGCGAGATCCTCAAACTGTGCGCGGAAACTTTCACTGGTTCTCAAAATGGTAAACTCGTCGCTGCTGATCCGACTTTTGAAGCGATACTGAACAATGCCAGTGCCAATGGCGCTGAAGTCGTAAAGGTACCGTTGACCGGCAGCTTTGCGCATGATCTTCCGAAAATGCTTGGCGCTGCGAAAGGTGGTTTGATTTACGTCTGCAACCCAAACAATCCCACAGCCAGCATCACGCCGAAGGACGAACTCCATGATTTCATCGCCAAGACTCCGCCGGAAACGATGATTCTTGTCGACGAAGCGTATTTCCATTACGCGGACAGCCCAGACTACGAGAGCGTCATTTCAATCGTGAAGGATCATCCGAACCTGATTGTCTCGCGCACGTTCTCAAAAATTTACGGCATGGCGGGATTACGCTGTGGCTATTGCGTCGCGCAAAAGGAAACAGTCGAGCAGATGCGTCGAAATCAAATGTGGGACAGCGTTAACTGCATGGCGTTGGCGGCAGCAACGGCGAGCTTGGACGATCCAAATCATGTTCCGAATGGGCAGCGTTTGAATCGTGAAGCCAAAACATTCGTGATCTCTGAGCTCGACAAGATGGGTTACAAACAAATTCCATCACAAGCCAACTTCATCATGTTCGATTGCAAACGTCCGGTCGTCCCGCTGATCCAGGCGATGAAACAGCGCAACGTTCACGTCGGGCGATTGTTTCCGGCCCTTCCCAACCACATGCGCCTAACGATTGGAAAGAAATCCGAAATGGAAACTTTTCTCGAGGCATTCCGAGAAGTCATGGCGTGAAGCTGGCTGCGAACTGAGAAGTTGTAGCGGCGGTTGTGTCAACCGCCGAACCAAAACAAACAGGCGCTCGCCGCGGCGAGCGCCTCTACAACGGAGCGTCGATAAGAGATTGACAGACTAAGCAGAAGCGCCGCGTTCCATGCGGTGGCACAGGTTTCGATTTCAAATGAGCATTGCCATATCAGGCAACGCCGCTCGGACAGCGGCAGCTCGTGCTTGATCGTCAGCAAGCATGCGGAAGTCTGCCCAGTCGAAACCTGGGCCAACTGTGCAGCCGACGAACGCGTAATCGCCTAGCGGCCGCGCTGCTTGCCAAATCCCGGCACCAATCGTGCAGACCGGTGCGTCTGTACCGCTGCCGACCGGACCCAACCGGTGACGCAGGACAGACTGCCCCGACTCGCTGAGCTCCAGCAACTCCAGTGGATCGCCCTCGTAGAAATGCCAAACCTCGTCCGATGCGACCTGATGCCAGCGGCTAAAGCTACCCTCCGGAAGGAGAAAGTAGATGGTAGTCAGCGCAGCACGGGGACCGCGTCGATCCAGCGGGGTGACCTGAACTTCGGAACGGAATATCTGCCGATAGAAACCGCCCTCGGGATGAGGCTGCAAATCCAGCGCAGCGATCAACTCAGCGGCCCGCGGATGCATTACCGAAAACGCTTATGACAATCCCCACTAGTCGCGGCGTCTGCCCAACCCCCAGTACGCGAGAAACGCTGTCAGGGCGAGCAGAGGCCCAACGACAAGAAAGAAACCGTACGGATGTTGGTTCAGGGGAATGCCACCTACGTTCATGCCAAACAAACCCGCCACCAGATTGATCGGCAAAGCCAGCACGGTAACCATCGTCAGGATAAACAGTGTTCGATTCGTCTGTTCGCTGACAAGGGCTGCCAATTCTTCCTGAAGCTGTTTAACGCGCTCAACCAGGGCCGCTGTGTCCCCGATGGCGGTGGAGAACTTCTCTGCAGCTTGTTGCAGGTTCTGAAGCTCGTCTTCAGAAATCCAATCAGGAGGCCGATTAAGAAGGCGAAAGAATGCAGCCGGTTCCGGCGCCAAAAGCCGTTGGAGTCGAACCAACATCCGCCGCAGAGAACCCAGTTCGCTACGACTGACAGAAATGCGCTTGGCCAGCAGTTGCTGTTCCATTGGGCTCACCTGCATTTTGGCCTTCCGTACAATGTCAAGCAACACGCAGGCCTGATCTCGAAACAAGCGCGCTAGAATTTCAATCGGCGAGCGAAAGACTTGGCCCGATTGCACCTCTGTCCGAAGTTGGTCAATCGAGCGCCATGGCCGGGCGTGCGCGCTTACCACCACGCGTGGTTTGATGCAAAGAGTGGTGCTCGCAACCGGGGCGTCGAATGTGAAATCAAAGAGCACATCATGGACACGCGCCACCAGTGCGTCTGCGTCCTGCTCCAAATGAGTGGCGTCTATGTCACTGCGCAACGATTCGTAAAAGGTATCGGGCAAAGTCAGATATCGCCGTAGCCAGGGCTCCGAAGCCACATTGGAAAGCGAAAAATGCAACCAAAGGAATTCATCCGGTGCGGCGGGACCCGATGCAGTCAAAAACTTAACCGCCTCCTCTGAAGTGATTGGCCGTGCCGGTTGGTTAGGAACAAAATGATAGCCCCAGATCGGTCCATCCTGGTCCGAACCAGACGCCGGTTTAACGTTTTGGTCCATTGTTTGCGCAGCCATCAGATCATTAGTCAGCTTGTTTTCTACCATTGGAAGCACCTGTTGAGAAGTAGCTGCTCAAACCGACCACGGCTTTTCATTAAAGATGGGAAAGTTCAGTGGCCTAGCTTCGCCATCTAACGAGAATCGAGTGAGCCGGGAGGCCACGAGATAGACGGGCAAGCCCGAGAGGGCGAATGAACCGGGCAGATCATGAGTCAAAGAGACAAGCCGCGTCAGGGTGTCGTGGCAAACACTCTGAACTATTTAGCCATGGGACCGTGGGTTTCATCGATTGGTTAGATGAACTATGTCTGCTTCAGCTGTTCTGCTGTCAGCGGGGGCTGCACCGACGCGGCCATCGCAGCTTCGCGCGACCAGCGTGGCCGCAACGAGATGGCCGGTTGTGTTCAGCACGGTAGCGAAGACGTCGGGGACCGCGTCGACTGCGATCAGGATCCCGATTCCTTGGGCCGGCAGACCGATGGCCAGAAACAGGGGCGTCAGCATGATGAACGCGCCACGCGGAATACCCGGCACGGCAAACGCAAGGAACACTGCAGCGAACGCGATCGTGGCAAAGCTGTTGGCGTGGAGCGGCACGTCGTAGAACCAGGCGACGAAGAGCGCACCGATCGTCCACGACACCGGCCCCGCAATCTTGAACGTGGAGGCAGCCAGAGGAAGGACAAATCCGGTAACCCGCTCGGGCAAGTGCAGGTTCTTCTCGGCCGTCTCAACGAGCGCCGGCAGCGATGCGATCGACGAGCTCGAGCTGAAGGCAATGAGTTGCGGCGGCAATGCAGCACGCGCGAAGCGCCGCAGCGGGATCTTGCCCGCCATTGCTACGACAGGGTAGAGGAGCAGCGTGACAGCGATGCTCGCGACCGAGTAGGCAACGACATAGAAACCAATCGCGCCCGCCAGCGTTGCGCCGGCATGGACGGCCAGTGGAAGCACAAGCGCAAATACACCGAGCGGCGCAGCAAGGATGATCCAATGGACGAGGATAAGCATCGCGTCGCTCAAAGCGCGGAAGAAGCGCGTCAGGGTCTGACGTGATGCTTCGGGGGAGCGCGCAATTGCCAGCGCAAGGAGCAGCGTGAAAAGGATCAGAGGCATCATCGCCCCGCTCGCCGCGGCAGCGATCGGATTCGTGGGGAGGAGCGAGCCAAGCCACGCCGAGAACGTCTGCGCCTGTCTTTCCGCAGAGATTTCATTCGCCGCCTCGATTGCGCCAGGTGGAAGTTGCAGCGCGCCGTGAGGCGGAAGGAGCGCGAACATCGCCAGCGCGAGCGGGATCGCGACGACGGCGACTCCAATGAGGAGCAGCACAAAAGTGACGAGTGTTCGTCCGCCAAGCCGGCCGATCGACTTGATGTCTGACACCGACGCGACTCCGGTGATCAGCAGCGACACGACGAGAGGGATCACTGTCATGCGAATGGCGTTGACCCAGAGCGTGCCGATCGGCGCGATCGCGTCGGCGGCGCGGATCAGTGAGGCGTTATGCGATGCCGCGATGAGGACACCGAGAAAGATCGCGGCGATGAGAGCGAAAAGAACGCGGGTGCTTTCTTTCATCACATCATCAAGTCGCCACCGTTAATGTCGAATGCCGCACCGGTGACATAGCCGGCGGCCTCCGAGGCGACGAAGCAAATCAAGTCGGCGACCTCGCGAGCAGTGCCGAGACGCGGGATCGGGTAATTCGCTGCGAGGCGTTGCAGCAATTCCTCGTTGGCGTTCTCGCGCGTCAATTCCGTGTCAATCATCCCGGGGCAGACCGCATTCACGGTGATACCGAACTTGCCGAGTTCCTTCGCCGCGGCGCGGGTCAGGCCGAGCAGGCCCGCCTTTGATGCGGTGTAATGCGCGCCGCCCAGGGTGCTGACCATTCGTCCTGCGGACGAGGAGATATTAATGATGCGACCGTAGCGCTGCGCCTGCATCGCCGGGAGTACCGCCTTCGTGAGCAGGAATGGCGCGGTGAGATTGACCTCAAGCGCGGCGCGCCATTCGTCCGCAGTCAGATCAGGAAACCGCGTGGAAAGCGCGAGCGCGGCGTTGTTAACGATAACGTCGACGCGGCCAAAGCGTTCAAGTGTCATACGCACGATCTCGTCCGGGACGCCGAGTGCGGCGACGTCACCCGGCACTGCTAACGTGCGTTCGCCGATCGACGCGGCGAGCTTCTCGGCACGGCCGCGGTCACGCGCATTCACTGCCACCGCCGCGCCGCGTTCGTGAAAACGCTCCGCGGCGGTACGCCCGAGTCCGCGCCAGGCGCCGGTAATGATGACAACGCGCCCTGCAAAGTCCTGCTCCGAACGCTTGCCGCTCATCTCAATGTCCGACCTCTCCATTCCAGTTCCCATTCGCTCCAACGAACTTGCTTTTCACGATATGCCTAACGAGAACAAGATGAGCGACGGCGGACGAGACCGCGCGCCGATCGGACTGGAAGTGTGGAAGTCATCTCAAAAGTTGGGCGTACAGCGGTCCGCCGTTCGCTCCATCGCATGGTTAGACCCTATCATTCGGTGATGATTGGGTGACTGTAGTCGGGCTCCGTCTCGACATAAAGACGATTACCGAACTTCCTAAACAACGTGCTTCGAACAAGCGGGTCGATGCGCGCAAAGGCAGAGGCACCGGAATGATCATAGCGAATCACCTCGACGTGAACGTAATCCTTGTGACGAGTGGCAAGGAGCTGGACACGAGAGTCGCCGTAAAGCGCGATCGGTACAGGTGAGTAGTCGGACGGCGTCGGCGAGCGCTTCGGAAGATTCGTCTGCGCTGCAATCGTGCGAAGCATCTGCTTTACCTGCGCGACGTCTCGTTCGCGACCGCCGGTGACATCGTAACCATGGGAGAGGTACCCGGTCGGGCTCGGAACGCCCGCGTGAGGCGAGTAGGACTGACAGCTGGTGAGCAAAAGCATCGTTAAGAGTACCGGCAGCGGCTCGCGCATGGGTCTAACGAGAATTAGACCGAATTTTTCGATCCAATCCAAGTGTCTTTGCAATCATTTCTCCCGAAAGACGAGCGCGCCGTTTTTGGCGTCGACCTGCACAGTCTGACCTTCGCGGACTTTGCCTTCGAGGATGTCGATCGAGAGCGGATCGAGAATTTCTTTTTGAATGGTGCGCCGGAGTGGACGCGCGCCGTAAACGGGATCGTAACCTTCGCGCGCGAGAAGTTCCTTCGCTGAATCGGAAAGCTTGAGCGTGATTTTTTGTTGTTCCAGACGCTTGGACAAACGGCCGAGCTGGATCTCAACGATCTTTTTCAGTTCGTCCTCACTCAGTCGATCGAAAATGATGATTTCATCGACACGATTGAGAAACTCGGGACGGAAATGCGCCCTCAGTGCGTCCGTCACCAATCGCCGGCGCGCTTCCTTCGATTCTTCCTCAATGATGTATTGCGAACCGATGTTTGAGGTCATGATGATGACAGTGTTCTTGAAATCGACGGTTCTCCCCTGCCCGTCCGTGATGCGTCCGTCGTCGAGCACCTGCAGCAAGACGTTGAACACGTCCGCGTGCGCTTTTTCGATCTCGTCAAAAAGCACTACGGAGTACGGTTTGCGCCGGACAGCTTCCGAAAGTTGACCGCCTTCCTCGTAGCCGACATAGCCCGGCGGCGCACCGATCAATCGGGCAACCGTGTGTTTCTCCATGTATTCGCTCATGTCGATCCGGATCATGGCGTTCTCGTCGTCGAACAAAAATTCGGCCAGCGCGCGGGACAATTCCGTTTTGCCGACTCCTGTTGGTCCGAGAAAAATGAACGAGCCAAGCGGGCGATTGGGGTCCTGCAATCCCGCGCGCGCTCGACGTACGGCGTTGGATACGGCTTTGATCGCTTCGTCCTGGCCGACTACGCGCAAATGCAAATGTTCTTCCAGTTTGACCAGTTTTTCACGTTCGCCTTCCTGCAACCGCGAGACCGGAATGTGCGTCCAGCTGGAAACAACCTCGGCGATGTCTTCCTCGGTTACTTCTTCCCGAAGCAAGGTAGGTTTCTTACTCTTCGCTGCCTTTGCCGTGGCATCAGCCAGTTTCTTTTCGAGCTCCGGGATGCGCCCATATTGAATTTCGCTCGCCTTACCCAGCTCGCCGCGGCGCTGCGCGCGCTCGAGCTCGGTGCGAAGTTGGTCGAGCTCTTCTTTCCACTTCCTTTGTTCTTCAAGGACTGCTTTCTCTTTCTGCCACTCGGCTTTGAGCGCACCCGATTTTTCCTTTAACTCGGCGAGTCCTTTCTCGAGTTTCTTCAAGCGCTCTTTGCTCGCCGGATCTTTCTCCTTTTTGAGCGCCTGGCGCTCCATTTCATCCTGCATGATCTCGCGCTCGATCACGTCGATCTCCGTCGGCATGGAATCGAGCTCGATCTTCAAACGCGATGCCGCTTCATCGACCAGGTCGATCGCTTTGTCCGGAAGAAAACGGTCGGTGATGTAACGCTGCGAGAGCATCGCCGCTGCAACAAGCGCACCGTCCGTAATGCGCACGCCGTGGTGCACTTCGTAACGTTCCTTTAATCCGCGAAGAATTGCGATTGTGTCTTCCACGGTTGGCTCATTCACCAACACCGGCTGGAAACGCCGCTCCAACGCAGCGTCCTTCTCGATGTACTTGCGATATTCATCGATGGTTGTTGCACCGATTGTGCGCAGCTCCCCGCGCGCCAACATCGGCTTGAGCATGTTCGATGCATCGACCGACCCTTCCGCTGCGCCAGCGCCAACGATGGTGTGCAGTTCGTCGATGAACAAGATGATCAGGCCTTGCGAATCGGTCACCTCTTTCAAGAACGCTTTGAGGCGATCTTCGAACTCGCCGCGAAACTTTGCGCCGGCAACCATCGCGCCGATGTCCATGGCGATGACTTTTTTGTTCTTTAACGAATCTGGCACGTCTCCGCTAATGATCCGACGCGCCAGTCCCTCCACAATTGCAGTCTTACCCACGCCGGGATCGCCAATGAGCACTGGATTATTCTTCGTCCGGCGCGACAACACCTGCATGACGCGTCGAATCTCGTTGTCGCGTCCGATCACCGGGTCGATCTTTCCGCGTCGAGCGAGCTCGGTCAGATCACGCCCATATTTTTCCAGTGCCTGATATTTGCCTTCGGGATTCTGGTCGGTCACACGCTGAGAACCGCGCACCTGCTGAAGGCCTTGCATGATTTTGTCGCGCGTACCGCCAACTTCCTTAAGTAATTTCGCTGCGGGTACATTCGACCCCGCCAGCGCCAGCAAGTAATGCTCGGCGCTGGTAAACTCGTCCTTCAGCTTCGACATTTCCTTTTCCGCTGAATCCAGAACGCTGCGGAGTTCGTTCGAGACACGCACATCGGCAGCGCCGCCGTGAATTTTTGAACGACGATCCAATTCCGAGCGCAACCGCTCGCGCAATTGATCGACGTCCGCTCCGATCTTTTCGAGAAGCGGCCGGGTTATCCCCTCGCCCTGGTCCAGGAGAACCGAAAGAAAATGTTCATTGGTGATTTCCGGATGATTGGCCTGCGAAGCGAGGTCCTGCGCCCTCTGCAGCGCTTCCTGCATCTTCTGTGTGTATTTATCGATGCGCATGGTTCACAGATCATAAACAAATGCAGTTGGGCGAGCAATCCAGCGCGAATAATCGCCTCGGCTGACACCGTATCGACGCCTGGCAAGAAGATTCGCCGCCACTAGAAGCGAAAATACCGTTGTCAAGGATAAGAACGCCCCAGGCGTTTGACACAAACGCCGCTACAACGATGAGTGTTTGCGATGGAGGAGAAAGAAAAATGGATCGGACACAAAGCGCTCGCGCTTTTGCGGCGGGGACCGTTTCGCCGTTACATCATCGGCTCGGTGATTTCGGACAGCGGCACATGGATGCAGATGATGGCACAGAGCTGGGTCCTGAGCGGGCTCACCAACAAGGCAATCCTGCTCGGCCTGGTTAATTTCGCTGCCGGTTTGCCCGCGCTAGTGCTGGCACCAATGGCTGGTTCGCTCGCGGATCGGTGGGACAAACGCAAGATCCTGGTTGCGACGCAAATTGTGCAGATCATTTTCGCGCTCGCTTTGGGGTTTTTGGTAATGACCGGGCGCATACAGATCTGGCACATAATCTTTTTCGCGCTTTTACTGGGAATCGCTTTCTCCTACGAAATGCCGGCGATCTCGGCGCTTGTGCCGGAGCTGGTAAAGCGCGACGAGATCGGCGCCGCGGTCGCACTTGATCGTTCAGTCTTCCACGGATCGCGTTTGATCGGACCATCACTGGCCGGGTTCCTTGTCGGTTGGTGGGGCGCGGCTTCGGCATTTTTCACAAACGCGTTTTCCTTTGTTGCGCTGATTGTTGCACTCATCTCGCTTCCGAAACGGCCTATCGGCACGCCGGAGGAAGAAGAACAACGCCGCAGTGGTATCCGCGAAGGTTTTCGATACGTCTGTTCAAATCGGATTGTTCTGTCACTGATCGCGCTAATCGCGTTAAACACGATCTTCGTTTTTCCCGCTATCTCAGTAATGCTGCCGCTTTATGTGCGCGATATTCTCCATCTGGGCGCGCAAAGCATGGGAGGACTTATGGCGGTATCAGGTAGCGGCGCTTTCCTTGGCTCGATCGGCTTGTTGAGCGTGGCGCGAGAACACCGCCTGAAGTTCATGAGCGGAAACGTGATCGCCATTGCCGTGGGAGTTTTCCTCATGTCGTGGTCACAAAGTTTTTGGCTTACGGCGTGTGCGATGGGGGCGATTGCCATCGCGCTATCCATGAACTTTGGTCTGACGAATACGATCGTGCAGGAGCAGGCCCCAGCGCACCTGCGCGGCCGCGTCTCGGCAGTGGTCGGTATGAGCTTTTTCGGACTAATGCCAATCGCTGGATTGATCGCTCCCGGTTTCTCTGACTTGATCGGGATGCGGATGACTCTCGGCATCGCTTCGGTGATTTACGGAATCGCCGCGGCCGCAGTTTTGAGTCTCGCCGGGCGCCACGTTTGCGACCACCCAGTATCGCCTTCGCCGGAGCCTGAGATTGAGCCGGTCTGCTGACCATGGACGTGGCGTTTCACAAAAACGCCCCACAGCTCGTTAGTCGATGATTTCGTTCTCCACCTGTTGGAATTCTGCACGCCATACTGTTGGCGACGCGATGCTGCGTGAAATCAAGACTAAACTTGGGTTCGATTTGATTGAATTGGACCAAAGTGTCCGTGGACCGCTGGTGCCGGGAATTCGAAAAATATTCGATGCCGGAGAAATCCGCTTCAGCAGTTTGTTGGCTTTGCCCGACGGTTGCAATTTTTCCGCTGTGTCAACGGAAGAGCGTGAACGTGCAGTAACCCACGCAATTCAGGCGATTGATCTCGCAGCGCAGCTAAGCGCTCCGTTTGTCATCTTGCATCTAGGAAAGACGAACATGCCGCCAATTACTCATCGATTGATCGCGATGGCGAAATCCGGGGGATATTTGTCACGCGAATATGTGAGGATGAAAATCAGCGCAGTGCAGGAACGGGAAAACGACGCGTCTGAACGCCTCGCGCGCATGAAGAGTTGCCTCCTCCAGGTGATCGATCATGCCGCTACGAAGAACATTAGGATTGGTCTGGAAAACCGGCGCAATTATGAACAAGTCCCAACTGAGCGGGAATTATCCGAGCTACTTGAAGAGATGAAGTCCCCACATCTGGGTTACTGGCATGATTTTGGTCACTCTCAGGTCAAACAGAACCTGGCGTTTATTGATCACGCCGAGTGGCTGCGAACGATGGGACAGCGCACGTTTGGCTGCCATGTGCAAGACTGCATCTGGCCCGCACGAGAGGGCCAACTACCCTTTACCGGAGGCGTCGACTTTGAGAAACTTGTCCCGCTCGTACCCACGAACTGCTTATTTGTTTGGAAGATGAACCGGAATAAGACAGCCGATACAATTCTTCAGTCAGTCCAAATATGGAAGGAACGCTTCGGCGAATGAAAAAAATCCTGATCACTCTTTTCCAGCTCAGCGTCACCATTGCGGTGCTTTACTGGGTCTATCACGATCCCAATAAGCGCGCACAGATGGTCGAGGCGATCCGAAACGCTCAGTACCGCTGGGTTGCGATGGGCATTCTTGCATATGTGGTCGTGGAAGCAGCCGCAGCCTTTCGCTGGCACGTTTTGCTGAAGGTCCAGAAGATTCACCTGAGTCTCCCTCGCCTCTCGGGCTTGTTCTTTATAGGAATGTTTTACAATCAGTTTCTCCCGGGAGGCACAGGCGGCGATATCATGAAGAGCTATTATTTATTGAAGGAAACTCCGGACAAAAAAGCGGGCGCATTGCTCGCCGTCGTCTTTGATCGCTTCATTGGTCTTGTTGCCCTGGTAGCCATTACTGTCACTCTCATCGGATTGCGCTATGATTTTCTCGCGCAAACCACTGAGACGCGAAATTTGCTTTGGTTGTTGCTCTTTCTGCTCGGCACATCGGTCCTGACATTGGTAGCCACTTTTGTGATCAGTGGATTTAAGCTGTTCCATTCATTGCCGGAGAAGTTTCCTGGTCGCGACAAGCTGATCGAAATTTCGGCGGCATACCATCTTTACGCGCATCACTGGCGCGCAACGCTGGTTGCATTTGGAGCATCTCTCGTAGCGCACCTGGCCACGTTCGCCACTTTCCTCTGTGCTGCTTACGCGCTGGGGGCTCCGGTGCCGGTAGTCAACTTCTTCGCCGTAATGCCCGTGGAACGCACGATCTCTGCACTACCGATCAGTTTCGCGGGAATCGGACTTCGCGAAAAAGTTTTGCAGGTCATGCTCAGCAATCTTTGTGGCGTGCCGGAAGCAAAGGCTATTCTTATAGGATCTCTCAGCTTCCTGATCATTCT
>Ga0081455_10001438_pt1 | contig 29449 bp, 25 predicted proteins | sample TabmetS3T2R1_FD_70207 | JGI IMG/M metagenome (GOLD analysis project Ga0081455, IMG submission 70207) | Tabebuia heterophylla rhizosphere microbial communities from the University of Puerto Rico - S3T2R1 | ecosystem: Host-associated > Plants > Roots > Rhizosphere ... | reverse complement strand
GCTCGAGGTCTACGTCTCGAAGTTCAGCCACATGCGCTTCGAGCCGTCGGGCATGACGAACGACCCGGACATCCGCGTCGCGAAGTCGATCGTCGACTACATCTTCCGCTGGATGGGCAAGAAGTTCCTCTCCGCCGACCAGCAGGAGGAGGCGGGGATCCTCACGCCCGAGGTGAAGGCGCGGCTCGCGGCGGCATACAACGACTCCGGCTCGGACGCGCAGGCGGCGGCCGCGGCGCTGGAGCCCGCACCGCCCGGCCAGACCGCGCTCTTCAACCAGTGGGAGGACGCCGTCGAGTGCGCGCGCTGCGGCGGCCGCATGATCCGCACGGGCTCGTGTTACACGTGCCGCGACTGCGGTACGAACACCGGCTGCAGCTAGCCGTACGAGCTAGCGCATTGGCGAGGGGCGCCGCGAGGCGCCTCTCGCTGCCCGTCTAGTACTGGCCGACCGGCTCGCGCGGCGGCAGCGCCGCCTCGTACCGGCGCCGCACGTACGCCCGCCGGTGCACCGACCGGCACCGGTTGGTCACCGCCGCATGCAGGTACGCCGAGGCGGCGGCCGGCCCGTCGAAGCGCGGCCGGCGGCGCTGCACCGACACGAACACGTCCTGCACGACGTCCTCCGCGGTCGCCCCCGACCCGGTCAGGCCCAGCGCCAGGGCGTACAGGCTGCGCCACCGCCGGCTGAACAACCCCTCGACCGACAGCTCACCCGCCGCCTGCTCCCGAATGGTCACGCCGCCCCCATCGCCCCAACCCCCACCCCCGCTGCGCAATGTGACCCAGACCACATCTCAGTAGTACCGGCCCGAGGCGCTGGAGTTGTAGAGCACGTTGTTCGCCGCCTCGGCGCAGGTGAGGTAGTGGTCGGTGAGGCGGCGGAGGGCTGCCTCCTGGCAGGAGTCGGGGAGGTCGGCACGGGCCTGCTCGGCCGCGTAAAGGCGAACCAGGTCGTGCATCCGGTAGCGGCGCACCTGATGTTGCTGGATCAGGTGCGCGGACTCCAGTTCGGCCAGCACCACACGCGTACGCTCGACCGGCGCGCCGTTGAGCCGTGCCGCCGCCTGCTGGGTGATGTCGGCGCCGTAGGCGAGACCGAGCAGGCCGAACAACCGGGCGGCGTTGCGGCTGAGGGCGTGGTACGACCAGGACAGGATCGACCGCAGGTTCGTATCCGACTCGCCGGCGTCCAGCGCGTCGAGCCGGCCGGCGTGATCGCGCAGTTCCTCGGTGAGTGCGGCCAGCGGGAAGCCCGGGTGGATGGCGGCCCGCGCCGCGACGATGCCCAGCGCGAGCGGCAGTCCCGCACACCAGCGCTGGAGGTCGGACAGCGCACTCCGTTCGGTCGCCAACCGGTCGGCACCGATGGTCCGGACCAGCACTTCGTGCGCCTCGGCCGCGTCGAGCACGTCGATGTCCAGCGGTCGGGCGCCATGCCGGGTGGTGAGCCCGGCCAGCCGCCGCCGGGTGGTGATCAGGACGACGCCGGCGCAGCCTCCGGGCAACAATGATTCGACCTGTTCGGTATCAGCGGCGTTGTCGAGCACGATAAGCAGACGCTTTCCCGCGGTACGGCTGCGGTACGCCGCGAGTCGCGCCTCGCGCTCGTCCGGGACCTTTTCCGGCGGCATTCCCAACGCGATCAGAAATACCCGGAGGACATCGTATGCTCGGGCCGGTTCCCCGGACGGGTCGAAGCCGCGCAGATTCACGAACAACTGGCCGTCGGCGAACTCGGCCAGGTGCTGATGCGCCCAGTAGGTGACCAGCCAGGTCTTCCCCATGCCGCCGGCCCCGCCGACGACGGTGATGGTCGGGCCGTAGCCGTGGGCGGCCGCCACGCGAGTCTCCAGCAGCGCCCGGTCCAGCCTGCGCAGCGCGTCCCGCCGGCCCACGAACAGCGGCGGCGGGGCGGGCAACGTACGCGGGATCTCCCCGCGGGGCCCGCCCGCGCCCGACCAGCGCGGGTCCATCGCGGCCAGGTCGGCGGCGATCCGGGCCAGGTCAGCCGCCGCGTCCCGGTGCCGCAGCCGGCGGAACTGGCAGCGGGCGAGCCGCCGGATGTCCGCCGGCAGCTGCGCGGCCGACGGCAGGCAGGCCTCGTCGACCAGGATGGGTACGACCACCACCCCGACGCTGAACGCCTCGGCGATCTCCCGCCGTATCCAGTCCTCCGGATCGTCCAGACCGCCGGTCAGCCAGGACCGCCCGATCACCGCGAGCAGCACCCGGGAGGCCCGTACGCCCGCCAGCAACTCGACCGCGAAGTCCGTACCGGCGGGTATGGATTCGCTGTCCAGAAATACCTGATCCTGGCCAAACAACGCCGATAATTCGCGATACAGCAACGCTGCGTAGCTACAACTATCCGCACCGCGATAATTGATGAAAATTCCGGCGGCCACCGAACTCCCCGTGTTGCTCAGTCGTACAAATTACCTCCAGACGATAGCCAGCTTTCCGGACCGCGTGCCGGAAGTCCCGATTAAATCGGGGCGGCCGCCGTCAGCCGAGGCGGATCAGGCCGGCGGGGGTGGGGTGGAAGTTGCAGGCGTCGTGGTAGAAGGGGCGGAGGTGGTCCTCGAAGTCGACGTGCAGCCATTCGCAGCCGGCGGCGCGGGCAGCGGTGGTGGCGGTGGCGATGAGGGTGGTGGCGATGCCGCGGCGCTGGTGGCGGGCGGCGGTCATGGTGTCGAGGATGAAGGCGTGTACGGCGCCGTCCCAGGCGAGGTTGACGAAGCCGACGAGTTCGCCGTTGTCGCGGGCGCAGACCCAGCCGAGGCTGTGCCGCTGGACCTGGCCCCACCAGTCGTCGGCCAGCACGCGGTGGCCGAAGCTCTCGGCGTGCAGGGCGTTCACCTCGGCGTTGTCGAAACCCCCGCGCCACTCGTAGGCGATCATGCGGTCGCCAGCATGTCCTGGATGGCGTCGGGGGTGAGGGTGGCAGGGGCGGTGCGGGCGGTGGCGTGGGCGTACATGAGGCGTTGCATGAGGGCGTTGGCGGGGGTGGGGATGCCGAGTTCGCGGCCGAGGCGGGTGATCTCGCCGTTGAGGTAGTCGGTCTCGACCGAGCCGGTACGGCGTTGCAGGCTCTGCCAGGTGGAGGAGCCGTCGCGGCGCTGGCCGTTGATCCGGCGGTACCGGATGTGGTCGGCGCGGCGGGCCGCCTCCTCGGCCTCGGAGGCGTACGGGATGCCGGCGGCGGCCAGGCACGCGACACCCTCGGCGCGGAGTTGGTCGACGAGCGGGCTGGTACGCCCGGCAGCGCCGCACAGCGCGTCGAGGGCGTTGCCGAGGTTGCGCAGCAGCTTGGTGTACTTCCAGCGCATGATGTCCGGCAGCACCTGCGACTGGAACGTGGCCCGCTCCAGGGCGGCGGCGATCGACTCGGCCACCGCGTCGGTGCCGTGCGGGTACCGGCCGATGTCCAGCAGCCCGGTCAGCGGCGCCGAGTTCGCCTGCACCACGCCCGGCTCCAGGTGCCCGGCCGGCAGCAGCACGCAGATGGCGTACACGTTGGCGAACAGGCGCAGCGCCGCCCGCTCGTTCGCCACGCCGTTCTGCAGGCAGACGATCGGCGTGCTGTCCGGCACGGTGCCGCGCAGCGCGGCCAGGCACCCCGCGGTGTCCTGCGACTTGACCGCCAGCAGGACCGCGTCGGACTCGCCGATGGCCAGCTCGGCCGGGTCGGTCGCGACCGGCAGCGGCAGCGTGTTGCTGCCGTCGGGGCTCTGCACGGTCAGCCCGCGGTCCCGGATCGCGTCGGCGTGCGCGCCGCGAGCCACCAGCGCCACGTCCGCGCCGGATTCGGCCAGCCGGGCACCCACCACACCGCCGACCGCGCCGGCTCCGTACACGATGAAGCGCATGCCCTGCACCCTAGGCATACCGGCGCGTCAGCCAGATGTCAGGGGCGGTCGGAGTATTGGGCGCCATGGAGGCCGTTGAGTTCGACGCCGGCGGTACGACGCTGCGCGGTGACCTGCGCCGCCCGGACAGCACGGCCCCGGGGGACGCCGCCCCGGCGATCGTGCTGAGCCACGGGCTGTCCGGGGTGAAGGAGTTCTGCACGCCGTACGCGGAGGCGTTCACCGCGGCCGGCTTCGTCACCCTCGCCTACGACCACCGCGGCTTCGGCGCCAGCGACGGCGAGCCGCGGCAGGAGATCGACGGCTGGCGGCAGGCGCTGGACCAGCTCGACGCGATCACCTTCACGCGGACGCTGCCCGGTGTCGACGCCGACCGGGTGGGCCTGTGGGGTACGAGCCTGTCCGGCGGGCACGCCCTCATCGGCGCTGCCGTCGACCGCCGCATCCGCGCCGTGGTCTCCCAGGTGCCGGCCACCAGCGGCTGGGGCGGCCTGCGCCGGCTGGTCCGCCCCGACCTGATGAGCGTGCTGCGCCAGGCCTTCGACGCCGACCGGGTGGCGCGCCAGGGCGGTGCCGAACCGGGCCTGCTGCCGGTCGGCTCCCCCGACCCGATGGCCCAGGTGGTGCTGCCCAGCCGCGGCACCTGGGACTACCTGGAGCGGGCCGCCAAGACCGCGCCGAGCTGGCGCAACGAGGTCACCATCCGCTCGGTGGAGAACCTCATCGCGTACGAGCCGGCGGCGCTGATCGACCGCATCGGGCCCACCCCGCTGCTGATGATCGTCGCCTCCGACGACGAGGACTGCCCCACCGAGGAGCAGCTGGCGGCGTACAACAAGGCGCTGGAACCCAAGCGTGTCCTGGTCGTCCCCGGCGACCACTACAGCGTGTACGCCGAGCACTTCGACGCGACCGTAGCCGCGGCGACCGACTGGTTCAGCACCCACCTGGCCGCGCGGTGAAGGCGGCGCTGGTCGCCGCGTTCGGCGGGCCGGAGGTCCTGTCGGTGGCCGAGGTGCCCGACCCGGTCCCGGCACCCGGCCAGCTCCTGGTACGGGTCGGCGCCGCGGGCGTCGGCGGTGCGGACGTCCTGGTGCGCGAGGGCCGGTACCCGTTCCTGCCGTCCGGTCCGCCGGTCGTACCGGGTTTCGAGGTGGCCGGCACCGTCGTCGGCCCCGCGGGCAACCCGCTGGTCGGCAGCCGGGTGCTGGGGTTGGCGCCGCCCGGCGGCCACGCCGAGCTGGCGCTGGTGGAGGAGGCGAGCGCCGCGGTGCTGCCCGAGGACGTGCCGGACGAGGTGGCCGCCGCGATCGGCATCACCGGCGCCACCGCGTACGTCGCGATGGGCCGGGTCGCGCCGGTCGCGGGCGAGCGGGTGCTGATCCGCGGCGCCAGCGGCGGGATGGGCTCGATCGCCACCCAGCTCGCGGCGCAGCGCGGCGCGCACGTCACCGCGGCCACGGCGGGCCCGGCCGCCGACCAGCTGCGCGCCTGGGGCGCCGCGGAGATCTTCCGCCGCTCCCCCGGCGCCTCGGTGCCACCCGGCCCGTACGAGGTGGTGATCGACTTCGTCGCCGGCCCGGACGCCGCCGCCTGCGTCGACGCGCTGGCCCCGAACGGCCGGCTGCTGGTCTGCGGCGCCACCGCCGGCCTGCCCGGTGCCGACGTCTGGGCGCACCTGCTGGGTGCGTTCGGCCGCAGCGTCAGCCTCCACCTGCTCAGCCTGCACAGCGTCGGCCCCGAGGTCATCCGTACCGCCCTCACCACCCTGGTCGGGGCCACCCGCGCGGGCACGCTGCACCCGCGCGTCCACGCCACCGTCCCGCTCGCCGACGTCGCGCAGGCCTACGCGCTGGTCGAGTCCGGCACGCCGGTCGGCAAGGTCGTCCTCACTCCGGGCTCGTAGCCAGCCGGCTGTACAGCAGGGAGTCGCGCCAGCCGCCGTTGGTGAACACGTGGTCCCGCAGCCGGCCCTCGTAGCTGAAGGCCAGCTTCTCCAGGACGCGGACGGATCCCACATTGTCCGGACCGCACGCGGCCGTGATCCGGTGCAGGCCCAGCGTGTTGAAACCGAAGTCGACAATGGCACCGGCGGCCTCGGTGGCTAATCCCTTTCCCCATACACTACGCCGGAACGCGTATCCCAGCTTTGCCGCCGAATGTGCCCCGAGCCCGAGCCGGGCAAATCCCACCAGGCCGGCGTCGGGCAACAACTCGACCGCGAGATAATATTCTGTACGCGGCCGGTGCAGCACCCTTTCCCGTTGCGCGGCGAGCAGTTCCCGTTGTTCGTCCCGGGTCTTCACATCGAAGCTCAGGAAATCCGTGACCTCGGGGTCGCCGACCACGCTCATGGTGGCGTCCAGGTCGTCCGGCTGGAATTCACGCAGCCGGAGCCTGGCACTGACCAACGATACCGGGTAAATGTCGGGTCGCGTCATCGGGGCAGCGCCGCGACGGGCCGACGGGAGAATTCCTCGATCTCGTCGCGCGCGTTGCGGGCCACCATGGATGCGGCCAGTCCGGGCGCCCGGAGCGCCGCGTGGACACGCATCAGACTGACGACAATGCCATTGTTACGCCGCTCCGGGGGCAGGTCGAAGACCGGCAGGATCGCCTCGTACGCGCCGTCGGCGTCGCCGCCCTGAATGCGGGATATCGCCAATTCTGCCCGGGCCCCCGCCTCGTCGCCGTAGGACCGTTCGGTCAGTTCGTCCTGCTCGTACAGATTCAGCGCCGCATATGCCTCTGCGCCACCTTGTGCGGCTTCCCCATCGAGATATACCAGTGCCCCGGCCGCGTAGTAGCGCTGTTTGGCCAGTGGAAATGCCAGAATTCCGCCGATCCGGTCGAACTCGTCCGGCGCGACCCGGTCGCGGGCGGCCTCGGCGTCCGCGATCGCCCGGTGGGCCTGCGCCGGATCGCCCAGTTGCGCCCACGCGCGGGCCTCCAGCGCGGGCAGCCAGGCCGATACCGATCCGGTCACCTGCCCCCCGATCTCAGCCCCTGACCTCGCATAACGCACCGCTTCCTGCGGGCGGCCGGCCCAATAGGCGATGAGGCTCTGCATGGCGCGGGCGAACGAACGCAGGCCGTGGTGATCGGCGTTGTCGGCGCAGACGTACGCCGTGCGAGCCTGCGTCATCGCATTGTGCGACTGCCCGAGGTCGTGACTGGTCTTCGCCAGCAGGCCCGAGGCGATTCCGGCCAGCAGGTACAATTCCCGGGTTTGCACCGGCCGTTGCTTGCCCTCCAGCAAAGTGAATATCGTGTCCTGCGTCGCAACCAGGTCACCGACCATGGTATTGAGCGGATCCCGTATGCTCGCCCGGGCGAGCTCGGCGATATGGTCGCGCAACTGATCCACCGTTTCCGGGCCAATGTTCTGGGACTCCGCAAAGGTGGTGAAACGCGCTGCGCGACGCGTGGCCATGGTCAGTTGCCTCTCGACATGGGGACTGGGGTCAGCCGGGTGGGCCGGCAGCCGCGAGCCGCCGGCCTGGAGCATTTCTGGCGATGCGGGCGCGAGAAGTTGCTCCATGGTGAAGCCCCAGTACAGCCGGGCAACTCGCCGTTGCGCCGGCCTGGGTTGAGTTTGCACATCGCCGGTCAGCCAGCGCCGGAAGGTACGGGGGCTGAGTGCCGCGTCCTCATTGTTGGCGGCCGCACAGTCGTTGTAGCCCCTGACGATCTCCTCGTGCGTACGATCGTCCCGCGCGACGAGCACAGCGAGTAGCAACGATTCGCCCTCCGGCACGTGGGCTCCCTCCGGCGGTGAGGTATCTGTCTACGCAACGATATGCCCGAACCGGCGACTTGACCATGGACCGCCCGCGGCCACCGCGGATATGACCGCCCCGCGACCGCCCAGCGGCCGTCGAATGGCCGGGCAATTCCCGCCGCGTGCGCTCGCGCCGGAATGCCGGCGCAGGGCAAAGTACGGGGCTGTCGTGCATTGGCATAACGGGGGTTTCGATGCTCGATGACTGTGCGTTGCTGGACTGGCTGGCCGGTGAGGTGGCGGTGGTGAGCATGGCCGCCACCGACGCGGCACCGCCGCTGATCTACGAGCTGACCGTCTCGCACCTGAGCGGCGGGTCGCGTACCGGCGTTCCGTGGACGGTCTGGGTGCTCCCGGACAGCTACGAGGCCGACGTCCCGTGCCGGGCGTGGCCGACGGTGCGGCAGGCGCCGCCCTGGGACGAGGTCGCCGACTGGATCGCCACCATGCTCGGCGCACGCACCATCCTGGTGTACGACCAGCACGCCGACACCGTGCTCCGGATGCACCTGCCCGACTACCCCTTCCCGCGCATCCTGCACGCCACCGAGATCGCGGCGCGGGCCTGGCCCGACCTGAACCGGGCGCTACGCGCGGACCGCTCCCTCCGGCCGCCGCTGCCCCGCTACCGGCCACCGGCATCAGCACAGGACGCCGCCATGACCGAACTGATCGCCCGCGTCCTGATCTCCGCCAGCAGCCGGGCGCGGCGGGGCCTCAGAGGCGGGCCGTGATCCGCTCCGGCGGCACCGGCCGGCCGTGGTACCAGCCCTGCCCGGTGTCGCAGCCGGCGGCCCGCATCCGGTCGGCCTGCTCGGCGGTCTCGATGCCCTCGGCGGTCACGTCCAGCCCGAGGGTGTGGCCCAGCCGTACGGTCGCGGCCAGGAACTCCGCATCCTGCGCGGCCAGCATCCGGTCCGGCCGGTGGATGAACGTACGGTCGAGTTTGACCCGGTGCACCGGGAGGGTCCGCAGGTAGGCCAGGTTGCAGTAGCCGACGCCGAAGTCGTCCAGCGCGATGCGGACGCCCAGGTCGGCCAGGGCGGTCACGGTCTGGGTCGCGCCCGGCCCCTCGATCACCTCGGCCTCGGTCAGCTCCAGGTGCAACAGATGCGGTTCGAGCCCGGTGTGGGCCAGCACCTCGGCCACCGCGCCCACCACGCCCGGGTGCAGCAGGTGCTGCAACGCCATGTTCACGCTGACGTACGGCGGGTCGGCGCAGCCACGCTGCCAGCGGGCCGCCTGCGTACACGCCTCCCACAGCATCCGCTCGCCCATCGGGACCGTCATCCCGGTGTCGTCGGCCAGCCCGACGAACTCGGCCGCGCTCAGCAGGCCGCGCTCGGGGTGCTGCCAGCGGACCAGCGCCTCGGTGCCGACCAGCTTGCCGTCGCGCAGGCGTACCAGCGGCTGGTAGTGCGGCACCAGCTCGCCCCGGCGCAGCGCCGCCGGCATGGCCGCGGACAGCCGGTAGCGCTCGGCGTCCCGCGCGCCGCGCTCCGGCTCGAAGACCCGCCAGCCGGCCCGCCCGTCGGCCTTGGCCCACTGGAGGGCGACCTGCGCGGCACGGATCACCTCGACCGGGTCGCCGGTGACGTACCGCTCCACGATGCCGGCGCTGGCGGTGACCGGTAACTCGGTGCCGTCGATCCGGAACGGCACGGCCAGTACGGTCAGCGCCCGGTCGGCGACCTTGACCGCGTCCTCCTCGCAGGTGGTGCCCTCGACCAGGATGGCGAAGGTGTCGCCGTCGAAGCGGGCGACCAGGTGCCCGGCCGGCCCGGCGACCGCGCGCAGCCGGTCCGCGACCGCCTCCAGCAGCCGGTCGCCGATCTCGTGCCCGAGCGCGCCGTTGACCGCGGCGAACCGGTCGATGTCCAGGCAGCAGACCCCGACCCGCGCGCCGGGGGTCAGCTCGTCCAGCCGCTCGGCGAACAGCGTCCGGTTCGGCAGCCCGGTCAGCGGGTCGTGCGTGGCGAACTCGCGGAAGCGGGCCTCCTCCGCGCGCAGCGCCCGCTCGGCCCGGGCGTGCGCGATCCACGCCGCCATCCGGACCGCGTCCTGGGCGTCCAGCGTCCTGTCCCGTACCGCCTCGACGAACCCGCTGGTCAGCGCGTCGGTCAGGGCGGCCAGCCGGGGCGCGGCGGCGGCCGGGTCGAGGCCGAGGGCGGCGGCCAGCTCGGTGTGCAGCAGGCGTACGGTGCAGCCGAGTACGTCCGGGGCGGCGTACCCGTAGCTCACCAGCTCGGCGCCGACCTGGCGGGCCGCCTGCGCCGGATCCGTACCGGCGAGCATGCCGGCCAGCCGGTCGACCCAGCCGAGCACGGTCTCGGCGCGCTGCGCGGGCAGCAGCGGGACGTAGTCCGCACCGTCCAGCGCGCGCCGCCAGGACACCGCGAACTCGGCCCTGCCGGTCATCCCTTGCGCCCCACGCCGGCATAGGTGACCAACCGCTCGGGATGCTCGCCCACCTCGTCGGGGCTGTCCGGCCGCCACTGCGGGGTCCACACCAGGCCGGGATCGACCAGGTCCAGGCCCTCGAACAGGCGCAGCACCTGCTCGCGGGGGCGCAGCGTGCCCGGCGTGGTGGTGCGCCTGGTGACCTCCAGCGCCTGGTTCGCCGCGTCCGGGCGGCTGTCGGCGGTGGCGTGGCTGATCGCGACGTAGCTGCCCGGCGCCATCTGCTCGGTGTACTGGCGGACCAGGCCCCACGGGTCGTCCTCGTCCGGCATCGCGTGCAGGATCGCGGCCATGACCAGCCCGACCGGCTGGTCCAGGTCGAGCAGCGCCGCGGTGTCGGGGTGGTCCAGGATCGCCTTCACGTTCCGGCCGTCCTCCTGGATCGCGACCGCGCCGTCGTTGCCCTCCAGCAGCAGCTTGCTGTGGGCGACCGCGACCGCGTCGATGTCCACGTAGACCACGCGCGAGTCCGGGTTGGCCCGCTGCGCGATGTCGTGCACGTTGCCGACGGTCGGGATGCCGGAGCCGATGTCCAGGAACTGCCGGATGCCGGCGGCCACCATGAAGCGGACCGCGCGGTGCATGAAGGCCCGGTTGGCCCGGAACATCAGCCGCGCCTCGGGGATGGCCGCCTCGATGGCCCGGAAGAACTCACGGTCCACCGCGAAGCTGTGCGCCCCGCCCAGGGCGTAGTCGTACGCGCGAGCCACACTCGGCGTGTTCAGGTCGACACCCTCGGGTGCCCAATCCGGCCGGATCGCGCCCGTACCGTCCTCATCCGCCACGCCGCGCCTCCATCAACGGACCCCCGACAGACCCGCCCCCGATCCCCACGCAGCCTACGCAACCGGACGATCACCGGCATCGCCGGCCGTACGGTCCTCAGGCACCACAAGTGTGTTAAGGCCCGCCCAAATTACCGTAGGCCGCCCGGGTGGGCGACCCGCCAGCCGGCCGCTGCGCCGACCGCACCGCTGCCCGCGCCGGGCGACGTAGGGTACGGCTGGGCGCTTGATCTGTTCCGGAACTCTCACGGGGGTGAAGGAGGCTGACATGCGTACGACTGTGCCGAGGCTCGCCGGAGTGCTGCTGGCGGTGGGCTCGGCCGTGGCGATCACCGCGACCGCCTTTGCCGGGGATCCGTCCGGCGGGACCGCCCTCTCCCCCGGCTCGGTCGCCGGCCCCGACATCCACCCGGCCGGGGCCGCGTCCTTCCATTCCGCCCTGCTCAGCCCGCTGCCGATCGAGGGCCTGACCGGCGACAACCACGGCTTCCTGTACGCCCCGGCGCGGGCGGCCAGCGGCCCGTGCCCGGTCTACCGCGTGCCGGTGCGCGGCGGCGACCCTGTCGTCGTGGGCAACCTGCCGGCGCCGTGCGGGCCGGCCGGGCTCGCCTTCGGTCCGGACGGCCGGCTGTACGTGGGCGACGGGGCGCGCATCGACGTGCTCACCCCGGATGCCGCGAACCCGCCGACCGCGACCGTGTTCACCGACGCGGTGGCCGGCGCCAACGGGCTCGCCTTCGACCGCCGCGGCCAGCTGTGGGTCTCCGACGGCGGCACCGGCGCGGGCCGGGTGTGGCGGATCGGCCCCGACGGGGTGCCGCGGATCGTGTTCCGGGTCCAGCCGATGGTGAACGAGGTGAACGTGACCAACGGCGTGGGCGGGATCGGCCGCGACCCGCGCTCGCTGCCTCCGGGCACCGTGACGATCACCCCGAACGGCCGGGCGGCCGCCGACACCGCCGGCTCGCAGCACATCGTGGCCAACGGGCTGGCCTTCGCCCCGGACGGCCGCACGCTGTTCATCGCCGACATCGCGCGCGGCGCGATCTGGCGGGTCGGCATCGACTCGCGCGGCGCGCTGCGCAGCCCGACCGGCTGCGACACCACCTTCTCCGCCGACACGCTGTGCCTGGACGACGTCTTCGTCGCGCACCCGGCGCTGGAGGGTTCCGACGGGATCGCGGTGGACCGGGCCGGCAACGTCTGGGCCGCCGCGAACGAGCGGAACGCGATCGTGGTGGTCACCGCGCGCGGGCAGGTCGTGGAGTTCTTCCGCAACGCGCCGGACGCCGCGACCCGGCTGCGCAACACCGGGCCGCTGGAGTTCCCGACCAGCCCGTTCCTGGCCGGCCGGACGCTGTGCGTGACCAGCTCCGACGGGTCGCGGCGGGACAACGCGCCGAACACCGGCGGGGAGGCCAGCCCGACCGGAACGGCCCGGGCGAAGATTTCCTGCCTCGACCAGCCATTGCCGGTGGCCGGGCTCACCCTGCCGATCCGGTAAGCCGAATAACATTCGCACCCCGGCCGCGGTGGCGCGGCCGGGGTGCTTCATTACGTAGGACAATTGCCTCAGCAGACAGGAACTCGCCGGAGAAATGGCTGAGAGTTGTCCCAATGATGGGGACACCGCCGCCGGCCGTTTGGTTGCCACCGCGGGATGGCCGATCTCGCCCGCGCCCTTTCTGGCCAGACGCCTCTGCCGGTCACGGCGATCCGGCCGGCCAGCGGCGACTCTCCGGTCATGGCCGCTTTGGCCGGACGCCCCTTCCGGCCACGGCGGTAGGTCGATGAAATCCACACCAACGGGCAGCCTTGCGTGCCCGACCGGTCACCATCCGTCGTCGCCCGACCATTGCCTAGCCGCCTACGGAATTGTCCAGCGCGGCCTGTAGCGCGGCCACCCGGCCCGGGTCGCCGAGGGCATTCATGCAGAACCCACAAATATTCCGGAAGCGCTCGTCCGACAGGTGCCTGAACTCGGGCAGATCGCGGACGGCCTTACGGAAATAGATCGGCGAGTCGGGGTCGAAGAAGGCCCGGACAAGCTGCTCGCGGCGGCCCTGCTCGGCGGCTGAGGACCTGCTCCGGATCGAGCCCAGGAACACCGGCGTACGTTTCATCGCGTCCACGCCGATATCGAGCTGGCAGCAGGCGTACACGTCTCCGGTGGCGTGCACCGTGGTGGTCAGGTCGTCGCAGTCGGGCAATTCTTCGACGCGGTGGCCGCGCCATATCTGGAGCAGGTCGCGGCCGCGGCCGCGGTCCAGCAACTCCAGCACGACGTACGGCTCGCCGGCCTCCGCCAGGACCGCGATGAGCGCGCCGTCGGTCTCGTCGTCGTTGGACCGGCAGAACTGGATCTCGGTCACCAGACCGCGCGCACGGGCGGCCCTGGCTGCGAAGATGGGTCGTTCGATCGGGAAGTACTTCATGTGGTAGACGTCGGCGCTGAGCGCCAGGCCGGCGATGCCGGCGTCCACGAACGGCTGCAGCTTGGCCCGCGCGGTCTCCGGGTCGCGGGCCCAGAAACCGTTGGACTCCACGTCCACGACATAGCCCAACCCCCGGGCGTACGTGATGACCTCGCACATGTCGCGGGGGAACAGGAAAACCTCGCCGCCGCTGAAGGTGACGTGCCGCTTGCCATTTTCCCGGCCGGCCGACAGCGCCGCCCGTACCTCGTCGGTGGAAAGCCTTTCACGGCGCTGCGGATTGGATTCGACAATGCAGTGGTCGCACGCGATGTTGCAGGTGAGGGTGAAATTGACGCAGAGCCGCTGGTCGCTCGAAAAACGGTCCCAGATCGGCGTGCTCTCGACGGTCTCTAACATGTGCAGCCGGCTCCCTCGCGCTCCGATCCGATACGCACGACACCCCGCACAGCCATACTCACCCAGCCTGCCGCCCGCTGTCCACCGCCCTGCCGGCGGACCACCGTAACGCGGCGCGATCGGTCCGCTACAAGGTCCGCAACACGCCACCGGCGTCGTCACATCCGGTGTACGTATCCGGCCCCGAGCCGCCTCGTACTCAGTCGCAGGGCACGGCTCGCGGTGTGTACATTGATTTGTGTCGGACGGGGGGAACTTCTCGGCGAGCCTGACCCCTCTCTGTACAGGGCGGTCCGGTTGGCGGCATCACGCCACAACTCCCTCGGTAGGAGTCGGTGGCGGCTGCATGCTCCGCGCTCATCAGTCAATGTTGATGGAGGAGCGCATGTCTTCGAGGTTTTCCCGTGTCCGCGGTAGCGCCCAGTCCCGAAAGATGTGGGCGTCACTGGACCACGGAGGCGTCGATTCAGTAGGCCAGAAGGAGGCAACTCCCGTCGACCTGACGGGTGTCAAGGACGCCGACTACGTCGCGCTCGGCATGGGCGCCACGAACATGATCGCGATGCTGTGGTCGGTGGCCATGGGCAAGCGTGCGGTCGGCGTCGAGCTGCGCGGCGACCCGTCGCTGGGCGTCCACTGGAACATCCGCGAGGACCTCTACCACCACTTCGGGCTGATCGACAAGCTGATGCTCGACCGCTACGGCGAGGAGGGCATCCCGCGGCGCGGCGACGGCAGCCTGTTCAGCCTGGCCAAGTGCTTCTACGTGCCGAGCCTGGCCGCCGGCGCGGTCACCGCCGACGAGGTGGTCACCGGCTTCCTGACCATGCTGGGCGAGCCGGCGCGCATCGGCGGGCGCATCTTCCACACCGAGTTCATCGACGACCGGTGGAAGGACGGCGAGCCGAACCGGGTGGTCACCGTGCTGCAGCCGCCGGAGCCGCCGGAGGAGCCGGACATCACCAAGGTCGGCCGCAGCACGCTGGACGCGCTGAACGGGCCGTCCACCTTCCAGTGCGCGGCCTCCGAGGTCATGGTGCTCATGCGCCGCTACCTGGAGGCCATCGAGCGGATGGACCTGGAGCGCGGCGTCACCCCGCGGGTACGGCTGTTCCTGACCCACCGCGTGGTCACCACCGGCACCGACGAGGACGCCGGTTACCTGAAGTGGTTCCGCCGGCAGGAGGGCTTCACCGACGCCGGCGGCGGGCGCAAGCGGATCCAGATCGAAGAGGTCCGCGAGCTGGACTACAAGGGCAAGTTCCGCCGCGTCCGGGTGCCGGGCAGCCAGCTCATCGACCTGGGCGTACCGGAGCTGTTCGTGGTGGCGCAGGGCTTCAACAGCACCGACGCCGAGCGGCTGGGCTTCAAGCAGGAGGACGTCAAGGTCGACCACCAGGACGGCCGCGGCCCGGTCGTCGCGCAGGCCGACTACCTGGCCGGGCTGCTGGAGATCCTGGTGGACGGCCGGCTGCGCCGCCGGATCGCCTCCGACTTCGACAAGGACGGCAACGAGTACTGGGTACGCCAGATCGCCGTGGGCCACGAGGACGACCCCGAGGTCGGCTGGATCCTGGTGCAGGTGCCGGACTACAAGACCTTCGACCCGATCCTGGCCGGGCTGGTCCCGCCGGGCACGCACCGCAAGTCGAACCAGTACCGGGCCGGCGTGCAGCACCTGATGCGGGAGTACTACCTGGAGCAGGTCTCGCTCACCACCGAGATGTCGCTGGAGGAGCTGGAGAAGGTCCAGCTGCCGTACGGGCCGAAGCTGTTCAGCCTGGTGGAGAAGGCCGGCGTGGACGCCAAGGTGGCCGCGAACGGCGTGGTGGCCGGCGACACCTTCGGCAACGGGCACTTCCTGACCAGCGGCGGCGCGATCACCGGCATGATCGGGCACGGCCACCGGGTGCTGCTCTACTGGCGGGCCCGGGCCGAGGGCATGCGGCACGAGCAGGCGATCCGGGCGCTGGCCGACGGGATCAAGCAGGACACCGACGACTGGTTCCAGGTGAGCGCGCAGGAGTTCAGCACCGCGCTGCCGATCAACTTCGGCGCCGAGCGCACCGCGATGATCGAGGAGAAGAGCGGGCGCGACTCCTCGGAGCGGGCCAGCACCATCGACGCGACCCGGCGGCACCGGCACTCGCTGGTCCCGCTCGACCCGTCCGACTGGCGCCGCCTGCTGGTCCGCAGCGGCCGCATGCACGCGCTGCCGCTGCCCCCGATCCAGCCCACCCACCCGGCCACCCGGGACATGCGGCACGCGCCGTCCATGTCGCTGGCCGAGTCGGCCGCCGAGCTGAGCGGGGCGGACCGATGATCGGTCGACCCAGCGGCGACTCCTTCGGCAGCGCCGCCGAGCGGGTGCTGGAGCGGCGGCTGGTCACCGGGAGGTACCGGACGCTGCGCGAGCGCCAGTGGGCGCTGCTGGTGCTGTGCGCCGGCGCGCTCACCATCGTCATCGACACCTCGGTCGTCAACGTCGCGCTGCCCTCGATCCAGACCGAGCTGGGCTTCTCCCAGTCCGGCCTGTCCTGGGTGGTCAACGCCTACCTGATCCCCTTCGGCGGCCTGCTGCTGCTGGCCGGCCGGCTCGGCGACCTGATCGGCCCGAAGCGGGTCTTCATCGGCGGGCTGTCGCTGTTCACCGCGGCCTCGCTGCTGTGCGGGCTCGCGCAGAACCCGGCCATGCTGGTGACGGCCCGCTTCGTGCAGGGCGCCGGCGGCGCCTTCGCCGCGGCGGTCGTGCTCAGCATGATCGTGGCCACCTTCCCCAAGCCGGGCGAGCAGACCAAGGCCATCGGCGTGTACGCCTTCGTGGCCAGCGCCGGCGCGGCCCTGGGCCTGATCGTCGGCGCCGCGCTCACCAACGCGCTGAACTGGCACTGGATCTTCTTCGTCAACGTGCCGCTCGGCATCCTGGCCGTCGCCCTGGGCGCGCGGCTGCTGGACGACGAGCGGGAGGCCGGCGAGCAGGGCGCCGACCTGCCCGGCGCCGTGCTCATCACCGGCTGCCTGATGCTGGCGGTCTACACGATCATCCGCAGCAGCGAGCCGGGCGCCTCGGCGGCCCGCACCGCGCTGCTGGCCACCGCCTCGGCCGCGCTGCTGGCCGGGTTCGTCTGGCGGCAGGCCACCGCGCGCAACCCGCTGGTCCCGCTGGCCATCTTCCGGGCCCGCAACGTGGCCTGGGCCAACGTGGTGCAGTCGCTGATGATCGCCGGCATGGGCGGCATGTTCTTCCTCGGCGCGCTCTACCTGCGCCAGGTGCTGCACCTGACCGTGCTGGAGGTCGGCTTCGCCTTCCTGCCCACGGCCACCGCGGTCGCGGTGGTCTCGCTGAAGGCCACCCCGAAGCTGCTGGAGAAGGTGGACGCCAAGACGGTGCTGCTGCCCGGGCTGGCGTTCATCGCCACCGGCCTGCTGCTGCTCGCCGCGGTGCCGAGCACCGGGTCGTACTGGGTGAACGTGCTGCCCGCGATGGTCCTGCTCGGCGTCGGCGCGGGCCTCGGCTACCCGGCCGCGCTGACCGTGGTGATGGCCGACGCCACCACCAGCGACCGCGGCCTGCGCTCCGGCCTGGTCAACACCACCCAGCAGATCGGCCCGGCCGTCGGCCTCGCGGTGCTCGCCGCGGTCGCCAACAACCGCACCGGCGCGCTGCTGGCCGGTGGGCACGGGCAGGTGGAGGCGCTGACCGGCGGTTACCACCTGGCGTTCCTGATCGGCGCCGCGTTCGCCGTCGCCGCCATGGTGATGACCGCGCTCGTGGTCAAGCCGGCGGTGCCGAAGACGGTGCCGAAGGCGCTGGACGAGACCCGCTCCACCAGCGGCCTCACCCAGAACCTCACCGGCGCGAAGGACCCCGACTTCCTCGGCCTCGGCATGGGCGGCACCACCATGATGGCGATGCTGTGGTCGGTGGCCATGGGCAGGCGCGCGGTCGGCGTCGAGCTGCGCGGGTCCCCGTACATCTCGGTGATGCGCTGGACCGTACGCGAGGACATGTACCACCACCTGGTCCGCATCGACGAGATGATGGCCGCGCGGTACGGCGAGGACCGGCTGCCGCGGCGCGGGGACGGGACGCTGTTCCGGCTGGCCGAGTGCTTCTACACCCCGCACACCAGCGCGGGCTCGGTCCGCGGCGACGAGGTCGTCACCGGCTTCTAGTCCGAGTCGCACCTGGGCGGCATCGCCCGGCACCACGAGCTGATCGACGACCGGTTCGTGGCCGGCCGGCCCAACCGGATCGTCACCGAGCCGGCCATGGTCGAGCCGCCCGCGCCGCACGACCCGGGCAAGCTCGGCCGCGACATGGCCGCGGTGCTGGCCAGCCCCGCCACCTTCCAGGTGGGCGCCGAGGAGCTGCTGGTCCTGCTGCGCCGCTACCTGGAGGGCCTGGAGGAGCTGGACCTGGCCGCGGGCGTGGAGCCGCGGGTGCGCATCTTCACCTACCACCGCGTGCTCGAGCCGGAGCGCTCCCGCAAGGGCGGCGACGGCTTCACCCGCAGCCCGGACGGGCGCGTGCGGATCCGGGTCGAGGCGGTCCGCGAGCTGGACTACAAGGGCAGCTTCCGGCGCGTACGGGTGCCCAACAGCGAGGTGATCGACCTGGGCGTGCCCACGGTCTTCATGATCGCCGAGGGTATGGACAGCGCGGACGCGCGGCGGCTCGGCTTCTCCCAGCAGCGGGTGCTGATCGACCACGGCGACGGGCTCGGCCCGGTGCCGGCGGAGACCGACTACCTGGCCTCCAACCTGGATGTGTACTTCAACAACCGCATCCGGCGGCACATCGGCTCGCTGTTCGACCGGCAGGGCAACGAGTACTGGGCCCGGCAGATGGCGGTCGGCCACGAGGAGGACGCGCAGATCGGCTGGACGCTGATGGAGGTGCCGGACTACCTCACCTTCGACCCGGTCACCGCCGGGCTGGTGAAGGCCGGGGTCGACCCGCACTCCAAGGAGTTCTACGCCGGCCACCAGTACCTGCTGCGCAAGTTCGTGCTGGACCAGCTCGCCAAGATCACCGAGATCCCGCGCGACATCCTGGAGTTCAACCAGCTGTCCTACGGGCCGAAGCTGTTCACCATCGCCGAGCGGATCGGCGTGGACGCGCTGGTCGCGCCGAACGGTGTGGTGGCCGGCGACACCTTCGGCACCGGGCACTACCTGGGCAGCGGCGGGGTCAACACCGGGCTGCTCGGGCACGCCTACCGGGTCCTACGGTACTGGGAGCAGGTCGAGGCGGGGACCGGCCACGAGCAGGCGATCCGGGCGCTGGCCGACGGCATCAAGGCCGACACCCAGGCGTGGATCGACCACAGCGCGCCGGAGTTCGCCCGGCCCGCGCCGCGGCTGACCGGTGCGGCAGCGCAGCGGCACGCGGCCGTGCTGGCGGCGGCGCGGGAGTTCCGCCGCTCGATCATCCCGCAGCGGTACCCGGACGAGTGGAGCCGGATCCAGCTCCGTACAGGCAAGATTTACGCCTACAACCTGCCGCCGATCCAGGCCGTGCCGTTGGAGTCGCGCGACCGGATGCCGGCCATGGACGCGGGCGCCGACCAGCGCTCGCACGCCCTGGCCGGGCAGGGCTGATCGACACAACAACATGAGGTAGCACCGGCCGCACCGGCGCCAGGGAGAGGAACGGCGTGACAGCAGCCAGGCACCTGGAGTACGGGCCCGCGCCCACCGACGACGACCTGCGTGAGCGGTACGACGTCTGCGTGGTGGGCAGCGGGGCCGCCGGGTCGGTCGTCGCGTGGTTACTCGCCCGCGCCGGGCTGTCGGTGGTGGTGGTCGAGCAGGGCGGGTACGTCACCGGTGGCGCCAGCTACGACGACGTACTCGCCGCCTCGGAGGCCGCCTGGGTACGCCAGGAGAACGGCACCTGGGGCAAGGTCGGCTACCCGTGGACCACCTGCAACGTCGGCGGCGGCACGCTGTTCTACGGCGGCGTGCTGTTCCGCCACCGGCCGGTGGACTTCGACGCCGAGACCGCGCTCGGCGAGGCGGACCTGCCGCTGCGCTGGCCGGTCGACTACGCCGAGCTGGAGCCGTACTACACCGCGGTCGAGGACCTGGTCGGGGTCGCGGGCGAGCAGTCCGGCGACCCCAGCCTGCCGCCGCGGCCGGCGCCGTACCCGCTGCTGCCGGTGGCCACCTCGCCGGAGGGCGCGGTGCTGGCGGCGGCGGCGCGCGGGCTCGGCTGGCACCCGTTCCCCACCCCGCTCGCGGTGAACACCGCCCGCTACCGGGACCGCCCGGCGTGCGTGGCGGACGCGCCGTGCCTGTCCCGGCAGTGCCCGACGCACGCCAAGGGCGACGCGTACGACCGGTTCCTGTTGCCCGCGCTCGGTCACGGCGCCCGGTTGTTCGCCGGGCTGAAGGCGATCGACCTGGCCGGCGGCGGCGCGCGCGAGGTGGACGCGCTGCGGTGCGTACGGATGGACACCGGGCGGCGGTACGAGTTCCGCGCGCGGCAGTTCGTGGTGGCCGCGAACGCGGTGCAGAGCGCGGCGCTGCTGCTGCGCTCCACCACCGGCGCGCACCCGGACGGGCTCGGCAACACCCACGACCTGGTCGGCCGCGGGCTGTGCTTCAAGCTCGGCGAGTACGTGGTGGGCTACCGGCAGCAGGCGGCCAGCGGCCCGGCGCGCAGCCAGGTGATGGGCCTCGGCCCGGTCTCCACCGCCTGCGTCACCGACCTGTACGCCGACCCGGCGGCGCCCGGCGGCCTCGGCGGCCTGCTGTACGAGCTGCGCCCGGAGCGGCCGTACCGGCTGCGCGGCAACGAGCAACTGGTCCGGATCGAGGCGCTGGTGCCGGACGAGCCGCAGCCGGCGAACCGGGTCCGCATCGGACCGGGCACCGACGCCCACGGCGTACCCGACGTGCTCATGGACTACCAGGCGCACCCGCGGGACCTGGCCCGGCTGGAGTACATGCTCGGGCAGGGCGAGGCGCTGCTGCGCGCGGCCGGCTGCGAGGTGGTCGTACGCGAGCCGTCCGGCTGGGCCATGGGCAGCGGCCACCTGCACGGCACCTGCCGGATGGGCGAGGACCCGCGCACCAGCGTGACCGACGCCGCCGGCCGCCTGCACGACACCGACAACGTGTACGTCGCCGACGGGGCCCTGCTGCCCTTCCCCGGCGGCGTCAACCCCACCCTCACCATCCAGGCGGTCGCGCTGCGCGTGGCGCACCTGCTGCTGGCCGACCGGTTCGCCGGGCCGGGTGGCGGCATCGCCGACCTGGTCGCGGATATCGGAGTCGGCGCACTGCCCACATAACCGGGAGGTCGGGATGGCCGAGTACTACCCGAAGGTCGGGGTCTGTTACGAGCACTCCGAGAGCAGCAAGATCTACATGATCTACACCTTCGCCTGCAACGCGGCCTGCGACCACTGCCTGGTCGAGTCGAACCCGCGGCGGCGCGCCAAGATCGGCCTGGACAAGGCCAAGGACATCGTGCGGCTGGGCGCCGAGTACGGGAAGTCGTTCCTGGACATGTCCGGCGGCGAGGCGATGCTGTTCCCCGAGGAGATCAAGGAGATCTTCCGCACCGCGCGGGACCTCGGCTACTTCATCGTGCTGAACACCAACGCCTACTGGGCCCGCACCCCGGAGACCACCCGCCGCATCCTGGGCGAGTTGCAGGAGGCCGGGCTGCGCGGGATCTTCCCCAGCGCCAGCGCGTACCACTCGAAGTACGTGCCGCTGGAGCGGGTGCGCAACATCCGCGAGGCCTGCCAGACGATGGATGTCACCTACGAGCTGAACTACTTCTATTCGGCCGACAAGAGCGTCGACGAGCAGTTGATGAAGGATCTGGACCTGGCCGACGAGGTGTTCTTCTACGAGGGATTGCAGACCACGGCCAACAACAAGGACACGCTGGGCCGGTTGAAGGAGGCGTACCTGCGGCGAACGCCCGAGGAGTTGGACGACGCGCTCAGCGTGCACCTCGGGGTCAACCCGCACGGCCACGTCGTCAGCAGTTGCAACATGAACTACAACAACGACAAGTTCCGCGGTACGCCGTTCTTCGTCGGCGATTTCACCCAGACCCCGTTCGAGGACATCCTCAAGGCGGAGCGGTCCAGCCAGGTACTCCAGTTCGTGTACGCCAACCCGCACCCGGCCATGCACCACCTGCTGGCCAAGGACAGTGAGGTGGGCGACTACCACCGCGACCAGTTCGCCGACCGCCGCTACTACACCGTCGTCGACTACTACCTCGACCTGTTCAAGGACCCGAAGATCATGCGCCGGCTGGAGGAGGTCCTGCCGGTCCCGGTCTGAGTCTTGTGGCGGCGCGCCCGAGGGTCAGCCCAGGCGCGCCGCCGGGCCCAGCCGGCCGCGCAGGGAGTGGGTGAGCTGGGCGAGGGTGGTGGTGCGGTAGGTGTGTTCGGTGGCGGGCAGGCGTACGCGGCGGGTGAGCCAGCCCAGCCGGTCGGGGAGTTCGCGGTAGATGCGGTGGACCACGTGGCCGGGCGTGTCCTCCTCGGCGGTCAGCGGGAAGCGCAGCAGGGCCAGGTCGGTGATGTCCGCTCCGGCGGACCAGGTGAGGATCGCGGCCAGCAGGATGTCGATCCAGTACCGCTGGTAGGTCCGCCGCAGCGCCGGCACGTACGGGCCGAACTCGGCGGCCAGGTCCGCGGCGGCGCGGTAGCTGACCTCCTCGCCGACGCGGACGTCGGTGCCCTCGCCGCGGCCCTGGAACAGGTAGGTGTAGCGGGCGGCCAGGTCGCTCTGCAGGCCGGCCACGTACAGGGTGCGCGCGTGCCGCACGCCGTACACGTAGCCGAGGAAGCCCGGCCGGCCGGCGTCCATGAAGTTCCAGTCGGCGACCTCGTGCATGCGCTGCGGCAGCCGGCCGGGCTCGGTGAGGTAGCAGCGCAGGGTGACCGGGGCGCCGAAGCGGGGGTAGCGGTCCCCCACGATGTCGTCGCACACCCCGGCCATGCCGGTCACCGCGAAGCCGATCCCCCGGTAGGCGAAGGGGATCGGCTCGCCCACCGGCGCGGTGTCGTTGAAGGACCGCAACAGCGACCCGAGCGGTACGCCCAGCGCGGCGGCGATCTCGCCCCGGTCGGCGTCGTCGTCCAGCCACCGGGCCAGCAGCGCGGCCCGCCCGCCCAGGTAGGGATTTCCGGCCACGTACCGGTGGTAGAAGTCCTCCTCCGGCGGGCAGACCAGGCCGACACGGTCGGCCACCTCGCCCAGCTCGATGGTCATGCCGAGACCCCCGCGTAGACCTCGAGCATGTGCCGGGTGACCGCCTCCAGGTCGAAGGCCGCGGCCCGGACCGCGCCGGCCTTGCCGAGTTGGGCGCGTTCGGCGGGTGAGTCGAGCAGGCCGCGGATCGCCTCGGCCAGCGCGGCCGGGTCCCAGGCCGGCACGATCACGCCCGCCTCGCCGTGCCCGACCACCGACGGCAGGCCGCCCACGTCGGTGACCACCACCGGCCGCCCGGCCGCCATCGCCTCCAGCACCGTGCCACCCATCTCCTCGTGCCGCGACGGGATCACCACCAGGGTGGCCGACTTGACCGCGGCGGCGATCTCCGGGCGCTCCAGGTGGCCGAGCAGGTCCACTGTGGACTCGATGCCGAGCCGCCGCAGCCGGGCCCGGCAGTGCGGCAGCTCGTTGCCGTCGCCGGCCATCGCGAACCGCGCCACCACACCGGATCTCGCCAGGATCCCGGCCGCGTCGACATAGTCGGCCCAGCCCTTCTCCGGCGCGAACCGTCCACAGTAGAGCACCACCGGCGGACCGGGTTCGTCCACAGTGGACTCCGGCTGCCGGAACGCCGCCAGCCGCACCCCGTCCGGCACCACGTGCACCCGGTCCGCGGTGGTCAGCCCGCGCCGCAGGTACGCCTCCCGGACCCGCTCGGTCAGCACGATGACCGCGTCGGCGCGGCGTACGGCCATCCGCTCGAAGACCCGCGCCGGCCCGATCAGCAGCCAGCCCAGCGGCGTCTCCGGCCGGAATGTCGCGATGGCCGAGCAGTGCGTGGTGAGCACCAGCGGGCGGCGCAGCAGCGCCCGCGCGACGATCGCGAACAGGAACGTCCACGGCAGCTCGCTGCAGTGCACGTGGATCAGCGAGTACCGCCGGTGCCGCCCGCGCAGCCGCTGCCCCACGCACCAGGCCACCACCGCGCAGCCCCACGACACCAGCAGCCCGATATAGCCCTTCGACCGCGTCGGGATCGGCGCGACCGGCGGCGACAGCAGCTCGAAGACGGTCCGCTCGTCCCGGCGCAGCAGCCGCGGCAACCCCGGCCGGCGCGGGAACACCACGGTCTGCCGCGCCCCCAGCGCCGAGACCTGCTCGGTGGTCTGCATGATCTGCACCTGCATGCCACCGATCGGCTCGTACTGGAGCTCGCGGTGGGTCAGCTCCCGCCCGGGCAGGTAGTAGTACGGCGTGAGCCGCAGGACGTGCATCACAGCTCTTCGTGGTGGGTACGGATCTTGTCCAGCGCGGTGAGGATGTCGCCGGCGTCGCCCGGTTCGCCCAGCAGCGTCGAGTGGTGCGCCAGCAGCGTCGACGCCGCGTACGCCCGCGCGCCGGCCGTGCCCTGGCTGAGCGCGCGCGCCCGGCCCGCGGCCGTCCACGCCGCGGCGAAGCGGCGCTTGGTCTGCGGCCGCAGCATGATGCTGTCGTGCAGCGGCGGATCCGGCGGGTACCACGCGAAGCCCAGCTCGGCGCTGAGCGCCTGCGCCACCCGCCCGGCCGGCACCGCCCCGAACGTCCCCGGCTCGAACCGGATGCCGTACTCGTAGATCGAGCGCGCCTGCGCCTGCTCCGGCACCGGCACGCGGGCGAAGCCGCCGAGGTCGGCCAGCCCGTGCTCCAGCACCGCGGCCACCCGCTCGCGGCGTTCGTGCTGCGCCTCCAGCCGGGGCAGCTGGTCCAGCAGGATCGCGGCGGGCAGTTCTGCCATGCAGTAGTTGGCGCCCATCATCTCGCCCTCCTCGACCAGCTCCAGCTGGCCGGCGACCGGCGGGCCGTCGGGGTAGCGGCGGGAGTCGGCGCGCAGTTGCTGGGCAAGCCGGTACAGCCGCTCGTCGGCGGTGGTCACCGCGCCGCCCTCGCCGCCGGCCAGCACCTTGCCGTTCTGGAAGCTGAACGCCCCGAGCGTGCCGAAGGAGCCGACCGCGCGCCCCCGGTAGCGGGCACCGTGCGCCTGCGCGCAGTCCTCCACCAGCGGTACGCCCGCGTCCCGGCACAGCGCCGTGATCCCGTCCAGGTCGGCCACGGTGCAGGCCAGGTGCACCACCACGACCGCCTTGGTCCGCGGGCTGAGCGCGGCGCGGATCGTCGTGGCGGTCAGGCAGCCGGTCTCCGGGTCCACATCGGCGAGTACGGGCAGCGCGCCGACGCGCAGCACCGCGGTGACCGGCGCGACCCAGGTCATGGTCGGCACGATCACCTCATCGCCCGGCCCGATGTCCAGCGCCTCCAGGGCGATCAGCAGCGCGCTGGAGCCGTGGTCGACGCTGACGCAGTACGGCACGCCGTTGTAGGCGGCGAACGCCTCGGCGAACAGCCGCTCCCGCGCGTGCGTGCCGTCGCTGGCCCAGCTGATGGCCCAGCGCCGGGAGCGCAGGGCCGCCAGCACGGCTTCCTCGGTGCCGCCGTCGTACTCGGGCCAGGACGGCCAGCCGCGCTGGCGTACCGGGGTGCCGCCGAGAAGGGCGAGTTTGCTCATGGGGGCTACCGCCTTACTGACTGGTCGCGAAATGCTCCATGGACTGGGGGATGGTGAAGAAGCGGCGCAGCGGCGCGGTGCCGGCGGGCGCGTCGACCACCTCGCGGTAGCCGGCCAGCGGGACCGGTTCGCTCACCAGCGGGCCGAGCCGGACCGCCCCGGAGGTCACCGCCGCCAGCGCCGTACGCAGCTGGCCGTGGCCGGACAGCACGCCGTGCACGGTCAGCTCGCGCAGCATCACGGTGGCCGGCTCGAAGCTGGTCGACTCCTCGCCGGAGTAGCCGACCAGCACGTACGTGCCGCCGGGGCGGGTGGCCAGCAGGCCGTCCGGGAAGACCTTCGCCACGCCGGTCGCGTCGAACACGGTCTGCGGCAGCTCCTCCTGCCAGCCCGCCAGGCTCGGGTACGCCGGCAGGCCGAGCCCGGCCGCGATGGCCTGCCGCGACTCCGCGGGCTCCACAATGGATACTGCCGAGGCGTCGCCGGCCACGGCCAGCTGTGCCACCAGCAACCCGACCGCGCCGCCGCCGAGCACGCCCACCACCCGGCCGCGCACCGAGTCCCCGGCCCGCTCGACCGCGTGCAGCGCGACGCCGAGCGGTTCCAGCAGGCAGCCCTCCGGCCCGGACAGCGAATCCGGCAGCGGCAGCAGGTTGGCCGCCGGGATGGTGAACGCCTCGGCAAACGCGCCCGGCAGCGTGAAGCCGATCTCGTCGATCGACCCGCACAGGTTGGGCTGCCCGGCCACACAGGCCGGACAAGCGCCGCAGGGCAGGATGTTCTCGCCGACCACCCGCGCGCCGACCAGCTCCGGCCGGTCCGGCGCGGCCAGCACGATGCCGGCCCACTCGTGCCCCGGGATCACCGGGTACTCCGCGTCGTGCAGCGTGCCGGCCAGCAGCCGCAGGTCGGTGCCGCACATGGCGGCGTGGGTGGGTGCGACCAGCGCCTGGCCCGGGCCGGGGGTGGGCAGCGGCACCCGTTCCAGGGCATGCTCCCGCCACCCCCGGACCACCAGCGCCTGGATCTCGGGAGTCGTCATTCGGTCCCCCCTGTTACGAGTCGGGGTTCGGGCTGTCGCCGAGGCGGTGCACGAAGAACGCCCTGCCGTGCCAGCCGTAGCGGAGGAATTCGCTGTGCTCGTAGAAGCCGTCGGTGCGCGCGAAGCACTCGCGCATGGCCCGGCGCATGCCGAAGCGCGGGTTGGCCCGGTTGCAGTTGTAGTCGTCCATCAGCAGCACCGCGCCGTCCGGCAGCAGCCGGTTGCCGAGCAGGTGGTCGAGCACCTGCACCGAGGAGGCGTACAGGTCGCAGTCCAGGTTGGCGATGGCGACCTCGCGGGTGATCGGGTCGGACAGCAGGCTGTCCTCGTACAGCCCGCGGACGACCGTCCAGCCCTCCGGCCCGAAGCGCGCGGCGAACTCCCGGCGCAGCATCTGCTCGGTGCCCGGCGGCGCGGCGTCCTCGTGCTCGCGCCAGTAGCCGGTGTCCACCACCTCGTACGACACGACGTCCACCGGGTCGACGCTCTTGGGGAAGCCCTCGAAGGAGTCGTAGACGTACAGGTGCCGCTGGTGCAGGGTCGCGTAGAACTCGGTCTGCGCGTCGAACTCCACCATCAGGTCGGCCAGCAGCAGCGAGCTGAAGCCCTGGAAGCAGCCGAACTCGGCCACCGCGCCGGGGATGTGGCAGCCGTACACGTACTCGAAGGTGGCCCGGAACGCGTCCCCGTAGACCTTCCGGGCCCGGTCCTGGTCGTCGTAGGTGGCGTTCAGCACACCGTCCACAGTGGACCTCACCCCTTCGCGGTGACCGAGTCGTACAGCTGCGGGTCGACGTCGATGTCCATGTTCAGCTCGCAGCAGCGGTAGCAGATCGGCTGCAGGCCGGCCCGGATCGTCTCGCGCATCCGGGTGTAGGTGTCGCCGTGGAACACCTGCTCCAGCGAGCCGTCGGCCAGCGACCCCATCACCGTGTCGGCAAAGGTGGTGCAGCTGATCACCTGGCCGTTCGGCAGCACCGTGGTCTGCGCCCACAGCTTCACGCAGGTGGGTTCGCGGACCAGCTTGGACCAGTTGGGGCCGAAGAACTGGCTCTTGTCCTCGTTGCTGTAGCGGGTCGGCGGCACCAGCACCTCGACGTTGGGCGAGAGGTGTTCGGCCTCGTCCAGCAGCTCGCGCAGGCGTACCGGGTCGATGTCGGCGTGCTGGTGCTCGTTGCAGTAGCCGGCCCAGGACAGGAACGGGCGGCCGGTCACCGACTCGAAGGCCGGCCGGGACGCCGCGCCCTCGTCGCGGGTGAAGAAGCTGGACAGCCCGACGGTGATCTCGTTCAGCCCCAGGCGCTCGGTCAGCCGCACCATGTCCGGCAGGTAGGTGTAGTTCATCCCGGTGATCACGAAGTTGAGCGCGACCTTGGGCCCGCGGCCCTCGCGCGCGGCCGCCTGTTGCAGCGCCTCCAGACCCTGCAGCGCGCGGCGGTAGGCGTTGCGGCCGCGGATCGAGTCGTTGATCTCGGCGGTCGGGCCGTCGATGGACAGGTAGATGTCGTCGATGCCGGTGGTCACGATCTGGTCGGCGAACCGGGACAGCAGCGTGCCGTTCGTACTCATGTCGAGGTTGCTGTTCGGCAGCCGCTCCTTGGCGATCCGCATCAGCTGCACGGCGTTGTCGTGCATCAGCGGCTCGCCGCCCATGATGGTCAGGTAGGTCATGCGCTCGTTGGTGGCCAGCTCGTCCACGAGCGCGGTCCACATCTCCACGCTCATCTGGTCGCGTTTCACCTCGGGCAGCCAGGTGCTCTCGGCGGCCGAGTCGCCGTACATCCAGCATTCCCGGCAGGTCAGGTTGCAGGCCCAGTTGATGAACACCGTCACGTAGCGCGGCACCCGGTCCACCAGCGGGGTCAGCGGGATCACCATAGTTGCAGGTCCAATCTCTTCGGCGCCTCGGCGGTGAGGGTCTGCCGGAACGCGTCGGCAGCGGCGTGGGTCGGCGCCCACAGCCGCTCGCCGGACACCGCGGCCCGGTGCCGGCGGATCTCCGGCAGGATCGCGGCCGGCTCCTGGGAGGGGTAGCAGCGCACGCCGGCCTCGGTGGCGGCCCAGCACCGGTCCACCTCGACCAGGACGGGGTGGGCGGTGAACTCGCCCGCACAGCCCGCCGCGTACGGAAGGTCCTCGTACCACAGCACATCCGGTACGCCCGGGAGCAGCGCGACCGCCTGCCGGACCGCCGCGTGGTCGACGTGCCCGCCCACCGCCAGCGGCACCAGTATCCACTGTGGACAGACGGCGGCCACCGCGGCGCTCAGCCGGGCGGCGACCTCGGCCACGATCGCCGGTGCCGGCGGCGCGCCCATCTCGGTGTCGTCGGTGTAGCCGCGCAGGCTGGCGTCGGGCAGGTCGAAGCGCTCCAGCGCGACACCGGTCAGCGCGGCCCAGCGCGCGTCCTCCTCGGCGCGGACCAGGCTCGCCGCGCCGGCGTCGCCGTGCGCGGGAGAGCCTGGGGCGTAGGTGGTCCGGGTGAACAGGGTGACCGCGGACAGCGGGACCTCCGCCGCGGCCAGCCGGGCGACCGTACCGCCGAGGGACCAGGCCAGGTCGTCCGGGTGCGGCGAGACCAGCAGCACGGGCGGGCTCATACGAACTCGTCCAGCAGCCGGTAGAACCGCTCCTTCGCCGGGTCCGGCACCAGCCCGTACGCCGCGGCGAAGGCGCTGCTGCTGCCACCGAGATCGCGCAGCACGATGGCCAGGTCGAGCCAGCGGTCCGCCCTACCCAACCGGCCGGCGTCGAGGATCCCCTGCACGGTAAGGGTTTCCGGGTCGATGAGGATGTTGTCCAGGCACGGGTCGCCGTGGCAGACCACGACATCCTCCGCTGCCGGCGGCGCCGTCGCGGCCAGCTCGGCCAGCAGCCGCGCCGCCGACCAGCCCTGGTGGTCCGGGTCCAGGTCGTCCAGGTCCAGCCAGCCGCGCCGCAC
>Ga0081455_10001437_pt1 | contig 29462 bp, 32 predicted proteins | sample TabmetS3T2R1_FD_70207 | JGI IMG/M metagenome (GOLD analysis project Ga0081455, IMG submission 70207) | Tabebuia heterophylla rhizosphere microbial communities from the University of Puerto Rico - S3T2R1 | ecosystem: Host-associated > Plants > Roots > Rhizosphere ... | reverse complement strand
CCAGCGGCTCGCCGCCGAGATCTTCCCGCACGTGCGGCGCTTCTACGACGGCTGGCTGGACGCGGCCCCGCGCGATCCCTTCTACGCCCCGAGCGCCCGCGCCTGAGTGGACACAGCCGGCTGATCCAGAAGGTCCAGATGCGAGGCGGCGCCCGAGGGCCGCACGCGAGGCGTCTCGCGGCTCGACTGGCCCACGGTCAACATGCCTGAGGCATGTTGAGGATGAAGGCGAGCGTGCGGCCGAGGGCGCCAACGAAGTAGATGGGCCTTTTTCAGCAGCCGGCTAGTCTGGCCAGACGCGGCGGGCGATGGTGGCCACCCGGCGGAGCTTGGCGTCCTGCTGCTCGGGGGTCAGCGGGTTGCCGGCCTCGCCGGATGCGAAGCCGCACTGCGGGCTGAGCGCAAGCTGCTCGAGCGGGACGAGACTTGCCGCCTCCCGGATCCGAGCCTCGACCGCGGCCGCGTCCTCCAGATCGCCCCGCTTGGTGGTGAGCAGGCCCAGCACCGCCACCGTGTCTGGTCGGACGTGGCGCAGCGGCCCGAAGTCGCCGGCCCGGGGCGTGTCGTATTCCAACAGCAGCCGGTCGTACCGGGTAGGCGCGGGAACACCTGCGCCGCGATCGCCTCGTAGCCGCCATCGGCGAGCCAGCGGCCGCCGGGGGCGTTGCCGCGGCAGATGTGGATGGCGCGGGTCACGCCGGAGACGCCCTCGAACACGCTGTCGTCGATCTCCGCGTCGGCGGCCAGCTCGGCCGCCATGTCGTGCCCCCACGCCTCGAACGCCGCCCGGTTGTCGCGATCGACGTGCCACTGGGCGTAGTTGGGTGCGTCCATCTGGATGTAGTCGCCGCCGAGCGCCCGGATCGCGGGCACCACGTGCTCGCGCAGGTAGCCCGCGATGGCGCGCAGGAAGTCCTCCGGCGTTGGATAGGCGGCGCGCGAGTAGTCGCGGTGCCAGAAGATGCGATGCCAGCTCGGGGCGGGGATCGTGAACTTCGTGCGGGCGCGCGCGTGGGCCTTCAAGAATGCGTACTCGTCGGAGACCACGTCGCGCACCACGCGGACCGGCTGGGTGATGAACGGGCGGGTGGGATGGGTCCACACCTGCGCGCGCCGGCCGTCGGGCTCCTTCCAGAGCGACCACCAGCCTGGATCGGCGGGCAGGAACTGAAAGCCCGCGAGCGGGGCGCGAGCGGTGGCCTCCTCGCGGAGCGGGATGGTGATGACCCACGACGACCGCCGCAGCTCGCCGTCGGTGACGACGTCGAGGCCCGCCGCCTCCTGCAGGGCGATGGCCTCGCGCACCGCGCGGTCCTCGGCCGCGCGGAGCACCTCGGGCGTCCCGCGGCCCTCGCGCGCGGCCTGCCGGGCCTCCCGCAGGTAGGCAGGGCGCAGCAGGCTGCCGACCACGTCCGCCCGCGGCGTGCTCACGCGGTGGAGCAGGCGGCGGGGAGCGAGTCGGCGGGCCCGACCGATGCGGCCGCGGTCCGCGGCGCGAAGAGACGCTGCGTGGTCCAGAGCGCGACCAGCAGGTACGCCGTGCCGAGGGCTGCGCCGCCGATGACGTCGGAGAGCCAGTGCATGTCGAGGTAGATCCGGCTCGCCGCGACCACGGCGACGGTGGCGCCGCAGGGCAGGCATGCGAGGATCCGGAAGCGACGCCGGCGCTCGGTCAGCGTCACGACGCAGAAGGCCACGACCCCGAAGAACACCACCAGGCTCAGCACGTGCCCGCTCGGGAATCCCCACGGGGCCGCGTTGGGGCGCGGGCGATCCGCCGCCCACTTGCCCGCGAGCTGGAGCGCGCCGGTGCCGGCCATCACGGCGGGCAGCAGCAGCGCCCAGCGCCGGCTGGCGCGCCAGAGCAGCGCGGAGGAGAGCAGGATCAGCGGGATCAGCCCGACGGGCTCCCCGAGCAGCGACACGACCCGCATCGACTGGTCCAGCCCGCCGCTTCGCATCGGCTGCACCCAGGCCCGCACGTCCCGGTCCAGGGGCAGGTAGCGCTGGTGCGCCGCGTCGATCGCGAGGAGCGCATAGGCGGTCAGACACATGGCCGCCAGCCCCAGGAGGGCGCCGGCCTGACTTCGGAAACACCGCCGCGCCGTCGCTCGCATACAGTCTGATCTTGCCATACGAGGGAAGCCGTCCGGGATGGCACGGAGCTTGTAACCATCGTCGGACCATGGGGCCGGCATGCGCGCGCTGAAGCTGGTGCTGCTGATCCTCGGGATCGCGGCCGTCGTCTACTCGGTTCATCGGATCGGGCTTCAGCCGATCCTCGAGGCCCTGGCGCGCCTCCGCTGGTGGCAGCTCGCGCTGGTGTGCCTGCCGTATGCGGCGATCATGGCGGTGGACACGGTGGGCTGGCGGTACGCGTTCTCCGGTGATCCGGCGCCGTTCTGGCGGCTCCTCGGGGCGCGCCTGGCCGGCGAGGCGCTCAACCTGGTGACCGCCGTCGGCTCGATGGGCGGCGAGGCGGTGAAGCCCTGGCTCATCCGCCGCGACGTCTCCTACGAGGCCAGCGTGCCCTCGGTGATCATCGCCAAGACCACCATGACGATCGCGCAGGCGCTCTTTCTCGTGATCGGGATGACCCTCGCGTGGGGCCCGCTCGGCACCGAATCGCGCGTGATCGGCGCGATGCTGTGGCTGCTGGTGATCGAGGTTGCCGGGGTCGCGGGGTTCGTCGGCGTGCAGGTCGTGGGCCTGGTGGGGCGGGCCGGGCGGCTGCTCGCGTGGTTCGGCATGGGCGGCCGCGACGGCCACGTGCAGCGGCTCGACACGGCCCTGCGTGACTACTACCGGCGCGACTGGCGCCGTCTGTCGCTGTCGACCGGCTTTCACCTGGCCGGCTGGCTGCTCGGCGCATTCGAGGCCTACCTGATCCTGCGCTTCCTCGCGGTCCCGGTCGATCTCTCCACCGCCACCGTCATCGAGTCGCTCGGGGCCGGCGTGCGCTTCGCGACCTTCCTGGTGCCCGCGAGCCTGGGCGCCTTCGAGAGCGCCAACGCGGCCGCATTCGAGGCGATGGGGCTGGGGGCGGGGGCCGGCCTCGCGTTCAGCTTCGTGCGCCGCGCGCGTCAGCTGGTATGGGTCGGCATCGGCCTGCTGGTGCTGGTAGCGATGGGCTGGCTCGGCAAGCGCGCCGAGCTCGAGGGCCGCGTCTCCACCGGCGCCTCCTCCTCGACGTCGACCTGACGCCGCTCGAGCGCGGCCACCGAGCCGGGGGGCAGCAGCAGCGGCAGCGCGCGACGCAGCACCCGCAGCGTCTCACGCCGGCCGTCGTGACCGACCACGACGGTGCGCCCGCGAAAGAGCGACACCCCGTTCCACCGGCCGGGCAGGCGCAGCTTCAGGCGGAAGAGCCGCCAGGCCAGCCCGAGCTTGCCGGTCCCGGGGATGACGAACACGTCGAAGCGCCCGTCGATCGGCGAGGCCGACGGGGTGAGCGGGAGGAAGTCGCGATACGTCTCCACGTTGGCCACCGTGACCAGCACCGCGTCGTCGGCCACCACCGCCCCGTCCACCTCTACCGACAGCGGACTGAGCGGCGTGGCCCACACCGCGCGGATCGCGGCGGTGTAGTAGGCGAGGAGCCGGCGCGCGCGCGTGCGCGGCTGCCGCCGGTCCTGCTCCACCCGTTCCTGGATGCGGTCGATGAAGCCGTAGCTCTTGTGCGAGAGAAACAGCTCCTCGCCGGCCAGCCCGACGTCGACCAGTCGGATCTCGCCCTCGGCCAGCAGGCGCGCGGCCGCCCGCGGTGAATCGCGATGGCCGAAGACGCTGGCGAAGAGGTTGCCGAAGCCGCTCGGGATCGGCACGAACGGGATGCGATGACGGCGAGCGAGCGCGGCGGCCGCGCTCTGGGTCGCGTCGCCGCCGACGCAGTAGAGCACCGAGAAATCGTGGTCGGCGCTGCGCGCCCATTCGGCGAGCGACGCGAGGTCGCCGAAGGTCTTCACCGTCACCCGCGAGCCGCGGCGTCGCAGGCGCCGCGCGAGGCGGCGCGCGACGCCGCGCGCGCGGCCCTCGCCGGATCCCGGGGTCACCACGATTCCCACCGAGGTCCACCGCGTGGCCATGTGAAACGGTGGAGCAAGCGATGTGCCGCGGCCCACTGGCCCCGCGCCCCCGCGAGTTGCGTCACCGCGACGCGCGGCGGCCCGCGGGCGGGTACGAACGACCCGGTAAGAACGCCGCGCGACGACCGCTTCGAATCGCTGGTTGGCGCGGCCCGCTTCCGGTACACTCGGGGTCAGCGTCGGCGCCGCCGAGTCGGGCGGCTGCCCCCTTCCCCGGCGGTGACGGGGTCCCCGAAGCAGGTCGATGAGCGTGTCGCCTGCTTTCCACTGTCCGACCGAAAGGTGTCTGTGCCATGAGCGTGTCCATTGAGTAGGCGATCTCACCGACGCCGGCATTCCGGGAATCGCGCCCCGCAGGGCCAAGGGCAGGGGCAGGGCCAGGGGCCGCGCGGCCCGATGCCACCTCGCCCCGTCTCCCGTCCCCAGACGCCGTCCCTCTTCGAAGGCCTCACCGCGGTCCAGCCCTACGAGAAGCTGAAGCTCGAGCTGAGCCCGGACGAATTGTCGATGCGGGCGATGGACATGATCGCGCCGATCGGCCGCGGCCAGCGCGGCCTGATCGTGGCGCCGCCTCGCACCGGCAAGACCATGCTGCTGCAGAAGATCGCCAAGTCGGTCCTGACCAACCATCCCGAGGTGGTAGTGATGGTGCTGCTGGTCGACGAGCGGCCCGAGGAGGTGACCGACTTCCGGATGCAGATCGGCAAGTCGGCCGAGATCGTGGCCTCCAGCAATGACAATCCCTACCGGCGCCACATCGAGGTGACCGAGCAGGTGATCGACAAGGCGAAGCGCATCGTCGAGGAGAAGCGTGACGTGCTGATCCTCTTCGACTCGCTCACCCGCATGACGCGCGCCTACAACAACGAGCTGTCCGCCCGCGGCCGCACCATGTCGGGCGGCATCGACAGCCGCGCCTTCCAGATGCCGCGCGCCTTCTTCGGGGCGGCGCGCAAGATCGAGGAGGGGGGCTCGCTCACCATCATCGGCACGGTGCTGGTCGACACCGGCTCGCGGATGGATCAGATCATCTTCGAGGAGTTCAAGGGCACCGGCAACATGGAGCTCTACCTCTCGCGCGAGCTGGCCGACCGACGGATCTTCCCCTCGTTCGACCTGATGCGGTCGGGCACCCGCCGCGAGGAGCTCCTCTTCTCCGAGGAGGAGATGAAGAAGATCCACCTGCTGCGCCGCGCGCTCTCCGGGACCAAGCCGCAGGAGGCGATGGAGGCGCTGCTCGGCCGCCTGAAGCTCACCGCCTCCAACGCCGAGTTCCTGCGGGGGCTGGGGCAGAGCTGAGGCGCTCCGCGCCCGGGTGGACTACCGGCTCGGGCCCACCATCTTGTCGACCATCTGACGTAACTGACTCAAGGTGAACGGCTTCTCGATGACCGGGATGCCGCTGCTGCGCAGGAACGGACCGTAGTCGCTCGAGTGGGCCTGCGCGGTCACGAAGACGATGCGCTTGAGCACCTGCGGATAGTCCCGCTGGACCTCCTCGTAGAGCCGCTGCCCATCCATCTCGGGCATGCGCAGGTCGCAGAAGACCAGGTCGTAGCGGTGCTGCCCGATGAGGTCCAGCGCTTCCTTGCCGTTCTCCGCGGTGTGGACGTCGTGGCCCTCCACGCTGAGCGCGTCCGAGATCAGCTCGCGCACTGCGCGCTCGTCGTCGATGACCAGGATGCGGGCTCGTCCCATGTCCCCCCCCTCACGGTTGACGTGGTCGGGCTTCCGGCTATTCTACGACGAGAGAGAGCGCGACTCCAATGACGCGAGCCTCGACACGGGCGGACGGCGCGGCGGCGCCCCGCCGGTCGTTCGTCGCGGCGATGGCCGCGGGGATGCTGCTCGTCGGGCGGCGGGCGGGTGCCCAGGCCACCGCGCGTGTCTGGCGCATCGGCATCCTCACCCCGTCCGTGGTCTCGCCCCGCGGCATCATGCCCGACATGCGCCAGCGCCTGCGCGAGATGGGCTACGTCGAGGGCCGCGACGTGCGCTTCGAGGTGCGCGCCGCCAACGAGGACTTCGAGCGCCTGCCCGATCTGGCCGCGGACCTGGTGCGCGCGGGCGTCGACCTGATCATCGCGGTGTCCTCGCCCGCGATCCGCGCCGCCGAGAACGCGACGTCCACGATCCCCATCGTGATGCTCAGCGGGACCGACCCGGTGGCGGGCCTGTTCGTGTCGAGCCTGGCCCGGCCGGAGGGCAACGTCACCGGGGTCACCACCTACGTGCCGGACCGGGTGAGCCGGCGGCTCGACCTGCTGCGCGAGTGCGTGCCGGGGCTGCGGCGGCTGGCGGTCCTCGCCAACCTGCGCAACCCGGCCAGCTCGGGCGAGGTGCGGGAGCTCGAGTCGAGTGCCAGGGCCCGATCCATCGACGTTCAGGTGGTGGACGCGCGACTGCCCGAGCAGTACCCGGTCGCCTTCGAGGCGAGCCTCCGCGGAGGCGCGCAGGCGATGGTGGTGACCAGCGACGCGGTGCTGTCGAGCAACCGCGACCGCATCGTGCAGCTGGCGGCCCAGCACCGCCTCCCCGCGATGTACGACTGGAAGGAGATCGTGGAGGCCGGCGGGCTCCTGTCCTACGGGCCGAGCCTGGCCGAGATCAACGCCCGCGTCGCCAGCTACGTGGACCGGATCCTCAAGGGCGCCAACCCGGGGTCGCTCCCGGTGGAGCGGCCCGGGAAATTCGAGCTGGCGGTCAACCTCAAGACCGCCGGCGCGCTGGGGTTGAAGATCCCGCCCGCGGTGGTCGCGCGAGCCGAGCGGGTCATTCGCTAACTTCCCCGGAAGGGGCCTCGACGGCCCCTCCGCGGCCTCCCCCAAGGAGTAGGATTGCGCGGGCGGAGTCCGCGCTCGAACGGTGATGACTCGGACACGCTCCTCGCCTAGGTCACCGCGAAGAAGTCGAGGATCACCGCGTCGGGCCGGCGCACCGCCGAGCCCACCGCGATCACGTCGTTGAGCCAGGCGTACGGGGCTGCCGCGGTCTCGAAGCGCGGCGTCGTCCGGAAGTAGTAGGTGGCTGGATCCACCGGCTCGCCGCGTCCGAGGCGCGCCAGCGTCTGCGGCGGCCCGACGCGCAGGCCGATGTTCCGCACGTAGATCAGGGCGCTGTCCTCGGTGCGGATCGTGTACCGCGCCTCCAGCATCGCCCCGCCGTCGCCGCGCACGATCTGCCAGTCGGCCCCGCCCGGCACCACCACGCCCTCGAGGCGCGGGCCTTCCACGCGTCCCCCCGTGATCGGAATGATGCGGCGCACGCCCAGCGGCGTGTCGCCCACGACCAGAGGCTCGCCGATCAGGACGTGGGCCCGGCAGAGCCGTTCCAGCCGCGGCGTGACCGGCTCGAAGGTCATGACGGCCCAGACAGTAGCATGCGGGGCGGATGTGCGGGTCGCGATGGGCCGAGCCGGTAAAGCTTACCCGGCGCTTCGCGGCCACCGGCGGCCTTTCCCCTGCGCGCGACGCCGCATTCTGCCGATTTCGCCCCGGCACGGCGATTGCCCATGAAGGCAGGAGGCTCACATGGAAGACGAAGGGCAAGACGTCAAGGCGTGCCCGCGGTGCGGAGAGCGATTCCAGACGCTGCGCCGGTTCACCCGCTGGGGCCGCACCGTGCGAATCCTGCTCTGTCGCGCCTGCGGCTACACCGCCTACGAGGCGAACAGCCAGGCCGCGGAGCGGGGCGTCGGATCATGATCAAGGCGGCGGGCCTCCTGGTGATGACCGGGCTCGCCCTGATCGTCACGTGGCGCTGATCGTCGGGGTGATGTGGGCGGTGGTGGCGGTCCCGGTGCTCATCGGCGCCGCGGTCGCCTACGGCATCACATCTCGGGCTCGCGGTCGCAAGCGCCCCGCGACGGCTGATCCGGGCGCCACCGGAAGCCCTGCCGCTCGCACTCCCTCCTGAGCTCTGCTGGCGACGCGGTCGTCGAACCGGGCGGGCACGCGCAGGCGGCCAGCCAGGCGGCCGCCGACAGGCCGACAGCCAGACGGGCCAGGCTCCCGCGGACTCGTGAGGCAGAAACGGCACGCATGAAGCGATCCTAGTCGCGATCACCGTGGCACGCGCTCGGCGATAATGGCGCCCATGGCTTCCGTCGGGCGGCCCGCCGAGCACGACGCCATCGTCGTCGGGGCTGGCCACAACGGGCTGGTGGCGGCGTGCTACCTGGGGCGGGCGGGCTTGCGCGTGCTCGTGCTCGAGCGGCGGCCCGTGGTGGGCGGCGCCTGCGTCACCGAGGAGGTCTTCCCCGGCTTCAAGGTCTCCACCGCGGCGTACGTCACGAGCCTCTTCCGCGGGCAGATCGTGCGCGAGCTGCGTCTGCGCGACTACGGCTTCGAGGTGCTCGCGCGCAATCCCTCGTCCTTCACGCCGCTGCCGGATGGCCGATCGCTGACGCTGGGGCCGGATCCGGAGTGGACCCGCCGCGAGATCGCCCGGTTCAGCCCGCAGGACGCCGTGCGCTACCCGGAGTACGAGGCGATGCTGGAGCGGGTGGCGGGCCTCGTCGAGCCGACGATCGACACCGCCCCGCCCGACCTTCTGCGGCCCGGGCTGCGCGGGCTGCGTGACCTCCTGGGGCTCGGCCGCTCGCTCGGACGACTGGGCGTCGGCGCGTCCGAGGCGATCGAGCTCTTGACCGGGCCCGCCCGCGCCATCCTCGACCGGTGGTTTGAGTCCGACGCGCTCAAGGCCACGCTCGCCACCGATGCGATCATCGGCGCGATGGCGAGCCCGTCGATGCCCGGCACCGGCTACGTGCTCCTCCACCACGTCATGGGCCAGACTGACGGGCGGCGTGGGGTCTGGGGCTACGTGCGCGGCGGCATGGGCGGCCTCACCCAGGCACTGGGGCGCGCCGCGCGCGATGTGGGCGTGGAGGTGCGTTGCGAGGCGGAGGTCGCGCGGATCCTCGTTCGCGGCGGGCGCGTGACCGGCGTGGCGCTGGCGAGCGGCGAGGAGCTGCGGGCGCCGGTGGTGGCGAGCAACGCGGACGCGCACGTGACATTCCTGCGACTGCTGCCGGCCGACGCGCTGCCGACCGACTTCCGCGCCGCGGTCGAGCGCATCTCCTACGAGAGCGCGTCGGTGAAGATCAACGTGGCCCTGGCCGAGCTGCCCGACTTCATCGCCGCTCCGGGGCGCGCGCCCGGCCCGCAGCATCGCGGCACCATCCACATCTGCCCGGATCTCGACTACATCGAGCGGGCGTTCGACGACGCCAAGTACGGTGGAGTGTCCGCGCGTCCGGTGCTGGAGTGCACCATTCCCTCGGTAGTGGACGAGACGGTGGCGCCACCCGGCCGGCACCTGATGTCGATGTTCGTGCAGTACGCGCCCTACGTGCTGCGGGACACCAGCTGGGAGGTGGTGCGCGAGGACTTCGCGGACCGGTGCTTCGCGCTGCTCGACGAGTACGCGCCGAACTTCAGCCGCTCGGTGCTGGCCCGGCAGGTGCTGGCGCCACCGGATCTGGAGCGCGTCTTCGGGTTGACGGGCGGCAACATCTTCCAGGGCGCCATGACCCCGGGGCAGCTCTTCTCGCTGCGCCCGCTGCCCGGCTGGGCGTCGTACCGAACTCCGGTGCGCGGGCTCTACCTCTGCGGGGCGGCCGCCCATCCCGGCGGCGGCGTCATGGGCGCGCCGGGCCGCAACGCGGCGATGGTCATCCTGCGCGGGCGACGCCGCTTCCGGCTCACCACTTGAAGACCGACAGCAAATTGTGGAAGTCGTCCGACCAGACGCCAACCGCGGGCTCCGGATCGAGCGAGGACTCGGTCCAGCGCGGATCCTCCGCGAGCGGGCCGAAGTCCTCCGGCCGGCGGCTCACGATCGCCCAGCTCGCCTCGACGGCGCCCCGGATGTCGCCGGTGTCGCCGTGCTGCACCAGCGCGGCGTAGCGGCCGTCCCGGGCCAGATTCGCCACCACCGGCTCGAGCCTCAGGTACCGGTTGGAGATGTGTAGCGCGAGGATGCCCCCCGGAGCGAGCCGGTCGAAGTACAGGCGGAACGCCTCGCGGGTGAGCAGGTGCACCGGAATCGCGTCCGAGCTGAAGGCGTCGACCAGGATCACGCCGTAGTGCTCCTGCGGCCGCTCGCGCTTCACCGCCTCGAGCCGGATGCGCGCGTCGCCCAGCTCCAGCCGCACCGTCACCGCGCGGCCGCGTGCGTCCGCCGTGTAGGTGAAGTAGGCGGGGTCGAAGGCCACGTCGCGCACGAGGCGGTCGATCTCGTAGAAGGTCACGCGGTCGCCCGGGCGCGCGTAGGCGGCGAGGGTGCCGGTGCCGAGACCGATCACCGCGATGTCGAGCGGTGCTCGCCGTCGGTCCAGCTCCTCGAACAGCTGGCCGACCGGCCCCTTCCGCTGGTAGTAGGACAACGGCTCGGCGCGCCGCTTTGGCTCGAGGCTCTGCCGTCCGTGCAGGGTCGTGCCATGCCGTAGCTCGGTGTAGCCGGTCGCGTCGTGATCCCGCGAGATCCGCACCACGCCGAAGAACGACCGGCTCTCGCGGATCTGGTCGTTGTTGCGCGCGTCGACGTAGCCCGAAATGGCCAGCACCGCACCCAGGGCCAGCCCGAGGTGCAGCGGCCGCCGCCAGAGCAGGGCCGCGAGCAGCAGCGGCGGCGCGTAGATCAGGGCCTTGTTGGCGCCTCGCTCGAGCGGATCGAGCCAGGTGTCGACCGACGCGCTCGGCAGCTCCAAGACCCGCGCCAGGAACGCGAACTCGGTGCGCACCGTGATGGATCGTGAGTAGAGCACCAGCGCCAGCGCGGCCGTCACCGCCACCAGGCCGAGCGCACGCAGCGCGCCCGGCCCCAGCCGCGGGACGGGCGCGCCGGGGGCGAGCAGCAGCACGCAGGCCAGCACCATCATCAGCGGATACTCGACCAGCGAGTGGAACACGAGCGGCGCTACCAGGGCGTTGAAGAGCCCTCCCAGCACCCCGCCGACGGAGATCAGCAGGTAGAACTCGGTGAGGCGAGCGGGTGCCGGACGATCCTGCGCCAGCTCGCCGTGCGCGGCGAGGGCGACCACGAAGAGCAGCCCCAGATGCCACAGCACCGCGACCCAGATGCGGTCGGGCAGGCTCGACACCATCAGAAAGATCACCACCAGGGTCACCGGCAGCGTCGCGGCCACCACTCCGCGGTGCAGCCACCGCGGCCACCGGCCGAAGGCCAGGATGAACGTGAGCAGGTAGATCGCGAGCGGCAGCACCCACAAGAGCGGCACCGCGGCCAGGTCGGTGGTGATGTAGGTGGTCACGCCGAGCAGCAGGCTCGACGGCACGAACGCGAGCGCGATCCAGGAGAGCCGTCGGGTCCAGGTCGGCCGGGCGCCGACCGGCTCGGGCGCGGCCTCGATCTCGGTCCCGGCCGCGGCCGGGCGCAATCGAAGCGCCAGCGCACAGCCCGCGACCAGCACCGCGAGGCCAGCGTAGCCCGCGGTCCACAGCCGCGTCTGGGCGAGCCAGGAGGCGCCCTGCAGGTGCAGGTGCGGCTCGACCAGCGTCGGGTATCCCAGCAGCGCGAGCATGCTGCCCAGGTTGCTCGCCGCATAGAGGAAGTAGGGATCCCGTGCCGCCGGGTGCCCGGTGTGGGTGAACCACTGCTGCAGCAACGGCGCGGTCGCGCTGACCGCGAGGAACGGCAGCCCGACCGAGACCGTCAGCAGGGTCAGCACGTCCAGCACCGGGTTGGCCTCGCCGCCGCGCAGGAAGCCACGATCGATGCCGAGGGGCAGCGCCGCGAACGGCAGCGCGAGCACGAACAGGTGGACCAGCACCTGGTGCCGGAGCCGCAAGCGCACGCTGATCACGTGCGCGTACGCATAGCCGCCGAGGAGCGCGGCTTGGAAGAACACCATGCAGGTGGACCAGACCGCGGGCGTGCCGCCGAGCAGGGGCAGGATCATCTTGCCCACCATCGGCTGCATGACGAACAGGAGCGTGGCTCCCGCGAACAACGTCAGCGCATAGAGCAGCAGGACCCCGGCCAGGTCGATCCTCCCGTGGCCGCCTCGGGCGGCGGCCCGTAGCATAGCCGGATCGGCGGAAGGCGCCCAAATGTTGAGTGATGCGGCGGAGTGATACGGCGGGCTGGTGCGGCGAGAAGGCCGGCTCAGGCGCCGGGGCCGATCAGCCTCCAGGCGACGCCCTCGCGCTGTGCCACCTCGGGCTCCCGCGCCCACGAGAGCACCGTGGTCCACGCACCGATCCCGCGCAGGCGGCCGATGATCTCACCGGTGGAGTAGACCCACGCGCGGCCGTCCACCATCCGCACCTCGTCCACCCGCACGCGGGCGCGCACGATGTCGTACAGCGCGAACATCGTCAGCAGGTGCTCGCGCACCGAGGTCTTGGTGAAGGGGCCGTTGCGATAGCGGTCCGAGACGTTGGCGAGCACGCCTGCGGTATCCATCGCCTGGAAGCGCTGGGTGGCCGCAGCCAGCGCCTGCTGCAGCTCGCGGGTGACGGGCTCCGGGGCGGGCGAGCCGGGGGTCGCGGGGGGCGGCGGGGCCTGCGCCGTGGCCGCGTCGGGCCCGAGGCCCGGCCCCGCGGCGAACGTCACCGCCGTCGTAAGTGTGGAGAAGAAGAGGAGGAAAAGGGAAGCCCCGCGCCGTCCGCTCTGCTGCCGTCGACGTGCGGGGGCCTGCGGGACTCTAGGAATGCGCGGCTCCGTTCTGGCGGCGCCACCGGGCCACCGCGCGCCCGAAGCGAAGGGCGGTCAGGCGCGTCTGTCCTCGACGACGGCCCTCGCGGTAGCTGCGGAGCACCGAGACCACGAACCCGAGAGTGCCGTACCGCCGGGTGAGCCGCCTGAAGCGTCGTGTCATGATCCGTCTCCCGGAACAACTTACTTGCCGAGCCCGTGTAAGCGTTACACGCTCCGCGGTGGGCCCCCACAGCCCGGCCGCCCATTCGGGTCTTTCAGGCCGGCATGGCGTCGGCTGGTACCGCGCTTGCTCTCTGTATATGCGCAAGCGGGGCCAACATGCCCGCGAGAGGAGGGTGTCATGAAGCGACGCCAGATCGGAATTGTTATCGGCGCGGTGGCCTGGATCGCCGCGGTGGATGTCGGGCTCGCGGCGGCCCAGGCCCCCATCCGGCCGTCGGCCGGGCCGGCCCTGGCCCGGGTCGAGAAGGCCATGGGCATCATCGAGGGCAAGCTCACCCGCGTCGACGGCCGGACGGAGACGGTCGACGTGTCGGTCGGGCCGCTCAGCCTGCTGGGCAAGACCCTCGTGGTCCACCCGGACACGCTCATTCAGGTGAACGGCCAGGAGGCGCGATTCGCGGACCTGCAGGAAGGGGCGAAGGTGAAGGCCTTCTACGAGGAGCGAGGCGCCAAGCTGGTCGCCACCCGCATCGAGGTGACGTCCCCGCCGGGCGGCTAGAAGTACTCCATCGCCGACGGCTCCCTCAGCATCTTCAGGCGCAGGCCCGCCATGAAGACGAGGTACGGATGGGCGCCGCGCCCGACCAGCGCGTCGCGGTCCAGCCGCAGCAAGTCCGCGCGCTCGCCGTCGCTCAGCCCCATCGCCTCGGTGGCCGCGCGGGCGTCGGCCACGAAGCGCTCCGCGAAGTCCCGGTCCGACTTGAGCGCGTAGAGGCACCGGTTCAGGCGGTAGGCCGCTGACGGCGGAAAGTGGTAGTGGGTGGTCTCGCTCACGCGGTCTCTCAGCGCACCGGCCACTCGACCACCGCGTTGCCGTGGTGCCACGAGGGCTCGTAGCAATACACATCCGCGGGCGCATCGCCCACCGCGCCCAGCAGCGTGATCCAGGTGCGCAGCTCGATGTTGCCCCGCTTGTCCAGCTCCTCGCCGGTCAGCCGCGCCATCTCACGGCCCCGGCCGGCACCGAGCGCCTCCAGCAGCCCGCGGTCGTAGTCGAACTCGGGCGATGCGTACCGGTCGGTGCCCGGGAAGTGCGACATGCCGCCCGACGCGATGAGGGCCACCCGCTCGGGGCGCGCACGCAGGATCTCGCCGAGGGCCGCCCCCCAGGCGTAGCAGCGGGCGGGGGTGGGCTGCGGCGGCAGGTACACGTTGACGTGCAGGGGCACGATGGGCACCGCCGGCTCCGGCATCACGAAGTGCAGCGGGACGTAGAAGGCGTAGTCGAGCGGGGCGTCCTGCGTGTAGAGCAGGTCGAAGCCGCGCTCGATGCCCTGCTCGACGATCGAGCGGGCGAGGGGCTCGTGGATGGCGAGGCGGTAGCGGTAGGGCCCGAAGGTGCCCGCGCACTCCCGGCCCACGTAGACCGCCAGCGCGGGCACCGCGTCGAGGAAGAACGCCTCGACGTGGTCGCCCGCCACCATGGCGACGGCGTCGGGCTTCATGTCCACGAGCCGCGTCTTCACGCGCCGCATGGCCGCGTGCACGCGCAGGACCAGCTCGCGGTCCTCGGTCTCCGGACGGATCAAGAGCTGCGGCGTGTGCGCGACCGCGAAGGCCCCGACGAGCATCAGCGCCACCCTAGCACAAGAGGCTCTCGACTTCAGGCCGGCGCGGAGCGTATTCTCGGGGCCGCACACGTCGTCCCTCACCTTTGACCAGGAGGTCGTCGGCATGGCAGCCCCCAGCGCGAAGTTCAAGGTCGTCGTGCAGAAGCCATCGGGCGGGACCACCTATGACCTGGCCGATGGCGCCTACAAGATCGAGCGGGAGGCGCTCGATGCCATCGGCGCCGAAATCGTGGAGGTCCCGGCCAAGACCGAGGAGGAGTTCATCCAGGCCGCCAAGGACGCCGACGCGGTGATCGCGCGCAACCGGCGAATCAGCGCCGCCATCATCAAGGGGCTACGCAACTGCAAAGTCATCGGGCTCGGCAGCGTGGGCGCGGACACGGTGGACGTGGACGCGGCCACCGAGGCCGGCATCGTGGTGACCAACGTGCCCGACGTCTTCATCGACGAGGTGGCCGACCACACCATGGCGATGTTCCTGGCCGCGCACCGGCGGCTGCGGCTCATGCACCAGCTCACCGTCGACAACAAGTGGACGGAGGGGCGGCCCTACTTCACCAACATCCCGCGTCTCTTCGGGCAGACCATCGGGCTGATCTCCTTCGGCAACGTGGCCAAGGCGGTGGCGCGGCGCTGCCACGCCTTCGGGCTCCGGGTGATCGCCTTCGACCCGTTCCTGGCCGAGCTCGAGATGACCGCGGTAGGGGTAGAGCCGATCACGAGCCTGATCGAGCTGTGCCAGCGCTCCGACTTCCTGTCCATGCACGCCCCGCTCAATGCGGAGACGCGCCACATGATGGGCGAGCGCGAGTTCCGCGCGATGAAGAAGAGCGCGATCTTCATCAACAACGGGCGCGGGTCGACGGTGGACGAGGCCGCGCTCACCGAGGCCCTGCGCCAGGGTTGGATCGCGGGCGCCGCCCTGGACGTGTTCGAGGTCGAGCCGGTGGACCCGGGCAACCCGCTGCTGCGCATGGACAACGTGCTGGTGAGCCCGCACATCGCCTCCGCGACCGCGCGAATGGCGCCGGAGACGCGTCGGCGGCTCGGCCGCGAGATCGCGACCGTGCTACAGGGTAAGTGGCCCCGGTCCGCGGTCAACCCCGGCGTGCTCCCCAAGACCTCGCTGATCCGCTGGCAGCCCTACCCCATGGGCCGCGGCCCCAACCGCTAGCCGGGGTCAGGTGGCGCGGGGTGGAATGTCGTATTTCAAGACCTGACCCCAGCCGGGGGGAAGGGGGCCCTTGTCGACGGCGGCGACGGCTTGCTCGAGGTGGGAGAGGTCGGAGCAGCCGATGAGCACAGTGGAAAGCGCGTCGCCGGTGATGGCGAAGCGGAGCGCGGCCTCCACCAGGCTACCCGCGTGGCCCTGCGCCACCAGCGGCTCCAGATCGCGGGCGTGCGCCACGTCGGCGGCGTAGTCGGGGCCCGAGGCGATCGGGGCCACCGACGGAATCGCGGTCGGGTGACGCTCCATGCGGCCGCTCAGGGCGCCGCCGGCCAGCACGCGGATGCCGATGGTGCCCACGTCCTGCTCGCGGGCCAGCACCAGCAGTCGATCGTAGTCCTGCGCGGGGAAGCCCACCGGCACCGCGTACGCCCCGCTCGGATTCAGCAGGTTGAAGACCACCTGGGCGGTGTCGACCGCGCCGCTGGCGATCACCCGGTGCAGCGCCCCCGTCTCGCCGGAGGCAGTCACCCCGAGGAAGCGCACCTTGCCCTGCTCCTGTAGCCGCCGCACCGCGGGCACCACCGCGTCCAGCACGCGCGCGACGCCGAGCGGCCGCTCGTCGCCCACGCGCCCGATCAGGTTGTGCAGGTGGAAGAGGTCGACGCGCTCGAGGCCGAGGCGTCCGAGGCTCCGCTCGACCGACCGCGTGACCGCCCCGGGCACGTCGGCCAGGTCCGGCGCGGCGAGCCGCCACTTGGTGCCCACGATGACCGAGGGCCGCAGCGCGCGCAGCACCTGGCCGAGGTTCTTCTCCGATTCGCCGGCGCCGTAGGACGGCGCGGTGTCGAAGTAGTTGATCCCGAGCTCGATCGCGCGCGCCACCCCGCGCTCGCGATCGGCCGGCGCGCCGCGCACCATCAGTCCGCCCACGTCGCCGCAGCCGAAGGCCAGCGCCGACACCCGCAATCCGGTCCGTCCCAGCACGCGATATTCCATGGCCGTCTCTTATATCACGGCGCCGCATCACGGCGCGCCCCCGCGGACCGCTCGCTTGCCCCCACGCGGGCCGTTCGGTACTCTCTCCCTCGCATGCGCCACGTTCGCTTCGGCCGCACCGGTCTCTCCGTCTCGCGAATCTGCCTCGGCACCATGACCTTCGGGCTGCAGTGCGACGAGGCGACGTCGCGCGCGATCCTCGATCGCGCCGCGGCGGGCGGCGTCACCTTCCTCGACACCGCCGACGTCTACCCGCTGGGCGGCGGCTTCGAGACGGTGGGTCGCACCGAGGAGATCGTCGGGCGGTGGCTCGAGGGTCGGCGACACGACTTCGTGCTCGCCACCAAGTGCGTCGGGGCCATGAGCGATCGCCGCTGGGATCGGGGCGCCTCCCGCAAGCACATCCTGGACGCCATCGACGGCTCGCTCCGCCGGCTGCGCACCGACTACGTCGATCTCTACCAGCTGCACCATCCCGACCCGGAGACGCCGATCGACGAGACCCTGGGCGCGCTCGACGACGTGGTGCGGGCGGGCAAGGCGCGCTACGTGGGCTGCTCCAACTTCGCGGCCTACCAGGTGGCCCGCGCGCTCGGGCGCAGCGAGGTGCTCGGCACCGCGCGCTTCGACTCGGTGCAGCCGCGCTACAACCTGCTCTTCCGCCAGATCGAGCGCGAGCTGCTGCCCCTCTGTCGCGAGGAGGGCCTCGGGGTGATCCCGTACAATCCGCTCGCGGGCGGGCTGCTCTCCGGCAAGCACCGCCGCGATACCGGGCCCACCGCGGGCACCCGCTTCACGCTCGGCACCGCCGCGGGGCGCTACCAGGACCGCTACTGGCACGCGCGCGAGTTCGACACCGTCGAGGCCCTGCGCCCGCTCGCGGCCGAGGCCTGCATGCCGCTGGCGCGCCTGGCCGTGGCGTGGATGCTGGCCGAGCCCGCGATCGCCGCCCCGATCGTGGGAGCGAGTCGCCCCGAGCAGCTCGACGACGTCCTGCCCGCCGCCGAGAAGCCGATCGACGCGCTGTTGAAGTCGCGCCTGGACGAGATCACCCGCGAGTATCGCTGGGGCGACGACCCGCGCTGAGCGGCGCACACTGCCCGGGAGGCCCGCCATGCCCACGTCCGTGAACCGCCAGATCGTGCTGCGCCGCCGTCCGGTCGGAATGCCCAAGCCGGGAGACTTCGACCTCGTCGAGACCCCGGTGCCGACGCCGAAGGATGGCGAGGTGCTGACCCGCACCATCTACCTCTCGCTCGATCCCTACATGCGCGGGCGCATCAGCGGCGCCCGCTCCTACGCGCAGTCGGTGGAGCCCGGGCAGGTGATCGTGGGCGGCACCGTCGGCGAGGTGCTCGAGTCCAAACACTCGAGCGTCGCCCGCGGCGACATCGTGCTTGGCCACGACGGCTGGCAGTCCCACGCGGTGTCGAAGGGCGGCGGCCTGCGCAAGCTCGATCCCAAGCAGGCGCCGATCTCCACCGCGCTCGGCGTGCTCGGCATGCCGGGCATGACCGCCTACGTGGGGCTGCTCGACATCGGCCGGCCCAAGCCGGGCGAGACGGTGGTGGTGTCGGCGGCCTCCGGCGCGGTGGGCTCTGCGGTCGGCCAGATCGCGAAGATCAAGGGCGCCCGCGCGGTCGGCATCGCGGGCTCGCCGGACAAGTGCGACTACGTGGTGCACGAGCTGGGCTTCGACGCCTGCGTGAACTACAAGAGCGGCGACCTGCCCGCCGCGTTGAAGGCGGCGTGCCCCGGCGGCATCGACGTCTACTTCGAGAACGTGGGCGGCGACGTGCTGCGCGCGGTGCTGACGCTCGTGAACCAGAACGCGCGCGTCCCGCTCTGCGGCCTGATCTCCCAGTACAACGCGACCGAGCCCACGCCGGGCCCCGACCTGCGCCCCTTCCTGTTCAACCGCATGCGGCTCGAGGGCTTCATCGTGTCCGACCACCTCGACCGCATGGGTGACTTCCTCCGGGACTGCGGCGGCTGGCTCCGCGAGGGCCGGCTCAAGTATCGCGAGGACATCGTGGCCGGGCTCGACACGGCTCCCGAGGCCTTCATCGGCCTCTTGCAGGGCAAGAACTTCGGCAAGCTGCTGGTTCGGGTGGGGGAGGATCCCACCCGGTGACCGCCGGGGCGCTGGCGCGGACGGCGGTGGCCGTCCTGCTCGCGGTGGCTTGGAGCCCGGCGGGCGCCGGCGCGCAGGTCTTCATCGCCTCGAAGCCGCACCCCGACTTCTGGGTCGCGCCGGTCTTCATCAGCGCCAACGTGGCGCCCAAGGACGTGCGCAACGGCGGCCCGCTGACGGTGCAGGTCTCGTTCAGCATCGCGCCGCCGCCGGCCCGGGATCCGTCGGAGATCGCGCAGGACATCTACCTGCTCTGGCCGGGCGAGCTGGCCGGCACCGACGGCGCGGCCGGCGCCGATCCCAGCCTGGTGCGCCAGGTGGAGGACGCGGGATTCCGGGTGCTCGTGCACGGCCGCGTGCCGTTCTCCGCGCGCGGCCGCGCTCAGATGGGCACCGGCGCGGGCACGGCCGCGGCCAAGGATCTGGGGGGCGCGGTGTTCGTGACGTTCGCGCGGCCGCAGGGGCTCGCCCGGGGCGCCCGGCCCGCCAGCTACGTCCGCATTCCGTGGCGGCCCGAGCTGGCCAGCCTCGACTGGGTGCCCCGGCTCGAGCTGGCCGCGCGCGGGGTGATCACCCCCCGGCGGGTCAGCTGGCTCGAGGAGACGTTCTGGGGTCGGCGGCACATCATCACGCTGTCCTTCGGCGACGTCGGCTACTCGTCGCTCTATCCGTTCTACTTCGGCAACCGCGACCGGGTGATCCCGCTGGCCCCCGACTTCTCGCGCCTCGCCGTCAACTTCGGCGAGGCGAACCACTTGAAGATCGACGAGATGGTGCCCACCACCACCAGCCGTCGGATGAGCGAGACTCGCGAGAACACCGAGGCGTTCTCGATTCCGCTGCTCGCCGCCGACGGCACCGTGCCGCAGACGCTCAAGATCCAGTTCGTGTACTTCCGCGGCCGGCTCCCCTGGCGGCCGATCTTGCTCTCCGCGCTGCTGCTGGGCCTCGGCAACATGACCGGCCCGATCATCGGCAATCTCGTGCGGCGTGTCGCCCGCTGGGTGCGGGAGCGCGTCCATTTCGGGCGCGAGGCGACCCGCCGCGCCACCGGCCAGGTGCCCACGGCGGAGACCCTCGCCCGCATCCGGCCCGGGGAGACCACCTACGAGGACGTGCTGAAGCTGACCGGCGGCGAGCCCGAGGAGGAGCAGCGATCGCCCTCGGGCGAGATCCTCTCGGTGATCTACCGCGGCCAGAGCATGGTGCCGAACCGCGGCCGGCGATTCGGCTGGTTCGCGACCGTCAACCACTGGGAAGTCGAGCAGCGCGAGGTGCAGATCGCGTTCGAGCGCGAGCGCGTACGCGACATCCAGGCCCGCATCCGGCGCACCCGCCTGACCCAGCCGCCCGCGGCCTGAGCCGCCGCCCTCGTCAGTGGGCGAGGATCCAGTCCGCGATGTCGGTCACCACCTGGGGCTCGAGGCGAGACGGGCCGGCGGGCGTGAGGGCCACCACGCCGTCGCCGCCAGCAGGATCACGTCGGCCCCGGGGCCCGGCCGGCCGCGGGATCAGCAGCGATTCGGTCACCCCCGGGCGGGAGGGACCGTCCGCAGCTCGGAACCGGCGCCAGGGGCCGGGGCCGGCGCCGCCGTCAGGGCGGAGAGCCAGGCGAGCACGACGAGCCGGCGGCAAGGGGCCATGAGTGGCGCGATGATAGCTGCGCCGAGGGCCCCCCTGGCAAGGCATCCGGGTCCGGTGTACAGTCCCGACGTCCAGACGTCCGAGGAGGATGGGATCGATGGTGACGAGCTACGACGAGGTCTACCAGCGCTCGCGGCGTGACCCCGAGGGGTTCTGGGCCGCGGCGGCCGAGGACGTCCACTGGGAGCGACGCTGGGACCGCGTGCTCGACGCGACGCGGCCGCCGTACTACCGCTGGTTCCCGGGCGGCGTGCTCAACACCTGCTACAACGCCCTCGACGGGCACATCGATCGCGGCCGCGGCAAGCAGCTGGCGCTGATCTACGACTCCCCGGTGACGGCCACGGTGCGGGCCTTCACCTACCTCGAGTTGCGCGACGCGGTCGCCCGCTTCGCGGGCGCGCTCAGGCAGCAGGGCGTCGAGAAGGGCGACCGCGTCATCATCTACATGCCGATGGTGCCGGAAGCGGTGATCGCCATGCTGGCGTGCGCGCGCCTCGGCGCCATCCACTCGGTGGTCTTCGGGGGCTTCGCCCCGAAGGAGCTGGCGACCCGCATCGACGACGCCCGGCCGACGGTCATGCTCTCGGCCTCCTGCGGCATCGAGGTCAACCGGGTCATCGCCTACAAGCCCCTGCTGGACCAGGCGATCGACATGGCCGCCCATAAGCCTCGGCGCTGCCTGATCCTGCAGCGGCCGATGGCGCGGGCGCCCATGACGCCGGGCCGCGACGTGGACTGGGAGGAGGCGGCGGCCGCGGCTTCGCCGGTCGAGTGCGTGCCGGTGGCTGCGACCGATCCCCTCTATATCCTGTACACCTCGGGCACCACCGGCATTCCCAAGGGCGTGGTGCGGGACAACGGCGGGCACGCGGTCGCGCTCAAGTGGAGCATGGGCGCCGTGTACGGCATGGGCGCGGGCGAGGTGTTCTGGGCGGCGTCGGACATCGGCTGGGTGGTCGGGCATTCCTACATCGTGTACGCGCCCCTGCTCAAGGGCTGCACGACCGTGCTCTACGAGGGCAAGCCGGTGGGCACCCCGGATCCGGGCGCGTTCTGGCGTCTGTGCGCCCAGCACGGGGTCAATGCCTTGTTCACGGCCCCCACCGCGTTCCGAGCGATCAAGAAGGAGGACCCGCGGGGCGAGCACATGGCGCGGTACGACCTCTCGCGCTTTCGCACGCTGTTCCTGGCCGGGGAGCGCTGCGATCCGGATACGCTGATCTGGGCGCGCGAGCGGCTGCAAGTCCCGGTGATCGATCACTGGTGGCAGACCGAGACCGGCTGGCCCATGGCGGCCAACTGCGTGGGGCTCGGGATGCTGCCGGTCAAGCCGGGCTCGCCGACCAAGGTCGTGCCGGGCTATGACATCCAGGTGCTGGGCGAGGACAACCGCCGGATGCCGGCCGGGCAGATCGGATCGATCGCGGTGAAGCTGCCGATGCCGCCAGGAAACCTGCCGACGCTCTGGCACAACGACGCGGGCTTCGAGCGCTCGTACCTGACCCGGCATCCCGGCTTCTATCTCACCGGCGACGCCGGCTACCTGGACGACGACGGCTACATCTACATCATGAGCCGCGTGGACGACATCATCAACGTGGCCGGCCATCGGCTCTCCACCGGGGCGATGGAGGAGGTGCTCTCCTCGCATCCCGATGTGGCGGAGTGCGCGGTGATGGGGGTGGCCGACGAGATCAAAGGCGAGGTGCCGGTGGGCCTGGTGGTGACCAAGGTCGGCGTGGTGCGCGGCGAGGTCGAGCTGTGCCGCGAGCTGGTCGAGCTGGTGCGCGAGAAGATCGGCCCGGTGGCTGCGTTCAAGACGGTGGCGGTGGTGAAGCGGTTGCCCAAGACGCGCTCGGGGAAGATCCTCCGCGGGACCATGAAGAAGATCGCCGACGGGGTGGACTATGGGGTACCCGCCACCATCGATGACCCGGCCATCCTGGGCGAGATCGGCGACTCGTTGAAGGCGCTGGGCTACCCGAAGTAGGAGCCGTCAGCCACCGCTCGTCTCCGGCCTACACCGCGACATTTCTAGCGCGTCGCGTCACCGGCGCGTCGTTCGGTGACACTGCCGGAAGAAGTATTGCAATGCATGACCAGACCGCCAGGAAGGCGCCCGACGCGCTCGAATGGGCGCGCCGGATGCCTCTTGTGGATCGGTGCTCAGGACGGCCGAGCGGTCTTGTTGCGGAGCCGCCGCCGGCTGACGATGCCCAGCGCCGCGAGGGTGCTCCCGAGCAGCACGAGCGTGGCCGGCTCGGGGACCGGAGTGAGGTCGTGGCTTTCGATGAACTCGCTGATGAACGAGTCGTTTCCGAACTGTATGTCCTTGCGAATGAAGATCATCGAGTCAGGGTCGAAGCTCGACGCCAGGCTAGAATTCGGGCCCACGAGGAGGTCGGCGATCAGGCCGGCGCCACACACGCCATTGTGGAACGGATCACCGCAGACCACCTCCCTGATGGTCACGTTCTTCCCCGGGTTGAACAGGTCGACACCGTTCAGCAACTGGCCGGGGCCGCCGGTCACCGTGTAGGCGAATATGATGTCCGCCAGGCTGACTGGCGAGGGGTCGTGCGCGACCTGGAACTGAAGGTTCACGTCCTGCGAGGCGGTGACGGTGCCCGGGCCCAGAAGGATTGCCGCACCTGTGAACCCGGTTGGCTCGACCGAGAAGCTCGTGAACGTCAAACCTCCTTCCGTGCAGCCCGTCGGGCCGAGCAGCATGACGTTACCCGCTCCGACGCAGGAGATGGCCTCCGCAACTGTGCCCGCGCCGACACCCATCAACGTGAGGGTGGCGACGAGCGCGACTGTGACAAATCTACCCATATCTTCTGTGACCTCCTTGCACTGGCGCATCGACAGCATGGGCAGGGAGGAAACAAGTTGTGTGCCACGCGGTGCTGATCGCCTCGTTGATCGCCGCGCACCGAGAGGGAAAGAAACTTCCGTGGTCAATCGGCGTGAAAAGGTCCAGATGGAGGCGGCGACGTGGCGTGTCGCCGTATCGGGCGGCCACACGAGAGGAATTTCGAGACGAGGTGTCGTTCGCGAGGGAGAGTGCTGCCAGAATTTACCGAGTAAGATCGACCACCGCGTGCTCCTCTCCGAACCAGATCGGCGAGTGGGGGAGGTCGATGAAGCGCTTCTCGTCCTCCAGCAGCCGCCGTCCCGCCTCGCGCCCCTCCCGGGTGCTGCCCGCGCGCGCGAAGTCGTCGACGCTCTCCCACCACAGCTCGGCCACGCCGTCGAAGTCGTCGGGGGCGCCTCGGTGGGCCCTCAGGGCGTCGTTGAACGCCGACCGTACGGTGTGGACCTGCACGTAGCGCTTGAGCCCCAGGGCGGGCGCCAGCTGGCGCACGAGTGGGCCGTGCGAGTCGCGCCAGTAGCGCTGGAACTCCTCCCGGGACAGGTGCGGCAGACGTCGGAGGCAGAACACCAGCTTGATCACGGTGCGTCCGGCAAAGTTTTTCTCAGGAAGCAATGGGCATGACCGACGGGCCAATCCTCGGCCCGGGCGAACATCTCGTAGCCGAGCTTTTCGTAGAAGCCGGGCGCCTGGAAGGTGAAGCTTTCCAGATACACATAGCGGCAGCCGCGCTCGGATGCCCGCTCCTCGGCTGCGGCCAGGAGCCGACGGCCGTGTCCCTGTCCGCGCAGCGACTCGGCCACCCAGAGGAATCGCACGTGGAGCACGCCACCCCAGATGGCGCCCAGCAGGCCGCCCACGATCTCGTCGCCGTCGTCGTGCAGGAAGAAGTTCACCGGGGAGTAGGCGGTGAGGCCGGTCACGCCGAGGTTGTAGGCCTCCAGATGGTCGATCACGACCCGCTTGCGGGACTCCGAGGCGTGGGGGTCGGACACCATCCGCACGTCGCCCATGGCCATTGTCTCCTCGCGCTCGGCGCAGGCTAGCACGCGCCGGGGGCAGGCGGCAAACGCCTCCCGATGCTGCCCCGCTGGGGCCGGGATCGGGTAGGATACCGGGCGTGACGACGTCTACGCGCGACGCCGAGGTGCTGGTCGTCGGAGCCGGGCCGGGCGGCACCACCGCCGCCACGTTCCTGGCCCGGGGCGGCCTGCGCGTGGCGCTGGTGGAGCGCGAGGCCTTCCCACGCTTCAAGGTCGGCGAGTCGCTGATCCCGACCTGTATGGACATCTGCAAGCGCCTGGGGGTCCTCGATCGCGTGCTCGCCCACGGCTTCCAGATGAAGTACGGCGCCACCTTCCACGACCAGGAGCTGGGGCTCGAGACCACCTTCGACTTCCAGCCAGGCCGGCCCTGGCCCTCGTTCACCCTGGACGTGCACCGGGCCGAGTTCGACCAGATCCTGCTGGAGCACGCCGCGTCCTATCCTGGGGTGACCGTGCACCAGCCGGCCACCGTGGAGAAGGTGGCCTTCGACGACGACGGCGTCACCGCCCGCCTCAGCGACGCCGACGGCGAGCGCGAGCTGCGGGCATCGTTCCTGGTGGACGCAAGCGGCCGCGATGCCTTCCTGGCTGCGTGTCAGGGCCAGCGCAAGCCGCGGCCGGGGCTCGGCAAAGTCGCGATCTTTGCCTACTTCCGCGGCGCCCGCCGGTTCCCCGGACGGGCGGAGGGCAACGTCCGCCTCTACATCTTCCCGGAGGGGTGGTTCTGGTACATCCCGCTGGCCCGCGACGAGACCAGCGTGGGCTGCGTGCTCCACCAGCGAGTGGTGCGTGCGCGGCGGGGCACCCTGCCGGAGCTGTTCGACGAGATGGTGGCGCGCTGCGAGAAGATCTCGGAGAACATGCGGGGAGCGGAGCGGGTCACCGAGCTGTACACCACGTCCAACTTCGCCTACTCGATCGAGCCCATCGTCGGCGACCGCTTCCTCTGCGTGGGTGACGCGGTGGCCTTCGTGGACCCGATCTTCTCCCCCGGCGTGTTCCTGGCCATGCAGACCGGCGAGCTGGCCGCGGAGGCCGTCCTGCGCGCGTTCCGCGCCGGCCGCTTCGAGGCGCGCCGCTTCCGGGGCTACGAGCGGGCGGTGCGCCGCGGCACCCGGCCCTTCGAGCGCTTCATCGAGTCGTACTACGACCGCGCCTTCCTCGAGGTGTTCATGCGCCCGAAGAACGTGCTCGGCGTGGTGCCGGCGGTGACCGGGGTCCTGGCGGGGGGATCGTTCGGCCTGCTCCCCCGGCGCCTGCACCTGTCGCTCTGGTTCTTCCACCAGGTGGTGCGCCTGACACGGCGGAGCCATCGCCGGCGGGGGATCGTTCTGGAGTCGCGTCTCGATTGGTAGCCGACCCTCGACCACGCGGGCGCACCGGAGGTGCGTCGACCCTGCGCCGCCGCATCCCGACCGGCCCGGACGGCTTCACCGCGCGCGAGCTGCGCGCGCTGCGGGCCCTCGACAGCCCACTCGGAGTGCAGCGCGCGCTGGACGCGATGCCGTACCATCTGGCCGGGACCGCGTGGTCCCCGCGTCGGGTCCTACGCGAGCGCACCGCGCACTGCCTGGAGGGGGCGGTGTTCGCGGCGGCGAGCCTGCGGGTGCTGGGACATCCCCCGCTGCTGCTGGACCTGCAGGCGGTGCAGGACACCGATCACGTGATCGCGGTCTTCCGGGTTCGCAGCCACTGGGGCGCCATCGCCAAGTCGACTTCTCCGGGCTGCGCTACCGGGAGCCGGTGCACCGGACGCTGCGGGAGCTGGTCATGAGCTACTTCGAGGGCTACATCAACCTGCGCGGCGACCGCACCCTGCGCGCCTACTCGCGCCCGGTGAACCTCGCGCGCTTCGACCGCAGCCGGCCCGGGTGGATGACCGCCGAGGGCGATCTCTGGTGGATCGCCGAGCACCTGCTGGAGGTCCGTCACGTGCCCCTGCTGTCGGCCGCCATGATCCGCGGCCTGTCGCGGGTGGACCGGCGCTCGCTCGACGCCGGCCTGGTGGGCTACCGTGGCCGCTGAGCCCGGGCTGGCCCCGCCCGCGGCCCGGCCGATCGCGCCCAGCCGGGTCGTCAACCTCGACGGCAGCGCCACCGAGTATTTCCCGCTCGAGTGCACCGAGTCGCGGCTGCTCGCGCTGCTGCGCGAGATCTTCGAGGAGCACTGGGAGCAGGTGATCTTCGGGCCGTGCATCGAGGGCGCCGTCTTCGAGGGGCGCTTCTCGGAGCGGCCGCGCGTCAGCCTGCTGGACGGCTACGTCACGGTGCAGATCCCGGGCCGCGAATCGTGGCATTTCCACCTCTGCATCGGCCCCCACGCCGGGTCGCCCGGGCTGCCGACGCCGCCCGCGCTGGCGGAGTGGCGCCGCTGCGCCCGCGCCGCGTTCTTCCAGAGCCGCGATCGGGCGGAGCGGCCGAGCGCCTGGGGCGTGCGCCTGTGGAACGGGCGCGACGAGCAGATGGTGACGATCTTCTTCCCGAACCCGTGGATCGACCCGGGCCGCGGCCACTACGTCGACACGCCCGACTGGTCGCGCCTGCGACTCTGGATGGAGCTGCGCGCCCGTCACGCGGGCGTGCCCGCCGAGCCGCCCCCCGCCGACGCGGCGCCTCCGCGCACCCATTGAGCGCGTCCGCGTTGCGATAGAATCGCCCCCATGGACGGCGTCCACGATCTGGGAGGCATGCAGGGATTCGGACCGGTCGAGCGGGAGGAGAACGAGCCCGTCTTCCACGCCGACTGGGAGGCCGCGGTGCTGGCGATGATGCGCGCGGCCGGCTCGCGCGGCCTGTTCAACATCGACGAGTTCCGCCACTCCATCGAGCGGATGGCCCCGGCGCACTACCTGCGGGCGACCTACTACGAAAAGTGGCTGGACGGCGTCACGCGCGTGCTGGTCGAGAAGGGCGTCGTGGGCACCGAAGAGCTGGCGAGCCGCCTGGACTTCTTCCGCGACCATCCCGACATGCCCGCGCGCGCGGCGGTGCCCGGACCGCTGCCCGACCGCGGTGCGGCCAATCCAGGCTGGGTGCAGGACGTGATCCGCGACGCGGCCGCCGCGCCGCGCTTCGTGCCCGGGGATCCGGTGATCACGCGAGACATGCACCCGCCCGGCCACACCCGCCTGCCCCGCTACGCCCGCGGCAAGCGCGGGGTGATCCACTGCTGCCACGGCATTCACGTCTTTCCCGACACCAACGCCCACGGCCAGGGCGAGCAGGCGCAGCCGCTCTACAGCGTGCGCTTCGACGCGCGCGAGCTGTGGGGGGAATCGGCCGAGCCGAACCAGGCCGTCCACATCGATCTCTGGGAGAGCTATCTCCGGCCCGGGAGGTGATCCGCGATGGGCAAGAACCATCCCAACGTCGACCCCTACATCGTCTCGCGCGTGCGCGCGCTCGAGTCGCTCCTGCTCGAGAAGGGCATCCTGGCGCCCGACGCGGTGGACCGGGTGGTCCAGCGCTACGAGTCCGACACCGGGCCGATGGTCGGCGCCCGCGCGGTGGCCCGGGCGTGGACCGATCCCGAGTACCGGCGGCTCCTGCTGGAGGATCCGCGGGCCGCGCTCGCGCGCTTCGATCTCGACTACGCCATGCTGATGGTGGTCGAGAACACCGAGGCGATCCACAACCTGGTGGTGTGCACGCTGTGCTCCTGCTACCCGTGGCCGGTGCTGGGGCTGCCCCCGACCTGGTACAAGATGCCGGCCTACCGCTCCCGGGCGGTGAGCGAGCCGCGCACGCTGCTGCGGGAGATGGGCCTCGACGTGCCGGCCCCGCGCGAGATCCGGGTGTGGGACTCCAGCGCGGAGATGCGCTACATGGTGCTGCCGCGGCGGCCGGCCGGCACCGAGCGGCTCTCGGAGGCCGAGCTGGTGCCGCTGATCACGCGCGACGCGCTGATCGGCGTGGCCGAGGTGCGCCCGATCGCGACGGCGGCGCGCTGAGGGGCGCCGCGTGTACGAGCGGCGGCGCAACATCGTGGTTCGCCGCGACGGGCGGCGCGTGAACGTGGCGCGCTTCCGCGGCCAGCTCCTGGTGTGCGCCACCGGCTGCTGCTGCGGGCGGACCGAGGACGGCTTCGCGGCGGTGCCCGCCGAGGCGTTCCACCGGGAATGGGAGCGGCGACGGCTGCGCAACATCGTGCACCTGACCATCGGCGGCTGCCTCGGCCCCTGCGCCCTCGCCAACGTGGTGCTGCTGCTCTTCGACGGGCAAGCCCAATGGTTCCACTCGATCGACTCGGAGCCGCTCGCGGTCGCTCTCTACGACCACGTCGAGGCGATGCTCGCGGCCGACGGCTGCCTGCCGCCCCCCGCCACCCTGGCCCCGTATCACTTCACCGCGTCGGGCTGGCAGCCGCGGCCCGACGGCCAGCCGGTCGACGACGCGCGGCTCTGGCCGCCGCGCGCGGCGCACGCCTGCGCGGCACCGCCGTCGGGGGTGGCCGCGGAGGGCGAGGCGCTCTCGGTGGACCGCGTGGTGGCCATCATGGATGGCCGCGCCGCCTTGCCCCGCAAGAACGGCGAGCTGGTCTTCGAGGAACCCTGGCAGGGGCGCGTGTTCGGCATGGCAGTGGCGCTGCACGAGGGCGGCGTCTACGAGTGGGAGGAGTTTCGGCAGGGCTTGATCGCCCACATCGCGGAGGCCGAGCGGCGGCCGGGGCCGTTCAGCTACTACGAAGCCTGGCTGGCGACGTTCGAGTCGCTGCTGGCCGGCAAGGGTCTGGTCGCGCCCGCCGAGCTCGAGGAGACCACCTACCAGTTCGAGTTCGGCGAGCGCGACGACGTGTTCTAGCGCGCGTCTGCTGATCGCCCGCGTCTCCTGACGCCTTCTGGTCCGTGGTCGGGCCCGTTCCGCCGCGGGCGGGGGGCCGGGGATGTCCGCCCGGGAACACGCTGACTCGCTCCCCACTTGGGCTGCATATCGGGCCACGAGATTGGAGCGCTGCGCTTCGCTTGCGCGCAGAAGACACGGTTCCCGGGCGGACATCCCCCGCCCCCCGCCCACGGCGGGACTACCGTCTCC